>Ga0118677_10011601_pt1 | contig 13153 bp, 7 predicted proteins | sample AliMusrvi5mmetaG_FD_86154 | JGI IMG/M metagenome (GOLD analysis project Ga0118677, IMG submission 86154)
TGGAATCGCTGCCTGGCGCGCCTGCCAGCGCGGTGCTGTTCATCGGCGACCCCTACCAACTGCGTTACACGTCGAACCTCACGGTGGGCGATTCGGTCGTCAACATCTCGAACACGGGCGCTTCGGGAGGCGTCACCACGCAGTCCGGCACCAGCGCGGGCGTGGGCGGTTCGCTCTGCGCGAACGTCTACGTGTTCCGGCCGGACGAGAGCATTGTGTCGTGCTGCTCCTGCCCGGTGACGCCGAACGGACTGGTGTCGCACTCGGCGCAAAGGGATCTCCTCAACAACCCGTTGACGCCCATCGGCTCGCTCACGTCGGTTGTGATTAAGCTCGTGGCCACGCTGCCGGTGGCGGGAAGTTGTGTCAACTCCGCGGCCGGCGTGTCCGGCGCGACGCTCGCCAACGGCATGGTCGCGTGGGGCACCACGCTGCACGCGAACACCAATGCGGGCGCGGCGGCTTACGACGTAACGGAATCGGCGTTTACCGCGAACAGCCTGAGCACCTCAGAGCTGGCGCGCCTCGGGAACGTCTGCTCTTTCGTGCTCGCGCAGGGAAGCGGGAACGGCGTCTGCAATTTCTGCCGGAACAGCGGCCAGGGGGCACAGCAACAGTAGCAACCCACGGAGCGCAATAAAAAAGGGGCGAGCCTTGCGGCTCGCCCCTTTTTTATTGCTTCCGAAAGAAGGAAGGTTATTCCTTGCCCTTCAGCTTTTCGCGCTGTTCTTTCAACACGGCTTTGCGGCTGAGCTTGATTTTGTTGCCTTCCAGACCCAGCACCTTCACCAGAATCTGATCGCCTTCTTTCAGCTCGTCGCGAACTTCCTTGATCCGGGTCTCGGCGATTTCGCTGATGTGCAGCAGCCCGTCGGTGCCGGGGAAGATCTCGACAAACGCGCCGAAATCCACCAGCCGGACAACTTTGCCCAGATACGTCTTGCCCACTTCGGCGGTCGCGGTGAGATCGCCGATGATCTTGAGGGCTTTCTTTGCGGCATCCGGATCGCTCGAGGCCACGTGGATGGTGCCATCGTCCTCGACATCGATCTTGACGCCGGTCTGCTCGATGATGCCGCGAATCACCTTGCCGCCGGGTCCAATCACGTCGCGGATCTTGTCCTGCGGGATCTTGGTGGTGTAGATGCGCGGGGCGTAAGGCGACATCTCGGAGCGAGTCGAATCGATGACCTTGTCCATCTCGTCGAGAATGAACAGACGGCCGCGCTTCGCCTGATCGAGAGCTTCCTTCATCAGTTCCGTGGTCACGTTGGGAACCTTGATGTCCATCTGGAGAGCGGTGATGCCCTCTTTCGTGCCGGCCACCTTGAAGTCCATGTCGCCGTAGTGATCTTCGGCGCCCGCGATGTCGGTCAGGATGGCGTATTTGTCGCCTTCCTTGACGAGACCCATGGCCACGCCGCCCACCGGAGCGGAGATCGGCACACCGGCATCCATCATCGCCAGACTCGCGCCGCAGACCGTCGCCATGGAGCTGGAACCGTTCGATTCCAGAATGTCGCTGACCACGCGGAGGGTGTAGGGGAACTTCGCTTCTTCCGGAATCACCGCGCTGACGGCGCGTTCGGCGAGCGCGCCGTGGCCGATTTCACGACGGCCCGGGCCGCGCATGAAGCCGACTTCGCCGACGCTGAACGGCGGGAAGTTGTAGTGCAGCATGAAGCGTTTGAAGCTTTCGCCCGCTTCGAGGAGTTCCACGCGCTGTTCGTCGTCTTTGGTGCCGAGCGTGACGGTGACCAGAGCCTGCGTCTCACCGCGGGTGAAGAGCGCCGAACCGTGGGTGCGGGGCAGAACGCCCGCCTCGCCCCAGATGGAGCGGATTTCTTCGAAGCCGCGGCCATCGGGACGGCGGCGGACATCGAGCATCTGATCGCGGAAGATCTTCTCTTTGAGAGCGTCGAAGAGCTTGCCGGCTTCCGACTTCTGGTCGTCGGCGGCTTCCTCGACGGCGCGCGCATGCAGCGCGTCGATCTTCGCGTAGCTTTCCAGCTTGGCGTACTTCTTCGTATCCATGGCGTCGGTCAGTTCCTCGCGGAACTTCTTTTCGATCTCCGCCTGGAGTTCGGTGTTGACCTGGGGAGCTTTGAACTCCTTCTTGGTCTTTCCCGCCGCCGCAACCAGCTGACGCAGCGCGCCCGCGATCTTCTTGCAGCATTCGGCGCCGTGTTCCAGCGCGCCCAGAACTTCGTCTTCCGACGCCTGCTGCGCGCCGGCTTCCACCATCACGATGCCCTGTTCGGTGGCCGCAACAACGATGTTCAGCTTCGAGGCGCGCGCTTCGGTGTAGGTCGGGTTAGCAACGTACTTGCCGTCGACGAGGCCCACGCGGACCGCGCTCACAAGATGATGAAACGGGATATCGGAGATCGCCAGAGCGGCGCCCGCGCCGACGATGGCGAGCACGCCGGGGTCGGTTTCCGGATCAGCCGACAGAACCATCGCGATGATCTGGGTTTCGTTGAGGTAGCCTTCGGGGAACAAGGGACGCATCGGGCGGTCGATCATGCGGCTGGTCAGAACTTCCTTTTCGGAAAGTCTGCCTTCGCGCTTGATGTACCCGCCGGGTATCTTGCCCGCCGCATACGTGTACTCGCGATAGTCGCAGGTGAGAGGGAAGAATCCCTGGTTGGGCTTCGGCTTGGGAGCAGCGCAGGCCGAGACGAGGACAACCGAGTCACCCATCCGTACAACGACAGATCCGCCGGCTTGCTTTGCGATCTTACCGGTTTCAAGCGTAAGCTTCTTGCCGTTAAGTTCGACTTCAAAAGTATGTATGTTCATCGTTGTTATTCCAGGTTACGTTCCCTGGACTTCCTTGTCTGCCGATGGACTCGGCGTCTGATTTGCGAGGGGGGAGTTGACAGGAGGGATATGGCCTGCACGTTGGTGCAGGCCATGAGTTCGCAGCCCGGAAATCCGGCAGCCACATCCGTTCGCGGAACGGACATGCCACACAGGCGCGTGTTTCACTTCCACTGCTTGAGTATGGACCCTGTTACTAATGACGGATCGAGAGCTTGGTCAGAACGCTCTTGTAACGCTCCGGCCCGCTGTTCTTGAGGTAAGTCAGCAGCCTTCTGCGCTTCGCCACAAGGATTAACAATCCCCGCCGCGAAGAATGATCTTTTTTGTGTGTCTTGAAATGCTCGGTCAGCTCCGCAATACGCGTCGTCAACAGAGCGATCTGGACTTCCGGCGACCCGGTGTCGGACTTATGGGTCTGGTTCCGGGCGACTACTTGCCGTTTTGCTTCTCCCGCCAATGCCATCTTAAGGGTTACTACTCCTGTTCTTCTCTTGTACTCGTTTGTATCAGGCTCAGTGTAACACAGACGTATTGTGCGATGGTGAGAACCACGCGCGATGCGGCGGATCTGAGGTGAACTCCTCTATTCTCTCATCCCCGGTCCGCCGAAGGCCGGAACGGCTATTTCGAAAGAACGAAGCCGTCCACCTGGACGTCGAGCAGGTGGTTGACGCGGATACCGTAGATGCCATCCGTCTTCGCCACCGCGCCGGTCTTCGGCTCGGAATGCACGACGGTCCCGTTCACGACGAAGTCGATTTTGTCCGCGCCAACCCGCACTTCAAGGTCGTTAACGGACTTCCCGCTGTCGTCCGGTTTCTTCACGGCATCGGACGGGGTCCGGCCCACCACGTTGCTGGTCGCGTTGCCGTCGCGTTTCTTCACCAGCCAGGTGCCGTTCTGCGCCACTTCGAAATACAGGTAGGTCTGGTCCGCGCCTTCGAGGCCGCTGCCGCCGAAGACCAGGCCGTAGTAGTTGGCGTGACCGCTCGGTTTCAGCAGGGTGAACGAGCCCTTCAGGGTGTAGGTTCCGCTGGCGGTGTTCGCGGGATTCCAGTAGACGGCCGCCTGGGGATTGGTGGCATGGAAGCCGGAACCCGCGGTCACGAATTTGATTTCGCCGGCGCCGTCGGGGTCGGAGGCGGAAGTGCTGCGGTCCACGCGCAGTTTCCAGCCTTTGGGGGATTGGGCCAGCAGGGGCATGGTGGCCGCCACCGCGATTGCGATCAGCGCTCGTCGATTCATCGTTTGATCTCCTGTAAACCCTCGTCATTTTACGCCATTGCTCGTTGGTCCGGAGCTTGTGCGCGGGGAACACTGGTAAGATCGCTCTGTCTTCATGGCGCGACCGAACGCGAACGTTTCCAGTTTTACGCCGCCCTCGGGCTTTCCACCGACCGCGGGTTTCGCGATTGCCGTGGCGATTCTCTATTTTGGCCGCGAACTGGTGATTCCGCTGGCGTTCGCGCTGCTGATCTCGTTCCTGCTGAGCCCGGCGGTGAAGCGGCTGGAGAGGTGGCGCGTGCCGAGGATGCCGGCGTCGCTGCTGGTGGTGGCGCTGGCGTCGGCGGCCGTCACGATTATCGGCTGGCTGGTGATGGGGGAACTGATCCAGACGGCGCGCAGCCTGCCTCAATATACAGACAATGTGCGCCGCAAGGTGCAGGCTCTCGAGGGGCAATCGAGGAGCGTGAGCAGGATCGTGTCGAGCCTGGAGGAACTGGGCAGCGACGCGGAAACGGCCGCTTCGACGCCGGTGTCCCCGGCGACCGGCGCCACGAAGCGGGGACTGCGCAGGAAATCCGAACCCGCTCCGGAGCCGGCGGCTCCGGCGTCCGCCGCTCCGGTCGTGATGCCGGTGCGCATCGTGGAACAACACACGCTGGTGCAGGTGATCCGGGACTACTCGGGCGGCGTGCTGCGGCCGATCGGGACGATCGGTCTGATTGTGGTGTTCACGATATTCATGCTGATCGACCGCGACGGTCTGCGCAACCGGTTGCTGCGGCTGATGGGCCAGGGCAAGCTGCAGGCGACCACGAAGGCGATGGACGACGCGGGGCAGCGGGTGAGCCGTTATGTGCTGATGCAGTCGGCGGTGAACGTGGGCTTCGGGACCATTATCGCGACGGGGCTTTCGCTGCTGGGCGTGCCGAGTTCGCTGCTGTGGGGCGTGCTCGGGACCTTCCTCCGCTTTCTGCCCTACGTGGGGCCGATTATCGCGTGGCTGCTGCCGTTCGCGCTGACGCTGGCGGAGAGCGACGGGTGGGCGACGCCGCTTTCGGTGACCGGGCTGTTCTTCGTGACCGAGATGATTATCGGGAACCTGGTGGAGCCGCTGCTCTACGGGGTGCATACCGGGCTTTCGGCCGTGGCGATCGTGTTTTCCGCGGTGTTCTGGACGGTGCTCTGGGGGCCGGTGGGGCTGCTGCTGGCGACGCCGATGACCGTTTGTCTGAGCGTGCTGGGACGGCATTCGCCGCAACTGGAGTTCCTGAACATCGTGCTGGGCGACGAGCCGGTGCTGACGCCGGACGCGATCTTCTACCAGCGGCTGCTGGCGCTCGATCAGCAGGATGCGATGAACGTGCTGGAGAATCTGGGCAAGGGCATTCCTCTGATCCAGTTGTTCGACCAGGTGGTGATTCCGGCGCTGGCCATGGCGCAGCGGGACCGGCATACCGGGCAACTGGACGCGCGGCGCGAGGATTTCGTGGTGCAGAGCATCAACGAGTTCGTGACGGAACTGACCGAGTCGGAGGCGGTTCCCGTGGCGAGCCGGGGGGCGCGCGCGACGCGGGTGTTCTGCATACCGGGGTTCGGGGCGGCGGACGAGATCGGGTCGGCGATGTGGGCGCATTTTCTGGGTCAGGAAGGGTTTCCGACGATTGCGTTTCCGGTGACGGAATCGCCGGGCGAACTGATTCAGAGCCTGGGCGGGCAGGCGGACGATGTGATCTGCATTTCGGCGGCGCCGCCCTTTTCGGCGAGTCATGCGCGAAAGGCCGCGAAAAATATCCGGGAACATGGCGTGGATTGTTTGATTGTGGCGGGGCTTTGGGGGATTACGGGCGTGAGCGAGGGTGCGCCTTCGGCGCGCCTGGCACGGCTGCAAAAGTCATTGACGGCGACGATCGCTTCCACCCTGGCCGAGGCGGTGGAGCAGGTGAAAGCGGCGGATCGGCGGATGGCGCCGCGGGAAGAGACGAGCGGCGACTGACCGGCCAGGCGATTTCAGCTTCCTGCTCCGCGCGCGGAGCATGGCATTTTTTTCAGCTTCATGCTCCGCGCGCGGAGCATGGCATTTTTTTCGGCTTCATGCTCCGCGCGCGGAGCATGTCGGGGAGAAGCCAAACCCCGGCCGCATGAGATGGCAGCGCCTACCCCCGAATCTTTGTTGCGACTTTGCCGACTCAGAGCCTCGAGGAATTGAACCGGCTTTACGCGGACTGGCCACAGACCGGGGCGGCCACCCTCTTATGACCCAAGAAGTAGCAGACGGGCGAGGGCGCGCCTGTTGCGGGTTTCTGGAAAACGCCGCTAAACGGTTCAAAATACGGGGTAAAAAATAATTTCGAAGACGGTCACCGGCTTTCGGAGAGCAGTTCGCGAATCCGGGCAAGCAGAACTTCGCGGCGGAAGGGTTTGGGAAGCAGCGGGATGTCCGTCCCGACGATGCCCAAGTCGCGGTCCGGATAGCCGGAGATACAGAGAACGGGAACACCGGGGCGCAGTTCACGGAAGCGGCGGATGACCTCCGACCCTTTCATGCCGGGCAGGACGACATCGCTCAGCAGCAGGTGAATGGGTCCGGGAAAGAAGGTGGCGAGTTCGAGAGCCTGGGCGCCCGCGGCGGCGGAGAGGACCTCATAACCATGCGAGGCGAGAGCGTGCCGGACGTAATTGCGGACGGCCTCTTCGTCCTCCACCAGCAGCACGGTTTCGGCGCCGCGCGCCGGGAGTTCGCCGGGTTGGGGCGGGGGCTCCGCAGGCAGAACGTCGGTGAGCGCCGGGAGGAGAACACGGAAAGACGTCCCCACGCCCGGCGTGCTGCAAAACGAGATGGAGCCGCCGCTCTGCTGCACGATTCCGTAAACGGTCGAGAGGCCGAGGCCGGTCCCCTTCCCCGGTGGCTTGGTGGTAAAGAAGGGCTCGTAGAGATGCGACTGGACTTCGGGCGTCATGCCGGTCCCGGTGTCCGTGACCGAGATCGCGAGCCGGTCTTCGGGAGCCGTACCGGCCGCGGCCTCCGGTTCGGAAGTTCCGCGCAGCCAGGAGGTTTCAATGAGGAGCTTACCGCCGCCCGGCATGGCGTCGCGGGCGTTCACGGCGAGGTTGACGATTACCTGCTCGATGAGAACGGGGTCGGCGCGGATGAAGCCGTCGTGGGCGCCGGGCGAGATCGTGATCCGGATCTTCGGACCGATGAGCCTGCGCAGCATCGATTCGAGGCCGGACACCAGGCTGTCGAGCAGAATGTTTTCCGGAACGCCGGAGGTGCCGCGGCTGAAGTTGAGCATCTGGCGGGTAAGGCCCGAGGCTTTCTCGGCAGCCTCCGCGATCTGTTCGAGGGGAACGCGGAGAGGGTGCCGCGGACCGGCGGTGTCGAGCGCCATCTCCGTATAGCCGATGATGATGGTGAGCAGGTTGTTGAAGTCGTGCGCTATGCCTCCGGCCAGCAGGCCGATGCTTTCGAGCTTCTGCGCCTGCCGGAAGCGGTTCTCGAGTTCCTTGCGTTCGGTGAGATCCACCGTGAACCAGAGGGTCTTGCCCTCGTCGGGCTCATTCAGTTTGACACCGGCGACGAGCACCGGAACGTGCCTGCCGTTCTTGTGACGATAGGTCCTTTCAAAAGGCGCGCAAACGCCGTCTCTGCAAAGAGTTTCGCCGACGGTGTCGCCGCTGCGCAGCGTGTCCGGGGTCGAGATGGACATCCAGGTGGCGGGAGGATCCGTTAACTCGCCCGCTGAGTAGCCCAGCATACGAAGAAACTGGTCGTTGGTTTCGAGAATGCAGGTGTTCTGCGTGACGAGGATCCCAAGGATATCGGCTTCGAAAAGGCGGCGGAAGCGCTCGTTGCTCTGCAGCAGCGCTTTCTCGGCGCGTTTGCGCGAGGTGATCACGCGCAGGGTGAAGACGGTGCCGATGCATTCCCCGTTGAGTTCCACGGGAGCGCAGGAGGCGGAAACATTGACCGGCGTGCCGTCTTTGGCGCGGAACACATCTTCCATTTCCCGCACGACTTCGCCGGAGAGAAGAGCGTGATAAAGGCGGCACTCCGAGAGGGGAAAAGGGGAGCCATCGGGATACGTGGGGTGAAACAGGTCATGAGGACTCTGAGCCCGGAACTCTTCCAGCGAATAGCCGAAGGCCCGCTCGGTGGCCGGGTTGATCCGTTCCACCGCGCCGTGGCGGTCGAGGAGCATGATGCAGTTGGCGCTGCCTTCGGCGATGCTCGCGCTGAGGCGAAGCTGGTACTGCAGGGCGTGTTCGGCGCGTTTGGCTTCGGTGACGTCGCGGACCACGCCGGTGTAGCGAACGGGCTTGCCGTGGTCGTCCCGAAGCACCTGGCCGGAGCCGGCGATCCATCGGAATACGCCGTCGGCCGAAGGCCTGGTGCGATATTCCTCGATGCAGTGGCCGGAGCCGCCTGGCTCGACTGCGCGCGCGAAAGCCGTCCGGATGCGATCCCGGTCTTCGGGATGAACGGACTGCAGGTAAAGTTCAACGCCCGGTTCCGCTTCGGGAGTCTGCCCCAGGAGGCGGCGGTAAACATCGGACCACTTCGCTTCTCCGGTGACGAGATCGATATCGTAGACATCCGTGTCGGTGGATTCGAGCGCCAGGGACAGGAGCGCTTCGCTCTCCGCCAGGCGCCGGCCGGACTCTCTGTTTTCCGCGCGGGAGGCGGCCTCCCGCAGGGCGCGATCGACGGCGGCGCCGAGGCGTCTCAGATTGTCCTTCATCAGATAATCGGCGGCTCCGGCGCGCATCATGGCAACGGCGAGAGCTTCGCCCGCGACGCCCGAGACCACGAGAAACGGGATGTCGCGACCGGATTCCCGGAGAATGGCGAGGGCGGAGGGCGCGTCGATCGTCCCTTGTTCTTCTGATGCCTGTTCTCCCGATGAAGGAAGAGCGGACAGGCGGTAGTCGCAGACGATCAGATCCCAACAGCGGGCGGCGAGAGCGTTCCGCAAAGAGGCGGCATCCCACACCCGTTCCGGGAGCGCGTGGTAGCCCGCGAGGCGCAGTTGCCGCACCAGCAGTTCGGCATCGCGGTCGGAATCCTCAATGTGTAAGAGCCGGAGCGGGCGATCCATGGCGCTCGTCAGTACGTCTCCGCGACCAGGTGCGAGCTTCCCGCCGCTTGCCTGCTTCCGGCGGCGGCGTCCTGCGAATCGAAGGGGCCGGAATCCGGGCCGGCCTGCAATTCCTGCGCGGCGGGCAGCAGGATACGGAAGGACGTGCCCACGCCAGGCGCACTGGTGAAGGTCACGCGACCACCGCTTTGTTTGACGATGCCGTAGACGGCCGAGAGGCCCAGGCCCGTGCCCTTTCCCTGCTCTTTGGTGGTGAAGAAAGGCTCGTAAACGCGGGCCTGAATTTCGGGGGTCATGCCGCAGCCGGTATCCGTGACGGAAATCGACAGCCAGCGCGATGGGTCCTGTTCCGCCGCCTCCGGAGCAACCCAGGCGGTTTCGATGATGAGTTTGCCGCCATCGGGCATGGCGTCGCGGGAGTTCACGACGAGGTTGAGGATGGCCTGTTCGATGAGAGTGGGGTCGGCATGGATATAGCCGTCATGCGCGCCGGGGAGCAGCAGGACTTCGATTTCCTCGCCGATCAGGCGGCGGAGCATCTGTTCGACGCCGATGACGAGAGTATCGAGGAGCAGGAATTCCGGGGCGCCGTTATTCATGCGGCTGAAGGTCAGTAACTGGCGGGTGAGGTCGGAAGCCTTGCCCGCGGCGCCGGCGATCCGCTCCATCGCCGGGCGGAGAGGATGCCGCGAATGCAGCGTTTCGAGGGCCATTTCCGAGTAGCCGATCATGACCGTCAGCAGGTTATTGAAGTCATGCGCGACGCCGCCGGCCAGCTGGCCGATGCTTTCGAGCTTCTGGGCCTGGCGGAACTGGGCTTCGAGATTCTTTTGCTCGGTCAGATCGACGACGAACCAGAGGAAGCGGCCCTCGTCGGCGGCGGTCAGATCCACGCCGGCGATCAGCACCGGAACGCGGGCGCCGTTTTTGTGAATGTAAGCTTTCTCGAAGGCGGGGCAGACGCCGGTTTTGTCGAGCGACTCGAACGCGAGACTGCAGGTAGGAAGCAGTTCGGGGGGCGTCAGACTCATCCATGTCATGCCGGACGCGGTCAGTTCTTCGCGCGAATAGCCGAGAACGCGGAGGAAATAATCGTTGGTTTCGAGAATACGGGTGTGGTCCGTGATGAAAATACCGATGATATTCGAGTCGAAGAGGCGCCGGAAGCGCTCGTCGATCCGGCGCAGTTCGCGCTCGGCGCGTTTTTGTTCGGTAATGACGTTGAGGGTGAAGACACTGCCCATCGCCCGGCCGCCGAGCGCGAGGGGGGCGACGGAGATGGCGACGTCGACGGCGGCGCCGTCTTTCGTGAAGAGCACGACTTCCATCTCATGGACGACCTGGCCCGAGATCACCGCCTGGTACATCGGACAAGTTTGCAGCAGTTCGGGAAAGGCCACGATATCCATGTGGCGAAGCAGTTCACACGGAGATTTTGCCTGGTATTCCTCCAGCGTAAAACCGAAGACGCGCCGTGCTTCCCGATTGATGAACCCGACGCGGCCGTCGACGCCGATCAGCATGATGGGATCGGTGCTGTTTTCCGTGAGGCAGGCGTTCAGCTGCAGCTGATACTGCAGGGCCTGTTCGGCGCGTTTGGTTTCCGTGATATCGCGGACCACGCCCACGAACCGAACCGCGCGCCCGTGTTCGTCATACAGAGTCCGGCCGGAACCGGAAAGCCAGCGCACTTCGCCGGTGGCGGAAGGCGCGGTGCGATATTCGGCGGAATAAATGCCTTCGCCGCCCGACTGCAGAGAACGCGAAACTTCCCGTTCGACATAATTTCTGTCCTCCGGGTGAACGACCTGCAGGAAAGCTTCATAGGAAGGCTCCTGTACGGGAGAAACACCGAGCGCGGCACGCGCGCGGCCGCACCAGACCAGGTCGCCGGTGACGGGATTGAAGTCGAACACGCCCGTGCCGGTGGAATCGAGCGCGAGGGCAAGCCGGGCCTCGCTGTCGCGCAGGCGGCGGCGGGACTCATTGCGTTCGGCGCGCGAGGCGGCTTCGCGGAGTTCGCGCTCCACGGCGACGGTGAGGCCGGTCAGATCATCCTTCATGACGTAGTCGCTGGCGCCCGCGCGCAACATTACTGACGCGAAATCTTCGGTTGCGGCAAAATCTTCGCCGGCGGTGGCGAGGGCGAGGAGCGGGACGTCATGGCCGGATTCGCGCAGGATGGCGAGGGCTTCGGGAGCGGTGAACGACGTCATGCCGCAGTCGCAGATCGCGAGATCCCAGGGGCGAGAGGAGAGCGCCGCCTTCAGGCCGGAGGCGCTGTGCACGCGTTCGGAATCGACGGTGTAGCCCGATTTCAGAAGATGGCGGAGAATCCGATGTTCCTCGTTTTCGGAGTCCCCGATGTAAAGCAGGCCGATTGCGCGGCTTGTATGTTCCGTAAGGATCTCCATTTTCCTCCGAATCGGCGCGTTGTTCCGGGATGTCGGGAAAAAGCTGGCCGTAAATCCCGCGACTCCGTTTCTATTCTGACATTTTCGCAATCAATGAGCGCGGGCGGGAGTTCGGGCGCGGGAAGACAGGCGCGAATTTCCCGGCGATAAGCGGGTTTCGCGTTCGCGGCGCGTTTCTTCGATCCGGACGCAGCCCGGGCAATGGTTATCAAGAAGACCGATGAGGGCGGCGGGGGCTATACACGGCGGGGTTCCAAACTTCAGAATGCGGATATGACGACAGAACAGCCATTTCTATCCGATGTGCAGCAGTTGAGGGCGCGCGCGCGGGCGAGTCTGGCGCAGGGCGCGGTGACGCCCGCTTACCAGGCCGACGTGAAGCAGACGATCGAGATTCTGCAGAGCGTGCTCGCCACGGAGATTGTGTGCGTGCTGCGTTACACCATGAACGCGATTGCGGCGACGGGGCTTTCGAGCCAGGGAGCGAAGGAAGAGTTCGAAGAGCACGCGCGAGAGGAACAGGAACATATGCGCCAGGCGGCGGAGCGGATCAACCAGCTGGGTGGAACGCCGAATTTCAATCCGGAGGGGCTGGCGACGAGGGCCGCGTCGCAGTATACGGAGACGGAGAGTCTGGTGGAGATGATCCGGGAGAACCTGGTCGCCGAGCGGATCGCGTGCGAGCATTACCGGGAGCTGATTCGCTATTTCGGGGACAAGGATCCGACCACGCGCGTGATGCTGGAAGGAATTCTGGCGAATGAAGAAGAACACGCCAACGATATGAAGGATCTGCTGACGGCGCATGAGACGCGGTAGGCGGCGTCTGTAGGGGGAGCTCAGACGAGCAGGGCGAGCGTGGCTGCGAGGAGCGCCGGCGGCATGACGAAAAGGCCGATGCGGAGGAACCGCGCGGCCGAGACGTGAACGCCCTCGCGGCGCAGGGCGACTCCGTGGCCTTTTGCGCCGGCCAGCTCGCCGGGGGCGAGAGCACAGCCCCCTACTACATGGACTCCGCCTCCATCTTCGCCGCCTGCGCCCTCGAACAGCCGCTCGAGGGCAGGGTCCTCGACGCCTGCGCCGCGCCGGGGGGCAAGAGCCTCGTCCTCGCCTCGCGTCTGGCGAGCGGCTCCAGCCTGGTCTCCAACGAGCTCTCCTCCGACAGGAGGCGGCGGCTGCGGGCAGTCCTCGACGCACACCTCAGCCCCGAACAGCGCGCCCGCGTGATACCGACGGGGAGGGACGCAAGCCAGCTGTGCCGCAGCATGCCGGAGGCCTTCGACGCGATACTCCTGGACGTGCCCTGCTCGAGCGAGCGCCATGTCCTGGCCGACCCGGCGGCCCTGGGCCAGTGGAGGCCGGCGAGGATCCGGAATCTCGCCGTCAGGCAGTGGGCCCTGCTCTCCTCGGCCCTGATCATGCTCAAGGTTGGGGGCTGCCTGGTGTATTCCACCTGCGCCCTCTCGAGCGAGGAGAACGACGCGGTCGTCGCGAGGGCCGCCTCCCGCTTTGGGGAGGCTCTGGTGTTCGACAGGCCGGCCTATCCGGGACCCGGCGAGGCGGAGGATACCCGCTACGGCCTTGTTATTC
>Ga0118677_10011602_pt1 | contig 13152 bp, 16 predicted proteins | sample AliMusrvi5mmetaG_FD_86154 | JGI IMG/M metagenome (GOLD analysis project Ga0118677, IMG submission 86154)
AAGGCTCAACGCGATCAAAAATCGCGCATCCTCGTGCCAGTCCGTCAAGTGAAAGCCGATTTCCAACCCTTTTTTCAAGAACTTTTTCTTCGATGATCCCTCGGCAACTGCCTTCGCGATCTTGTCCTGAACGTCAGGAATATTGCAGGTCTTGTCACCGAAAAACTCGCGGAAGATTTCGCTGGCCCTGATGTAACACTGATGCCCTTTGTCGTTCCACATGGTCGGGCGGCCTAGTTAAACCCATCCTTTCGCCGAGAAAACCGCCAGAATCTCTTCGTAGATCGGATCGAAATCTTTTTCTTCCCACATGAATGAGCGATGGGCACGCATGCCGTCATCCTCGAACCCGGCGCTGGTGCAGATCCGCATGACAAACTGCGTGTAGGCCCTAGCCTAAAGCTCGACGGCACTGGCGTAGTAGCGTCGCCTGGAATTGCTGAAATCTTCGCGCGCCAGGATTTCGCCATACAGCTTGCTCGCTCGCATAAGCTTGACCAAGCGGGAGAGTTCTGATCCTCGCTCGGTGGTGCATGGCCTGCACGAACTGCTCCCGAGTTCCTCGTAATCAAGGTGGTGGCCCAATTCGTGGATAAAAGTCCACCAGGCGGCCGGCTTTGTGGAATCAATGCAGATTCCGGGCTTGGTGTATTTGCCCAGAGAAACACGGTATTTCTTGTGATATACGTTTACCGGATTTTTGAGTTCTAGCCGGTGCGCCGTTTGCACCAATTCCAGTCCCCGTTCGACGATCTTTGATGGAATAACCTCTACCAGTGGGTGAGTCGTCATCTTCGTATTTGGTCGTTTCATGTTGATGGGTGAGACTCTCTTTAAATTCATTTGGTTCCGATATGTAGGGCAATGCTCGGGGACAAAAGTTTTCCTCGATTGCGGGAAAGCGTTGCGATCAAATCGCGCCTCGACTTCCGAACCTGCGCCATCTCTCCAAATCCAACATTATCGCCTCCCGGCAGTGTCCGAAGCGCCTCTGGATGGAGATCCATCGCCCCGATCTCCGGGAGGACTCGGCGAGGACGAAAGCGGCTTTTTTGGTTGGTTACGATGTGGGGAATCCCCCTGATGTTCAATGTGCCATCCGGGATGACCTCGCCAACCGCCGCACAAAATTTCGTCGTGCCAATTTCCAGTCCTACTGAAATGAGGCTTTCATTGCGAGGAAGTGCGGGTGCATGGGTAGCTTTCATTTCCTTCAAACCTTGCGAATTTCACCGCCATTGATCAAAGGAAATGAATGTCCCCAAAGATTGTCCGATCACTCTCGCATGAAAACCACGCTTAATACCGCGTAAGTCTATCGATGAGGTTCTTTATCTTATAGCTCCCCATGCCTGACCCAGCAGACAATCCAGCAGCCAGCACCGCATACTTCCTCCCCTCCTTTTCTTTCATACTCAAAAACTGAGCTGCGGACACCGCAAAAAGCGCTGATAGGGCTGCAAAAATAATACCAGCGTAGATGACAATGATTTTGGGAATGAATAGCAGCAGCGCAAGGACGATGCTTCCAGTGCTTTTCCATCCGGTAAATAGACTGCCGATAATGGCCGCTGCGAAGATTGCCCAAAAGAGTAAAACCCAAAATTGATCGCGTTTTGTGGTCGCGACTAATTCGAGTATCAATATGACTGGCATCATCAGGGACAAGGCAATATCCCACTTGTTGAGAAACAGGAATATTCCCTTTTTAAGGCAAATCGCCAACATTATGGTGGTGAACAGCGCGATAAACAGCACCACTCCGCATGCCACAGCCACCACTGTATCGGTTGGTTTGTGCTGGGGCACTTGCCCTGATGTTTCGGCACGGCCTTCCGCCGGCCGGTCTGAAATTGTGTTGGGGGATGTCGCGGGAGAGGGATTCGAGTAAACCGAGCCGGGAATCTCTGTCGTTGCCCGCTGTTGGCTGACTGGCGGGATGTGCGGAGTCGCTTGAGGGGCGGACGCGGCGCTCTTTGCCACCGCTGGGGTGGCTGCGGGTGAAACGGCGACCGCCCGGCGGACAGGGATTTCGGAAGTTCCCGGTGCTTCGACGGGAACTGCCCTTCGGACTTCAGGCTCGGTGTTTGTCGCTGCGGTCGCGCGAGGGGGAGCCTCTTGGGCGATGGCACTTCCAAGAGTTATCAGGAGAACGGCAAAGGCACTTCTCATATGGTGATGCAACCCCTTCAGGAATTGAATGTGAGTCTGTCGGGCATGCCGATCCTTGTTACCCACATTAACTGAGAATAAACTTTAAAGTGCTGGCGAGTGGAAACCCCTCAACCCTCCATCTGGATGACTCGAACATTTTTGGCCAACGAGTCTATCGATCGAAGAACAATTGTAACCACAGTATTTACAAGTGTATTGATCCTTCTCGCTTCCTTCGTAGAGAGAGTGCTTGCCTCTGAGTCCTCCATCTGGATGACGTGTGCACATTTGGCCTGTGAGTCTTGCGACTGAATCAGATTTCGCTCCGCAATATTTGCAATAGTAGTTTGACATAGGTTGCTTTGTTTTGGTGTTTGTTTCAGGAGAGTCTATTGAACCATTCGGAATAAATTCGAATCATTCGGATCTGGCAGGTTTTTGCAAATTGAGAGGCGTCGGTCTCGCTGTCGAGCGCATGCTCGATAGAAAAGCACGGAAGTTCCTCGGCGAGAAGGAAATTATTCTCCGTCTGCTCCGTTGTCGTGATCTTCGACAAAGCCGTTTCTGAACTGCTAGAACGATTCTCCTCGTATGGGACTGCGCGGAGGTTTCCGATGGTATTGATCCACTCGCAGACAAACTTCTGAGATTTCCGGTCCTTCATGTTGCGGACGTGAGCGAGCGCCAGAATGTGCTCAAAGTCCCAGGGCAGGTCGTATTCCTCGCAGAAGTCGCGGGCGGCGGGCTTGAAGTCTGGGAAGCGGCGGGCCAGATAATAACGCTGGGCGTAGAGAAGCAATTCCCTGTTGTTCCGGAATTCGAGCAGTTTCCACCAAAGTGCTTGGCGGCGTTCATTCCCGGAGGTATCCCCATCCTCGTGGATAAACTTCCACCAAGTCCAGTCAGCAAGATTACTCGCTGGCGGCGTTGTAAATGCGTCCAATTGCTGCGGGGTGGCCAAGCGGCAAATCAGACGGGCTTTGGCCGAGTCCTCCAGTGTCTTGGTGATCGAGGTCGGAGAAAAGTCGAGCAGGAGAGCAGCGTAAACCCGCTGAATCCCTGCATGCTGGTTGATGCTGAACCAATGTAACCTCGTAGCGAGAGAGAAGATTGCATTCCCCCAGACTTGAAGTTCATCCCCTCTGGATTGCCCTCGCGAAAGCCTGTCGGCAATGGCGAGCAACAGAGCATAAACATCCGGCGAGTTTCGAGCGATTGATCTCATTAGGATCGGTGGCAGACCACTTGGGTTCGAGGTCATGTCGAATTGGAGGCACCGATCAAGCGAGGAATGGGCACTGTCGATTTGTTCGGTTTGTTTCATGCCTTCACTCGTAGGAGCTCCGACCCCTGGCGTAAAAGGCATTGTTTGGGGACAATTGTTTCCCTCGATAGTATAGCTCTGGCTGCTCCGACCATTGGCAGAGGTGAAATTATTCGAAACAACCCCAAAGTATTCGCTTGTCCGTCCGTGGATGTTTGATATTGATGCAGCCGTGAACAGCGTTGCAGAGAAATCCGTTTCGTTATCAGCCGTCAACGCATTGCTTGATGAGGTTGCGATGATGCGGCGCAAATTCTTGGAGCAAACTCGCTCTTTCCTTGATTTCCCAGAGATCAAAAAACTCGCTTGTGATTACTCCAAAAATCTTGCCAACCGGCATGTCGATCTCGGGTTCAACGCGTTCGCCATCATTTCCGATATTTACCATCGCGAAAATTTGCACAGCGACGTGATCAAGGCTTTTCTGGATCCAAAAGGGAAACACGATGAAGGAGATCGGTTTCTGCGAGCCTTCTTGGAGTATTTGAGCGCGATTGATACAGTTGGCGCACGTATCACTCCGGAGAACTACTTAAACGCCAGGATCGAACGGGAAGAGGGCAGGATAGATATTTTAATTGCCGACGAAACGAGCAAGCACGCCATCATCATCGAGAACAAGATCAACGGAGCTGGCGACATGGGGCGGCAGATTCCTCGCTACCTCGAATACATCAAGACCAAGGATTACCGTTGCGACGCCATCATTTACCTCCGACTTCACGGTAATGGAGCTCCAGACCGGGCAGGATGGTCAGAAGTGGAGAAAGAGGAAATCACTGGCCTTCTTTCAGTCGTGAGCGCTTACGACGAGTTGGATTCCGATCTATTTTTGGGATGGGTTAAAAAATGCACAGAACTTTGCAAAAAAGGCAGTAATGCTGATTTTCTGCTTAGCCAATACAGCCTGCTGTTAAAAAGTCTGGGGAAATATGCTATGAACAAACCAATAATGGACGCGTTTTACAATCTTATGCGTGACAAGTGTCGCTACCGAGTCGCGCTTGACGTGAAAGCGACGCTGGAGGATTTGCGCCTCCAGCTTGATGAGAAAAGTCACAAGGTTGCAGAAACTGTGGCAGATATGTTGGGTGACTTGCCTGCCTACCGGGCCGGACGAATAACGGAGAGGTTTCAGTCAGACTGCGAGCCGTTTTCCAGCGTCAAGCCCAACGGAAATAGTGTGTTCTTTACAGGGATGTGGCGTGGAAATGCACATATCGGAATTGACATTAATTGCTATCCTGAATTTACAAGTTTCGGTTTCTGGGACCGCAAAGATGGTGCAGGAAAAGACGGTAAAGCGAAGGATCTTTTGAAGAAGATGGATGTCTTGGATGAGTATAAAGCTAAAGACGGAGGGGGGTTTTTCGTAAAGCGTTTAGATTTCCCTGAAGAAGATGATGCCCTGATTCAATACATCCAGACGTTTAAGCAGGAGCTTGCTGATGTATCGCCCCCAGAAGCATAGCTGGTATCGACTTCTAATTGCCCCAGCCTGCCTCCTCGCAATCACCCGCTGGTTGAAGGTTTGCCCCGCAATTCGTTCACCCATTCTACTCCTCGTTCTTTGATGATTGCCGAAAGCACACGTCCTGCAGCCTCCGCGTCATCCAGCGCGTTGTGATGGCGGAAAGTGTGGCCGATGTGACCGGCCACTGTGCTGAGTTTGTGATTGGGTAATTCTGGCCATGCTCGTCTGGCGGTCTGGCAGGTGCAGAGGGTGGAAAAACTCGGGCAGGGAATTCCGAAGTGGCTGAGGGTGCCGTTGAGTTTTCGGATGTCAAATTGGGCGTTGTGGGCAATGACGAAATCGGCACCGGTCAGAAATGGGAGCAATTCCTGTGCAACCGCAGGAAACTCGGGGGCATCCAGAACGTCCTCGTGCGTGATGCCGTGGATCTCGATGAAATCCTCGCGAAACCAGCCATGTCCCCTCGGAGGACGAACCAGCCAGTGGCGGGTTTCGATCAGCTCCCCGTCCACAAACACCGCAATCCCCGCCGCGCAAATGCTCGCGTCCGAGTGGTTCGCCGTCTCAAAATCTAGGCTGCTGATTTTCATTCGCTTCCCAAGACTCTACCGTATCAGGGCGGTCAAGCCGACCCCGGCCCGATCTCCATTGCTGTCAAATTGCATCTGAGCACTCTGGCAGGAATCGCAAAACCCAGACAGGACAATGATTGGGGACAATCCGCTGTGCCGAAAGCACCAGACCAACGGTTTGCTGCATTTTTGTCGGCGGATCGTTCTTGAACCGCGGGAGCCTCAGACATCCTGATGCCATCCACAGAAAACTGCGGATCGTGAAAAACCGGTGACCCCACCCCGCAATGGTAGGGACGGATCGCCGAGCCGTCCGTCGAGAGAAGTCGGCGGGCTCGGCGATCCCGCCCTACCAATTATCGTCTCAGCCATTTTCCACGGGATCAGGAGCCTTGAGCCTACGGCATATCCAGCCGGTCGCGCAGCATTGCCGCGACAAGGTTCATTTCCTCATCGGAAAGTTTTCCCAGTCTCCATTTCATCGAGAAGCGCGAAGCCCTCGCGGGCGACATGGTCGCAGACCGCGACATCATCGGCGTCGGGCTCAAGGCTCAGGACTTGAAGAAACAACTCGCGCCGCTCCAGATGCGTGAGCTTGGGGATTTCTTCGATGATTTGAGCGAAACTCATACCCAAGAACGTAATCGGCTACCCAGACGAGTGCAAGCGGGAGAATGAGCGCCGACAGGACAAAGATGGGGGGACAATCCGTTCCCATTCTGACGCCTGCCGCCCTCTTGGCTGAAGCGGCAGATTTTCCAGAATGGCCGATCCTTGCGGGCAAGCCGGCGCATGCCTCGGCTCCGCGCCGTTCAGCTTCCGCGGCGTGGTTCAGGCGGGATATGCCGCTTGAAGTCCATTGCTCCGTGCAAAACCCGCACGACTTGGAGGCGGGTTTTGTGCATTCGGAAAAGAATCACATGTTTCCCTTCCGCCGCAATCTGGCAGCCGGGAAAAAGATCCCGGCGGAACTGGAATTTTGAGGGATCCGTGAGGATGCTCTCGAATTTTTTCCAGATTTGATCCAGATACTGCTGTTCTTGGTCTGGCCCCCACCGCTCCAAGGTGTAGGCGCGGATCGAACGGAGATCGTCCAGCGCCGCATGGGTGAGTTCGAGATTCACGGGTTCTTCCGCACCGCGGCCAGGAATTCTTTTTTGGAATTCACGCGCACGACCTGGCCCGCTTCGAGCTGCGCAAACCCGATGGCCGCCTCGCGCTGGAGCCATTGGTTTTCATTCTCGCGCCGGAGAGATTCCCGCAGCGCCTCGCGGATGATTTCGCTGGCGTTGTTGTAGAGCCCGGAAGCGATCTTCGCCTTGACGGCGCTTTCCAGCTCGGGAGTGAGCGAGACGTTCATGGCCCGATCATGCAAGGATTGTCAAAGATTGTCAAATCTCATTGGGACTGCGGAAGCGATAAACCAGCCATTCCGACTCGGCGGACGAAAGAGCCAGTAGCGGGTTTCGCTACAGGAATTGAGGCTAACAGAACGACGCGATCAGGCCCGGTCGGCGTCCGTGACCAACAAGGGGTCTGTGCAGCCTTCCGGCCGGAAGGGCTGGATGTTTGTGGGGGCGGCACCGAGCGATTGCAGGGACAACGAAACTTCGGCGAGATCGACCGGGGTGAGGAGGTCGGGGTGGACAGTGGTGCGGAGTTCGTATTTGACCCCGGAAGCGAGCACGAGCCGGAGTGATTCCGCAGGCGCCTCGAATGAGCATTTCCTTTGGGTGATCCGGTCGTAGCGTTCATCGAAAGGGGCTTTGACATCGAGCCCGACCCAGTTGACCAAGGGCAGGACCTCGGCGAAGCGATCGGGAAAAATCCCGGCCGTATGCAGGCCGATTTTGAACCCGAGATCCTTCACCTCGCGCATGGCGGCGGGAAGGCAGACCTGCGCGGTCGGTTCGCCGCCGCTGAAAACCACGGCCTCGAGGAAATTTCTGCGTTCCGCGAGCAGGGCGAGAATTTTATCCCAGCTCCAGGAGCCGCCTTCGAATGGCTGGAGGTGCGGGTTGTGGCAATAGCGGCATCGCCACACGCATCCCTGGCAGAAAACGACTGCGGCCAAATGTCCGGGGTAGTCCACGGTGGTGAACGGCACGAAGCCTCCGACTTGGAGAACGGCTGATTGTTTTCCCATGGTGACGTCTCATTCCCGGAATCACGGGAATGCTTCGCATGGGCAGGATGCCCATGCCACGGACTCGTTTTAGGCCGCGCGCTGGGCGGCGATGCGGTCCTCGCGGAACGGCGTGCGCTCGCGGTGCTCGCTTTGTTTTCCAGCGTTAAACTGCGAGACCGGGCGGTGGTAGCCCATCACGCGGGTCCAGATCTCGCACTTCGTGCGCTCGCTGTCGGGGATGTTTGTTTTTTTCATAAAGGGATCAGGCGGCCTGGCCGTGTTTTTGTTCGAGCACGCCGTCGCAGACCGGGCAGAATTCGTGTTCTCCGGCCAGGTAGCCGTGCTGCGGGCAGATCGAGAACGTGGGCGTGATCGTGAGGTAGGGCAGGCGGAAATTCGTGAAGACCCTGCGGATGAGTTCGCCGCACGAACGCGCGGAGGACATCCGCTCGTTCATGTAAAGGTGGAGGACCGTGCCGCCGGTGTAGCGTTTTTGAAGGTCGTCCTGGTGCTGGAGCGCCTCGAACGGATCGTCCGTCCAGCCGACGGGAAGCTGGCTGGAGTTTGTGTAGTAGGGGGCCTCAGGCGTGCCGGCTTGGATGATGCCCTCGAGATTTTTCTGGTCCATGCGCGCGAACCGGTAGGTCGTGCCCTCGGCCGGCGTGGCCTCGAGGTTGTAGAGGTGGCCGGTCTTCTCCTGGAATTCCACCATCCGCTCCCGCATGTGGTCGAGGACGCGCAGCGCGAACTCCCGCCCGAACGGCGTGGCGATGTGCTCGGCGTCCTTTGTGAAATTCCGGATGCACTCGTTGATCCCGTTGATCCCGACCGTGGAAAAATGGTTGCGCAGCGTGCCGAGGTAGCGCTTCGTGAACGGGTAGAGCCCGCGGTCCATATTTTCCTGGATGACCTTGCGCTTGATTTCCAGGCTCTCGCAGGCGAGGTCGAGGAGGGTGTCGAGCCGCGCCAGCATGCCCGCCTCGTCGCCGGCGAAGAGGTATCCGAGACGCGCCGCGTTGATCGTCACCACCCCGATCGAACCGGTCTGCTCGGCGGATCCGAAAAGCCCGTTGCCGCGTTTGAGGAGCTCGCGGAGATCCAACTGCAGGCGGCAGCACATCGAGCGGACCATGTTCGGGGTCAGCTCGGAGTTCAGGAAATTCTGGAAATACGGGAGCCCGTATTTTGCCGTGACTTCAAACAGGAGCTGCGCCGTCTCGCTTTCCCACGGAAAGTCCTCCGTGATGTTGTAGGTGGGAATCGGAAACGTGAACACCCGCTGGAGCGCGTCCCCGCGGGCCATGACGCGCAGAAACGCGCGGTTGATCATGTCCATCTCATGGCCGAGCTCGCCGTAGCAGAAGCCAGATTCCTTCCCGCCCACCAGCGCGGGGGTCTCCCGCAAGTCCTCGGGGCAGACCCAGTCGAACGTCAGGTTCGTGAACGGCGTCTGCGTCCCCCAGCGCGAGGGGACGTTCAGATTGAAAACAAATTCCTGCATCCCCTGCTCGACATCCTCGTCGGTCAGCTTGTCGGCGCGGACATACGGCGCGAGGTAGGTGTCCACCGAGCTGAACGCCTGCGCCCCCGCCCATTCGTTCTGCAGCGTACCCAAAAAATTCACCATCTGCCCGAGCGCCGTCCGGTAGTGCTTCGGCGGTCCGGATTCGATTTTGTTCGAGATGCCGTTGAAGCCTTCGGTCAGAAGCTGCCGGAGCGACCAGCCCGCGCAATAGCCGGAGAACATGTCGAGATCGTGGAGGTGAAAATCCGCGTGCCGGTGCGCCTGCCCGATCAGCGGCGGGTAAATGTGGTCCAGCCAATAGTTCGCGGTCAGCTTGCCGGCCGCGTTCAATATCATCCCGCCCAGCGAATATCCCTGGTTCGCATTGGCGCTCACGCGCCAGTCGGTTCGCTGGATGTATTCTTCCAAAACAGAGGCAGGCTGGATCGATGCGGGAAGCGGGTTTGACATGGTTTTAAGGCGGGAGGTTGGCGAAAAGGAATACCACCATATATGGTAGACGATTTTTCGGCAGGGGCGACATATTGTGGAATTTGCACACAAACCACATTGACGCAGGTCAAGAAACAAACGCATTTCCACAAATATTTTTTCCGCTGTCCGATGCGGCTGGTTTTCCGTCGGGAGGACGGGCCAGATCGCGGGCATCCACCAGAGAGACAGGTGGTGCACCCCGGTCTCTTTCCGGCAAAATGTGAATGTTTCCACTTTGCGCTTGCCGATGGGCGTCCGCAAAATACCTTGTTTGCTCTATGAGCGACGTGAGTCCGATCGCCTACGACTCGAAGATCGAGGGCAATATCATTATTACAAAGCTGGATGCTGCGATCAATTGGATGCGGAGCAATTCTCTTTGGCCGATGCCCATGGGGCTGGCCTGCTGCGCGATCGAACTGATGGCGGCCGGCGCGTCGCGCTATGATATTTCGCGGTTCGGCGCGGAGGTGATGCGGTTCTCGCCGCGCCAGAGCGACGTGATGATTGTCGCGGGAACGGTGACCTACAAGATGGCGCTGTCCGTAAAGCGGATCTGGGACCAGATGCCCGAGCCGAAATGGTGCATCGCGATGGGGGCCTGCGCCTCGTCCGGCGGCATGTATCGCAGCTACGCGGTCCTTCAGGGGATCGACCACTTGATCCCGGTGGACGTTTATATTTCCGGATGCCCGCCGCGCCCGGAGGCGTTGCTGGACGGCCTGATGAAGCTCCAGAAAAAAATCATGGGCGAGCACGCGATCATGGACCAGAAGAGAGCCCTTTTCGAAAAGCCATGACCCCGACCGAAGCCGCCGCAAAAATTGCCGCCCAATTTCCCGCCGGGGTCACCGCGGAAAACGAGTTCCGGGGCGAGACGACCCTGAAGCTCGATGCCGCGGCCATTCGCGGGGTTTGCGGGTTCGCCCGGGAGACGCTGGGGTTTGACTATCTGGTGGACATCTCGAGCGTCGATCATTTCGGCGACGAACCGCGGTTCGAGGTGGTTTACGAGCTTTACTCGATGGGGCACGGGACGCACCTGCGGCTCAAAATTCCGGTCAGCGAGGACTCGTGCGAAGCGCCGACCGTGAGCGATATCTGGCCGACAGCGAACTGGCACGAGCGCGAGGTTTACGACATGATGGGGATCCGGTTCACAGACCACCCGGACCTCCGCCGGATTCTGATGTGGGAAGGCTACCCCTTCCACCCGCTGCGGAAGGACTTTCCGCTGGAAGGCAAACCGAGCGATGCGCCGGATCTGGCTTTCAGCGAGGTGGCCCCGCTGGCGGGAGGACCATTTGTCACCGTGCCGACCGACGGCACCACGCAGGTGCGCGAACCGCGCGCGCGCCATGCCGGAGAGCACCCGCGCCTTGGAAAGTTCATCCAGGAACCTTGATCGCCGACGATGCCAGTCTGTCGGAGCTTGTAGGCGGGTTGGCCGGATCCTCCCGCATCGCACTCGACACCGAAGCGGACAGCCTGCACTGCTACTTCGAGAAGCTGTGCCTGATCCAGATCAGCGCCGAGGGCGGGCACTGGCTGGTCGATCCTCTCGCCCAGGTGAACCTCCAGCCATTGTTCGACACCGTCTGCTCGCGCCGGCTGGTTTTTCACGGGGCCGACTACGACCTGCGGCTGCTGCGCAGGGTCGGAACCTTCGAGCCGTCCGACCTTTTCGACACCATGATCGCCGCACGGCTCTGCGGCCGGGCGGGCTTGGGCCTCGCCGCGCTCGTCGAGGAATTTTTCGGGATCAAACTCTCCAAAGCCTCGCAGAAGGCGAACTGGGCGATCCGCCCGCTCTCGGATCAGATGGTGGAATACGCGCTCAACGACACCCGGTATCTGCTTGAGATCGCCGACACGCTCGAGGCCGACCTCCGCAGGCTCGGGCGCTGGAAGTGGTTCGAGGAATCGCGCGACCGCATGATCGCCTCGACGCGTGAAACCAAAGAGCGGGACGACAACAAAGTCTGGAGGATCTCCGGGAGCTCGGCCCTCTCTCCCCATGCGCAGGCGGTTCTCCGGATTCTTTGGTTCTGGCGGGATTCCGAGGCGCGCTCATGGGACCGCCCGCCGTTTCATGTGATGGGCAACGAGGACATGCTGCGTGTGGCCGACCAGGTCAGCAAAGGCGACGCCTCCTACTCGACGCCCCGGATGAACGGACGCCGCCGGAAGAGCTTTGAAGTCGTCCTCGCGCTCGCGCTCCAAATCCCGGAAAGCGAATGGCCGAAACAGGAAAAAATCCGCCGCAAACGCGCGCCCAAGGACCACCTCGAGCGGTTTGAAGCGTTGAAAAAAATCCGCGATGCTGCCGCGGCTGGGCTGGGGCTTGATCCCGCGATCGTCGCGCCCCGCGGCGCGCTCGAAGCCACGGCCGCCGACCCCGCGTCACCGGTCCTGATGAATTGGCAGCGGGAACTGCTCGGCCTGCCGACCGCGGCGAACGGCCATGTCTGACGATCTGATCGGGCTCGCGCTTGCGGAGGACATCGGCTCCGGCGATGTCACGGCGAAGTGGTTCACGGGAAGCGAACGCCAAGCCTCCGCGACGATCATTGCGAGGGATGCGTGTTGCCTGGCGGGGATCGGGGTTTGCGCCGAAGTGTTCTCCCGGGTGGACGACTCGCTGAGAGTCACAGCGCTGAAAACCGACGGGGCCGCGCTCGATCCGGGCGACCAGGTCCTGCGGGTCGCGGGCCCGGCCGCATCGATTCTCACCGCCGAGCGGACATCGCTGAATTTCCTGCAGCGCCTCTCCGGCGTCGCGACCATGGCACGTAGATATGTCGAGGCCGTGCGGGGAACCGGGGCCGTGATCCTCGACACCCGGAAGACGACCCCCGGGTTCCGCCTGCTGGAGAAGGCCGCCGTGGCGGCCAGCGGCGCGACCAACCACCGCACCGGGCTCTTCGACATGGTCATGGTCAAAGACAACCACCTCGCGGCCGGAACCACGCCCGATGAAATCCAGGCGGCGATCCGCAGCGCGAAGGCCGCGAATCCGGCGCTCAAAATCGAAATCGAAGCCGACACCGTCGCGCAGGCGAGAGCGTTTTTTCAAATGGCCGGCGTGGACGTCGTCCTGCTCGACAACATGTCCGTCGAGTCGCTGCGCGAGGCGGTCGCCCTGCGCCCGCCGCACATCCGCCTCGAAGCCAGCGGGGGCATCACCCTCGCAAACGTCCGCGCCGTCGCGGAAACCGGGGTCGATTATATTTCGATCGGTGCCATCACCCACTCGGCCCCGGCCGTGGACTTCTCGCTCGAACTCTCCGCACCGCAGGCCTAGCCCTCGGATTTTTTGCGCGGGCGGATGGTGATGCGCTTGACGCGCGCGTCGTCCTGCGGGCTCCAGGTGGCGATTTCGGGATCGTCCTTGAACGCGTTGTGGACGATCCGGCGGTCGTAGGAATTGAGCGGGTCGGTCTGGATCGGGCGTCCGGTCGAGCGCACGGCGAGCGCGAGGTGGAGGACTTTTTCGACGAG
>Ga0118677_10011603_pt1 | contig 13152 bp, 14 predicted proteins | sample AliMusrvi5mmetaG_FD_86154 | JGI IMG/M metagenome (GOLD analysis project Ga0118677, IMG submission 86154)
GTTTAATAGTAACGACCTTTTTTAAGGATTTAAGTAATGAAAGGACCCCTTTGCCTACCCCTGTTCGTTCATTTATACTAACTGTTTTTTTCATCCTTAAGCTTGATTATAGTAAGTATATTTTCAAGAAGTGGCAATTGCTGGTATAAGTGATTTAACTTGTCAATAGTCTCATCAATCAAATCAGGGTATTCATGAGTGAGATCATTTCGAAGTTCACGAAGTGAAATCCAGGCGTCGGCAGATTCAATAATATTAAGACGTTCGAGGATATTCAGAATATCTCTGAAAGGCTTATCTGCAATGTCTTCCTGAAGATACTCCAATAAAAGTCTGAAGGTATTGTTTCCTATTTCGTCCTGTAGTTTTGTAAAACGAAATATCAATTGATCGATGTTTCCAACAGTAGCATCTGAAAATGTAAAGTATGTATCAGATGTCAGAGGGAATAGTCTATAAACTTGTGAAGAAGCATAATGTAGACGATTCAAATGCATACTACATTTCTGTAGGGATGAATTTAAACGCTCCCGGATGAGTTGATCTTTATTTATCATAATAGTATACCTTCATTTGATGCTGTTTTGAAAATAGTATTATTCAGTTGTCCTCCATCAATAAGAACATCTATTTTTTGATCACCTATTCTGTTTTTAAGTTGAACCAGGAACTTTAGCTTCAGCTCATAACGTTCAGCTCTTGAAATCGTATCGTTGCATTTTATTAACAGATCGATATCACCCCCCCTTTTGCTATCGTCAATACGCGATCCGAAAAGTGTGACAAGGGCATCAACACCAAATACTGAATGGGTAACGGCCTTAATTTCGTTTATTTCGTTATTGCTAAGTCGCATTCGGGGTGATTATTAAATGAAAAATGAATGATGAAAGTAAAATGTAAAATTAATGCAATTGAATGAATAGACAACCTACTTTTAGTTATTTTGTTTTAATTGTAAACTTTACTATCGTTTTTGTCAACTTGTAAGGATTTCTTACAAGTTCGAAATAAACGGTACAGGGTAACATTAATAAAGTGATTACAATCATTTCATTCCTTCAGGATTAGAAAAGTGGCAGAGTTTGGCAGACTTTGGCTGAGTTTGGCAACCCCCGAATCGTTGACTCAGGGGGTCCCGGAGTTGTAATTTCGTAATGTTGATCAACAAGAAATGTTCTCTTATTTATTCATCATTACTAATTTTAAAACAAATGGCTATTCAAACTGGAAACATCAAGTATCGTGGAAGTTTTAAAAACATCCGCCAATACATGAACCTCCACGACCCTAACTCCTACGCAGGGGAAAAGGGAGGCGCCAATGGTGACCTGATCAAGAACAACCCAGCCTTTGCAAGAACCCGGGAAAATATGAACGAGTTCAATGGCTGCGGTCTGGCTGTCAAGGCTATCCGTCATGGCTTAATGAATCTGCTCCCCGAGCAGACTGACAAGAAATTTACCGGCAGACTCATGAAACTGGTAAAGAGTATTAACGTCAATGATGCAGTTGGAAGTCATGGAAAAAGGGCTATTGCCTTTTCAAGTGACAGACCTCTTCTTAAAGACAAATTCGTTTTCAACTTGCTGCAAACTTTTGCAATAATGTTGAAAAACTTTTTCACTGTCGTACATCCTATCTCACGTGCTGAAGCTACCTTGACTGTGACTGCATTGGCTATTAAAAAAGCTTATGCACCTAAGACAGCATCTCACTACCGTGTATTGAATCACTTGAGTATTATCTCTGATTATGAGTATTCTGAAGCCAATCGTAGTTATGAGCCGTTGAGTTCATTGAACACATTGAGCGCTTTTACTTATTCAGAATATACCCCTATTGAAACAGCACTTACACATGACTTGGTTGCTTCTTTCCCGGTGGGAACGGTACTGACTGATGATGTGAGTGTGATTCAGGTGGTTGGAATTGAGTTTTATCTCAAGTCAGGCGCTACAGACTATTTGCCTCTCCAGGAAAGTAGTATGTTCGTGATTGACGTGTTCTAAAAGAAAGTGTTTTTACTTCATGTGAATTCAATAAACAATTTCAAATTTTTTAAATCATGAAAACTACAAATTCAACAACTAGCAACACTCCAGATTTGACGCTTGCACAGAGAGTGGTTGCTCCAACTCCAAAATTCTTCAGGACTATCCGGACGATAGGATTGATACTTGGAATAATTGGCGCTGCTGTTTTGACTGCACCGGTGACATTGCCTGCCGTTGTGGTTAGTGTGGGTGGATATCTTGCTGTTGCAGGAGGAATTGCTACTTCGGTCGCTCAGACTGCTGTAGGGAAAGAATAAATTCTATTGCCATAATAGATTTAAATGAAAAAACCGGTTCTCTGTAAAGGAACCGGTTTAGATTGTTTATAATAGGAGGGCGAACATAAGGGTCACCCCTACATTATTTAAAGAAAGCAACATTGATCTCTTCATTCTTTCCATCAAACTTTAGCCAGGCTCTATACATACCGGGGGTGTTGAACGGGGTGGCTATGTTGCCTTTGCGGTCGAGACATATTGCTCCACCTTCACCTCCAACATCTTTTAGTTTATGGTTGATGACAAAATCGGAGGCTTTGTCTACGCTCCAGTCTTTATAGAGCATCTGGGCGGCGATATCATAGGCAACTACATAGCGGATAAAGAACTCACCATGACCGGTACAGGAAACAGCACAGGCGTCATTGTTGGCATAGGTGCCTGCTCCGATAATAGGAGAGTCTCCAATGCGGCCAAACTTCTTCATCATCATTCCACCAGTAGAAGTGGCTGCTGCAAGATTTCCATCCAGATCCAATGCTACGGCTCCGACTGTCCCGAACTTCTCTTTCACTCTTTTGAGAGAGTCTTGTTCTTTCATCTTCTGAAAGCTCTTCCATCGCTCAGGGGTGATAAAATAAGCGGGATCGACTATCTCTAGCTTTTGTTCTCTGGCAAACTGTTCGGCTCCCTTACCGGCCAGCATGACATGTTCGGAATGATCCATGACTGCACGGGCTGCTGTGATGGGGTTCTTTACGATAGTTATTCCTGCAACAGCTCCGGCCTTGAGTGTCTTCCCATCCATGATAGCGGCATCCATTTCTGCTTTACCTTCGGCTGTGAGCACTGCTCCCTTTCCTGCATTAAACAGTGGGGAGTCTTCGAGTACTTTGATGGCTGCTACTACGGCATCGAGTGAGGTGCCTCCATTGGAAAGGACTTTCTTTCCGGCAGTCAAAGCTTCTGTGAGTGCACTTTTCAAAGCTGCTTGTTTTTCGGGAGGGGTATTCTGAGCTGATATATCACCCGCCCCGCCATGCAAGACAATGACATAGCCTTTGTTCTTTGTGATGGTGGATTGTTGGGCAAACACATTTAAAAAGGTGATCGAAATTACCATTAAGACTAAAGCGAAACGTTTCATATCATGTGTAGATTATGTTGTGATGTTCTTCTTTATCAGTTTACTGTTGCGTGAGCCATAGGTGAAATAAAGTCCGAGTCCAATGATCAGCCAGATGACGAATCGCAACCAGTTGGTGGTACCCAGTTCGGAGATGAGGTACATATTGGTCAACACTCCGAGAACGGGGATGAGTGACCATCTTCTGATCACTGCACGGATGGTTACCCAGACTGCAATGATTAAGAAGATGTAAGAATGAACCATTTCTTTAAATACTGTCCAGTCGAATAGTTGAGTGAATATATATCCTATTCGGGAAGTGAAAGAGTGAATATCAAATACACCGGTGGAGAATAAGATGCCAAGGATGATGACCCAGATGGGGATTAACCAGATGCGGCTGTTGAAATAGGTGATACGAAAGCCTCTTTTCACTGTTTCGGGGTTTTCGTTTTCTTCCATGATGATGACTCCTCCCGCTACAAGGATAAAGGCAAACAGGGTCCCGATGCTGGTAAGATCGGTCATCTCGGTCAACGTCGTAAATAGCGCAGGCACACCTACGATGATACCGGTAAGGATAGTTGAGAAACCTGGGGTACGGAATTTGGGGTGAAGTTTTGAAAAGATGGGAGGGAGTAAACCGTCACGACTCATGCTCATCCAGATGCGGGGTTGACCTACCTGGAAGACGAGGATGACTCCGGCCATTGCAATTACTGCTCCCAATGCAATGAATCCTGATAGCCAGTTAAGATGTAAGTTTTGAAATGCATAGGCCAAAGGATCGGCAACACCCAGTTGTGATGATGGAACCATTCCGGTGAGTACAAGACTCATCACGATATAGATCACTGTGGTGATGACCAGAACAAGGATCATGGATAAGGGCAGGTCACGACGTGGATTCTTGCATTCTTCTGCCGTTGTAGAGATGGCATCGAAACCGATGTAAGCAAAAAAGACTCCCGAGACACCTTTCAGCACTCCGGTTAGTCCATGGGGAGCAAAAGGACTCCAGTTTTTGGGTTGTACATAAAAAGCGCCAACGCCAATGACTACCAGCAGGATGACTAGTTTCAACAATACCATCAGGTTGCCGGCATTCTTGGTTTCACGGATGCCTATATATACCAATACTGTGATGAATACTACGATTGCAAAGGCAGGGATATTGGCAACCAAATGAAGTCCAAAGATCTGAGGTGCGCTGGTCCAGGCCTGGAAGGCTTCCTGTAACGGATGGCTTAAATTGGAAAATGAAACACCGGATGCCATTTGAATCATAGCATCTTTATGACCATTTACAGCGCTCAGGTAATCCATGGACATGAAGGTGGGGAAATGGATCCCCATTCCCTGAAGCCAGGCTGTGAAGTATTCGGACCACGATATAGCGACGGCAATATTACCTACAGCATATTCCATGATTAAATCCCAACCTATTATCCAGGCGATGAGTTCGCCAAAACTGGCGTAAGCATAAGTGTAGGCACTTCCACTTATTGGAATTAGAGATGCAAATTGTGCATAACACAAGGCAGAGAATCCACAGGCTACAGCGGTAAAAACAAAGAGCAAAGATACAGCAGGACCTCCTGAAGCAGCGGCATTTCCTATTGTACTGAAGATCCCGGCGCCTATGACTGCTGCAATACCCATGGCTGTTAGATCACGCACACGAAGCGTTCTCTTCATTCCTGTTAGTTGCCCCTCAACAGATTGCGCATGAGAAAGGATGTCTTCGACTGATTTTTTTCGAAAGATAAAACTGTAGTCCACTGTGATGTATTAATTTTTTACGAAGATATGTTAAATAAATAGTTGCCATTAAACTTCGCATTAATTTAGCCGTCTAAACCTTAACAAAACGTTAATAAAACATTTTTAATAAATAATTCTATGAAGAAAATAACTTTAATTTTTACAGCATTTGCTTTTGTCGCGGGAGTTGCTGTAATCAGTTGCACTAAGGAGCTTGCTACACCACAGGCTATAACTGCTTCTACAGATGTTGTTTTGGCTGACAACTCAGTTTCTGATATTAATGCTACTATTGATGATTATGAAGCAGCCAATGCAACTGCTTTTGTTGACCCTACTTTAAAAGCTATGGTAGTTGACCCAACTACTGTAACTATGCATCCTAAACGTATAGACAGCTGCGCTACTGTTACCATGACCAAAACTACTGTTGTTGCTGCTTCTGCAATTACAGGCGCTACTATTACTTTTAAAATTGATTTTGGGACTACAGGCTGTGTTGGTAAAGACGGAAAAGCTCGTAGAGGAACTATTACTAGTACTTATTCTTGGGTTAAACTTGGCGGATGGACAAGAGTATCAACTATTGATATGTATATAAGTGATGTACATCATGTTGGAATTAATTATTCTACTTATGGTATCATTGGAGTGAACAAACATGCTTACATTACTGACAGTACGGTTCTGACTATTACAGCTAAGGACGGTTCATGGAAAAAATGGAATTCACTGCGTCAACGTGAACTTTTAGAAGGTAACGGTGGTGTTAATCCCCTTAAAGAATGGAGAATAAATGGTAACTCTTCATTCAGTAACTCAGCTGGAGGAACTTCTTCTTACACTATTTCTACAGCTGACCCATTGATCAAGTGGTCAGATTGCAAAACATTTACTTCAGGAACAGTTACTCTCGTTGCTAAAACTGGTATTACGACTACTGTTAATTATCTGGTTGCAGGTCAACATTGCCCGGACGGATTTACAGTAACAACTCCTCCGGATAAAAATGGTAAGGGAGGTGTTATGAGATTCATTAAGTTTGGAAAATAATTAAAATCGATTAACTTTGACTAAATGTTAGAAGACCACTTCAATTTGAGGTGGTTTTCTTTTTGTGACCAATCAGTTCTTTTGCTGTTTCAATTATTCCTTGGATATCACATCCACAAACTCTGTAGAGTTCAGCTACTGTTCCTTGTTCAATGAAAGTATCTGGAATCCCCAGTCTTTTTATGGTTGCTGAATAGTTGTTATCATTCATAAACTCGATGACTGCAGAACCAAGGCCACCTATAATAGTTCCATCTTCTATGGTGATGACTTTTTTGTATTTACTAAAGACTTCGTGCAATAACTTTTCATCAATAGGTTTCAGGAAACGCATATCATAATGTGCTGCTTCAATACCTGCCTCAGAAAGTTGTTTGCAGGCAACTGTAACCAGATTGCCGATATGTCCAATACTCAGAATAGCCAGGTCTTTGCCCTCACGCAGGCGTCGTCCTGTTCCCACTTCAATCTTTTCAAAGGGGTTTCTCCATCCTGCTGAAACACCACGACCACGTGGATAGCGGATAACAAATGGTCCCATGTTATCTAGTTGGGCTGTATACATCAGATTGCGTAATTCAATTTCATTCATTGGTGATGAAACAACAATGTTGGGAATACAACGGAAGTAAGCTAAATCATAAATACCATGATGTGTTGCTCCATCCTCACCAACCAGGCCTCCTCTATCAAGGCAAAAGACGACATTAAGGTTTTGAAGAGCCACGTCATGGATGACCTGATCATAGGCACGCTGCATGAAGGATGAATAGATATTGCAGAAGGGTATCATTCCGGTAGCTGCCAGTCCAGCTGAAAAGGTCACGGCATGTTGTTCGGCTATACCCACATCAAAGGCCCGGTCTGGCATCTTTGCCATCATCAGATTGAGTGAACATCCTGTTGGCATGGCTGGAGTGATTCCAACAATTTTGGGATTCAGTTCTGCCAGTTCAACGATTGTCTTTCCAAAGACAATCTGGTATTTTGGAGGAAGTGTATGACATTTCTTGTCTTCAATGATCTCTCCGGTAGTTGGATTAAACAATCCGGGTGCATGGAAAGTAGTTTGATTGTTTTCTGCAACCAGAAATCCTTTTCCTTTAACTGAAATAATATGTAGTAACTTGGGGCCGGGAATGTTTTTCAGATCTCTCAGGATCTGTACCAAATGCATTACATCATGACCATCGACAGGACCAAAATATCTGAAGTTAAATGCTTCAAAAAGATTGCTCTTCTTAAGCAAAGTCAGCTTCAGGGCATTACTGATCTGCCGGACTACTGCTCTTGAATTTTTCCCATAACGGGTATTGCCTCCCATTATTTTCCAGACTTTATCCTTGAGTCTGTTATAGATGCGGGAGGTGGTAATGTCGGTTAAATAATCTTTCATGGCACCGACATTCTTGTCTATAGCGATGCCATTGTCGTTCAGGATAACAAGGATATTTGCATTAGAGACACCTGCATTGTTCATTGCCTCTAAAGCTTGTCCTCCTGTCATTGAACCATCTCCGATGACTGCTATGTGCTGGCGTTTGTTATCGTGCTGAAGTCTGGCTGAAATAGCCATTCCCAATGCTGCTGAAATGGAGGTAGAGGCATGGCCGACACCAAAAGCATCGTATTCACTTTCCGACATCTTTGGAAAGCCACTAATGCCATTCATCATTCGGTTCATGTGGAAAAGATCTTTCCTGCCTGTTAGTATCTTATGCGCATAGGCCTGATGACCTACATCCCAGATCAACTTATCATAGGGGGTGTTGAAAACATAATGCAATGCAACTGTTAGCTCAACGACACCAAGTCCAGCTCCTAAATGGCCGGGATTGGTTGAAGTTTCATTGATTATAAACTGCCGAATTTCACCGCAAAGCTGACTGAGTTCTGTTTCTTTCAGTTTCTTTACATCTGCCGGAGAATATATTTCAGAGAGTAACAAGCCTTGTTTGGAAGCCATAATTTCAATCTTCGTGAATGAACAAAGTTACAATTTTAACCATTCATCAGATAAAACCTTTGAAAACCTTAGATAAATCTTAGTTCTGATTATTCTAAGTTCCCGGTTATCTGAAACACTTTCAATAAGAGTAATTTGAAAATGATTACAATAAACCCAGATCTAAAAGGGCGGCTTCTGATATCATATCTTTTGACCATTCGGGTTCGAATACTATCTCAACTGTCGTGCTTTTTATTTCTTCGATCTCATCAGTGATGCGATTCTGGACTGCAATAGGTAGTGATTCTGCAACAGGGCAGTTGGGAGAGGTAAGTGTCATTTCGATATGGGCTACTAAATTATCATCAATATCGATTTTATAAATTAGCCCCAGTTCATAAATATTGACAGGTATTTCCGGATCGTATATTTGTCTTAATACATCGATTACTTTTCCACCCAGTTCGAGCAATTTTGCTTTGTCTGTCATAGCTTAATTGTTTAATGATGCCTTGGTTTTATATGCCAATGCATAAAGTTTCATTTGTTTTATCATCGAGACCAATCCATTGGAGCGGGTAGGCGAGAGGTGTTCCTTCAAGCCTATCTTGTCCACAAATCCCATATCGGCTTCCAGTATTTCATCGGGGGTGTGTCCTGATAGCGTTCTTACCAACAGATTGGCAATTCCTTTTGTGATTACAGCATCACTGTCACCCTTAAAAGTAATTATCTTACCATCATACTCAGCGCTTAACCATACTCTGGACTGGCATCCTTTAATCAGGTTGCTTTCAGTTTTAAATTTGTCATCAATCATTGGAAGTGATTTGCCAAGGTCAATTATGTAATTGTACTTGTCCATCCAATCATCAAAGAGCGTAAACTCACTGATGATCTGTTCTTCCTTTTCCGCAATAGTCATCATTCGTAAATAAAGATCATTATAAAAACATCTGCTTAACTTTTCGGATAGCAGTAATTAAACTGTCAATTTCTTCAAAGGTATTGTAAAATGAGAATGAAGCACGCATTGTTCCTGTTATTCCAAAACGTTCCATCAGTGGTTGTGCACAATGATTTCCCGTTCTGATGGCTATTCCGAAATGATCGATGATGGTGCCTGCGTCGAGAGGATGGACACCATCTATCAAAAATGAAATCAGACTTGCCTTATCGGGAGAAGTGCCAATGATGGTAATTCCACCTTCTTTCAGTAACTTCTCAGTAGCATAAGTAAGCAGGGCATGTTCATGCTTTTCAATGTTGTCCCAACCTATTCCTTCAAGATAATCTGCAGCAGCGACAAGACCAATGGCATCGGCAATATTGGGTGTACCTGCTTCAAACTTATAAGGGAGATCATTGAATGTGGTTTTAGCAAAAGTGACCTCCTTGATCATTTCGCCTCCTCCCTGGTAGGGTGGCATTTGTTCAAGCAGTTCAAGACGACCATAGAATCCTCCAATACCTGTTGGACCATACATCTTATGGCCGGAGAAACAATAGAAATCACAATCTAATTCCTGTACATCTACCTTTCCATGAGGTAATCCCTGAGCACCATCTATCAGTACCGGTACCTTGTGTTGGTGTGCCACTTTAATCATATCGGCAATGGGGTTAATAGTTCCCAGGGCATTTGAAATATGACAGACTGAAACTAATTTAGTGCGTTCCGAAAGCAGGTTGTGGTATGCATCCTGATCGAGAACGCCATTATCGAGAACCGGTATAACTTTCAGTACAGCCTTCTTACGTTGACAAAGTAATTGCCACGGAACGATATTGGAATGGTGTTCGATGGTTGAAATGATAATCTCGTCACCTTCATTAATAAAAGCTTCTCCAAATGAAAAAGCAATCAGGTTGATAGATTCTGTAGTACCTCTTGTAAAAATTAATTCTGAAGGAGATGGAGCATTGAGCAACTTAGCCATCTTCAGACGAGCACCTTCATAAGCTTCAGTGGCTAACTGGCTGAGGTGATGAACACCACGGTGAACGTTTGAATTGTATTGGGTATAATAGTCAACCAATGCGTCAATAACCTGTTGTGGTTTTTGAGTGGTTGCTGCATTATCAAAATAGACCAAAGGTTTTCCATGAACCTCAACATTCAAAATTGGGAAATCTTTTCTAATTGAAGCAATGTCGAATGATGGGTTGGCGACAAGAGTACTCATTATATGATTGATTAAACCAGTTGGATATTTGACAGGTCAATGACGCAGGGGGCATTGTGCTGATATTTGCATTGCAGAGCACAGTCATCACAGGTTGACAATTCACCACGCAGACGTTTTCTGATCATTTCTGTAATGCTTTCTCTGAGAATAGGAATGTTGATCAGGTTAACCACTTCACCGGCAAAGGCAAAAAGGAGCAATACACGGGCTTCATCTTCAGGAATGCCTCTCTGTCGCATATAGAATATGCCTGTTTCATCCATCTGTCCTACTGTTGCTCCATGCGAACACTTGACATCGTCAGCATAGATTTCCAGGAAGGGCCTCGTTTCTATGGTGGCCTTATCTGTCAATAGAATGTTTCTGTTTTTCTGAAAAGCATTGGTGTGTTGTGAATCCTTCCGAACCATGACATGACCATTGAAAACTCCGCTAGAACTGTCATCAAGGATTCCTTTAAACAGCTCCATACTGTGTGAGTTGGGTTTGATATGGTCAATATAGACATGGTTGTCAATGTGCTGATGCTTATCGACAAGATACAGTCCGTTTACACTTGCTGTACAATGCTCGCCATCAATAGCTACATTGATATTATTTCTGATCATGCCTCCATTTAATGAAATAGCACAACTCGAAAGCTCACTATTGTCAGTCATATGGAAACAGATGGTATTCACCAGTGTGGAATTATCGTCTTTGTTTTGAAGCTTGTAATGATCCAGTTTAGAGTTTTCACCCAAGGCTATTTCAGAAACAGTATTGATGAAACTTTCTCTGTGATCTATTGAATCGTCACACTGAACCAGCTTGAGACTGCTATTCTTACCCAGCACAATCAGGTTGCGGGTCTGAATGAAAATGTCCTTTGGAAAATTAACCACATTAACCATCTGAACCACATCTTCTACCTGAACATTGTCGGGAACATAGATGAAAAATCCATCTAACGCAAAAGCAGTATTTAATGCATTCAGTCCATTATCTTCTATTGGAGCATAACGGCCATAGTGTGCTTTGAAAATTTCGGGATAAGCATGCATGGCTGTTGCCAGACTGCCTATTAATGACTCCGACAAATTCTGTCAATGGCTGCTGGAAGATTTTAATTTCAATAAAGAAACTGTGATGCTGGCCCCTGCAAGTGGCTTTTATTCAACCAAAGGAGCTGGAAAAGATGAAATAAGGATAAGTTATGTATTGAAAATTGAAGACTTAATAAAATCTATGAAATGCCTTGAGGAAGCCCTCAAAGTTTATCCTGGAAGAACTATTTAGAGGTCGTAAATCGTAAATCGCAAATCGTAAATATGATGATATTTAGAAATTACAGTCAAACTCTAAATAGTCCCATCACTAATCATTCATAATTCATAATTAATAATGTGGCAATCGTATTTCAACGGCTTTAAGACTTTTCTTAAAATTGAAAAATCGCTATCACCTAACTCAGTTATAGCTTATATTAATGATTTAAAAAAGCTGACTACTTATCTTGAAATTAATCAACTGGTTATAGAACCCACCGGATTAAAATTAAAGCATTTCCAGAGTTTTTTAAACTGGATTAATGAGCTTGGTCTGAGCGCCAATTCACAATCAAGGATTGTATCAGGTGTCAAAGCATTTTACAGTTATCTTATTATTGAAAATATAATGTCAGAGGACCCTACCGAGCTTTTGGAAGCCCCTAAAACTGTTCGGAAACTTCCTGATACCCTTGATGTCATAGAAATTAATCAGCTTATTGATGCTATTGACCTGAGTAAACCCGAAGGGGAGAGAAATAAAGCCATCATAGAAACATTATATAGCTGTGGCTTAAGAGTATCGGAACTTATAAATCTTAAGATTTCTAATATATTTTTTGATGAAGGTTTTGTGAAAATTACCGGCAAAGGCAACAAAGAAAGACTTGTGCCTATTGGCAGTATAGCTCTTAAGTTGATTATAAATTATCTCGAGAATATAAGAGTTCATGTCCCTGTAAAAAAAAACTGTACCGATATACTTTTTCTTAACAGAAGGGGGGATAAACTTACACGTGTTATGATCTTTACAATAATTAAGGATTTGGCATTTAGAATTGGTTTAAAGAAAAAAATAAGTCCGCATACATTCCGGCATTCTTTTGCTACACATCTTATTGAAGGTGGTGCTGACCTTAGGGCTGTACAGGAAATGTTAGGGCATGAATCAATTACTACTACAGAAATATATACACATCTCGATAGAGATTATCTGCGCAGTTCTATTTTGCAGTTTCATCCCAGAAAATAAATGTATAACATTTAAAAAACTACAAAATGAAAAATGTAATATGTCTTTTACTAATATTATCCACTGCAATATGCTCGGCTCAGTCTATAAATGAACAAGAGCAAATGCAACAACAGCGAGAAACACAGAACATAGTTATAGGTGTGATGGTTGCAATAGTTACTATAAGCGCAATTGTAACTGTTATATTTTGTTCAAAAGCTCATCGCCAGGAGATGGCAGAAAGGGCAAAATTTCAAGGGTGCTTAGGTAAGTCAAAGAGTGATATTTATAATATTTATGGACCACCGAATAGTATTGTAGATGATGCACAAGGGCAAGGCGGGACAATTTTAGAATATCGTATTGTAAATGGAGGTGGAAACAGAAAGATGTTTTACCTAAATAAAGATAATATTGTCACTGCTGTTAAGGATGATTCTCGTTAAAGAGTAGATTTTTTATTCCAAGATTTTTCTATGAATAAAAATATATTTTTTATTTCTAGATGATATATGTATTATTCTGTTTATAT
>Ga0118677_10011605_pt1 | contig 13150 bp, 9 predicted proteins | sample AliMusrvi5mmetaG_FD_86154 | JGI IMG/M metagenome (GOLD analysis project Ga0118677, IMG submission 86154)
CGCGGGGCACCGGCAAAACCGCCGTATGAAAGACATTGAGGCGTTGACCGATGTCTTCACCCGTCTGCTATTGCTGTCTGAACACCGTGGCCCACATGCCACCGGCGTCGCCTGGGTGAAGCAGAATGGTGCCATGCAGGTCGCCAAAGAGCCGCTTCCGGCGCGCCAGTTCGTGCAGTCCGGCGCATATATTGACTGGCTGCTGGGCGTGGATCGGCAGGTGACCTACCTGATGGGGCACACGCGTTGGCCGTCGCATGGGAGCGTGCGGAACCCGGAAAATAACCACCCCTTGACCTTGCCGGTCACGGCTGTCAGCCGTCCCGATCAACAGGCCCAAGTAATCGGGCGCCTGGCACTTTCCCATAACGGATCACTCCGCGACTTCTCTCGTCATTTTACCCGCCTAGCCCTCCCGCGTACCATGCAGGTGGATAGCGAACTCCTCGCGCGCCTCGCCCAACGGCATGCCGGTGAGCACGGTATCGATGTTGATGGTTTCCTTGACGCCCTCTCCCCGCTGGACGGGAGCATGAGTTTCGCGCTGGTTGCCACCACCCGCCCAGACGAAATCATCCTGCTCAAAGGCAACATGCCGCTCGAAGTCCGTATGCACCGGCGTAAACGCGTGGTGCTCTACGCTTCGGAATCTCGCATCCTCGATGCCGCACTCGGCGACGATGCGGGATGGGAAGACATGCCGATGGCACCAGGCGAAGCGCTAGCGATCACTACCGCAGCGATTCATGCACCACGTCGGCTGCGTTTTGCCTTCCAGGGAATGGTACAACAGGCAACATGGCAGCGTTATACCGGGGCATAATATCAGCGCCGGCTTGAGTCACCGCCAGGTTGTGGCGAAGAAATTCGGCTCCGCTGGCGCCGTTCCTTCACCTATTCATCGGCACTATCCCCGGCAATAACGCGCCGGTAACGGTTTTGCAACCGGGTCACCTTCCGCGAGCGTAGCGCCGGCTGAGTCCAGTAATTCAGCTTTCCGGCCAGGGAACGCGCGAGCTTCTCATCCGTCCCAGTACTGAGCACGGCGATATTTTCGCGCAAGTCAGCCAGCGCTTCGGAAGGAATATCCAGACCGTTATTCACCTTGAGTCCGGTGACCAGTTGCTCCCGCTCCGTTGCCACCATCTCCTCGGTCTTCGATTCCTTCAGTTTGAAGCGCTCCTGTTCGATGATCTCTTTCACCTTCGCCTGGAATGATTTCGGCAGGAGATAATTCGCGGAGAAAGCCATGTCATCCATATACATCGTGAATGTCGCATGGTAGGCCTCTGCCAGATGCGTCAAGCGGACGGCCAGCCGCTCCGCGGCCAGCACGGCGAGTGTGCCACTCGTTGGGGCGCCCTGGGGGAGATGCCCGTGATAGGTGGTCAACCGCGTCAACCGCCGGGCGATATCTGGACTGCACCCCAACCGCTGACAAAAGATATCGTATACCCGTCCCGATTTCACCGAGGGATAAAAATCAGCAAGGTCCATGGTTATCACCACGGTCTTACCGGTGTGCGCTGCCGCATGGTCGAGATGTGAATGGCCCTTGATCCCACCTTTGACGGCTACCGGTATCAGCAGGCGCTGTAGCAGGCGGTTGATGCGCCGTTGCAGCAACTTCAGTTTTCTGAGCGGCGGATTGATCTCCCGCATGCCGTTACCGGATTTCTTCGGCTCAAAGCGCGTGCGATACCAGGCATCCTCATTGGCACGCACGGCATCATTCGCGCTGACCAGCTGAAGCACCGGTGTGCCAAGCAACCGCGCCAGATGCCGGATATCGTTGATCTGCAACGTCTTCAATTTTCGGTATTGCGGCATAGGGGGTACGCCTCCAACTGGAAAGCCCCATGCATCAGTGCACAGGGCTTTCCGCTTGGTATATGCAGCCAACGGATAACCGCTGGCGTGTTTGGTAGGATTGGAAAGCGCGAATCAGCTCGACAATGGCGTGGATGACAGTGGCGATACCGCGAATTACCGGGATGCTTTTCGTCAGCCACGCGCTGAACCCATTATGGGGCTCAGGTTTTGCAGTCCGTGGGCCGGTTTGCTGCCGCTCAACACGGGGGCGATTCCCCGCGTGATTGGCATTCCGGCCGCGTTTTTGTCGTCGACTTCGACTGGACATATGGTGTCCTCCTTTCATGTAGTATCTGGGCCACGAGCCTTGCGGCTCGCCTTTCCGCGCCCAGCAGCCACTTGTGGCTGCCTCGAAACACCTTGACTTTCGCCTCTCTGCATGATCATCGATGGCGTGGTCGGGTCGTCGCGGGATGGCCAGGCAGGATCGACGCAGCGGCAAACAACGCCACGTCGGGCCGGGTGCGGCGGATCAGGTCCGGGACGCACCACCCCCACGACATCGCCTGGTGCTCGGAGTTCTCCATGTCGTACAATAAACGGCATGGTCAGCAGCATAACATATGCCATGCTGCCCTTCACCTGCATGGATGAAAAGAGTATCAACACCAACGGCCGGCAAATATTCGCTTGTCAAAGTGCGGCTCGCACCGTCTCGGCACACAATAACGACACGTAGAGAGAGGCAAGCAATCTGAGTATAGCAGAATTTCGCGATATGTCAATAGGCGTATCAAAATATTTTTTCATTCGTATTTTAATACGCTTGTATTTTCAGGTACTATATGTCATAATAGGGCCGTGATACAATTAACAGGTGGTCTGGCGATGGGCATGGCGATTCAGCCGTTATGCGAACTGGCGCAGGAGATCTTTGTTGGCATCCCGATTCCTCGCGGCGAAAAGGCCGAAGAAGGCGCGGTCGCCTACCCGGTGATCAATGTGCGCGACATCGTGGATGGTCGGGTCGCTCCGTTCGATATCCTGGATATCGTGCACTTCAGTGCACGGAGTGCCATTGATCGGTACCGTGTATGCGCGGGTGACGTGCTGCTCACCAGTCGGGGCACGCAACTGAAGGTCGCCCTGGTTGGTACCGAAGTGGTCGGCGCGGTGGCAACATCGAACTTGCTGGTCATTCGCCCTGGGGGTCAATTTCCCGGTGCACTCATGTATGCGTATTTGTGTAGTCCGTCTGCCCAGGGACTACTCATGAACTCCAGTCGCTCATCCGCCGGCTTGCTGGCGCTTACGGCACGGGAAGTCGGCGAGGTGCGCATCCCCGTACCGCCAATGGAACGGCTTCAGCAACTGGCGCGGCTGGTGGAGGAAACCGAACAGTATTATTATGCCGCAGTAGCGGCGGCGCTGGTGGCGCGGGAAGCGGCGCAAGGCGTGGTGATGGCCGAGTTACGCGGCCTGGCACGAGGAGGACAATAATGGTCGGAGAACGTGAGGCAACTCGAACGTCATTATCACTATTGACGCGCGAGCGGTTGGAAAATCATCTCTGGGCGGCGGCGGATATCCTGCGTGGGTCCATCGATTCGTCGGACTATAAGCACTATATCTTCGGCTTCCTGTTTCTGAAACGCCTGTCGGATCGTTTCGAGGAGGAGGCGGAACTTGCTATCGCGGAGGGTGAGGAGCCTGAGGTGGCCTGGGAAGACCCGGATTACCACCAGTTCTTCGTGCCGGAGCGTGCCCGCTGGTCGCGCCTGCGCACGCTGACGCACAATATCGGCGACGAGTTGAATACGGCGTGCGCCGCGCTGGAAGAGGCTAACGGCACGCTGGAAGGCATCCTCTACAATATCGACTTCAACGACGACCGCAAGCTGGGTGACGGCAAGCAGCGCGATGGGCTGCTGCACCGGCTGATCGGGCACTTTTCGCAACTCGGGTTGCGCACAGCCGATTTCGCCGAACCGGATATGCTGGGGCGGGCGTATGAATATCTGATCGAGCGCTTTGCCGATGACGCCGGCAAAAAAGGCGGCGAATTCTACACCCCGTCGCGGGTGGTGCGCCTGTTGGTGGAATTGCTCGACCCGCAGGAAGGCATGCGCATCTGCGATCCCACCTGCGGCTCGGGCGGTATGCTCATCCAGTGCGCCCAGCATGTGGCAACGCTGTCGGGGAAGCGCCTGGGCACCGACCCGGTGAATGTCAGCCTGCATGGGCAGGAAAAAAACCTGGGCACCTGGGCCATCTGCAAGATGAACCTGCTGCTGCACGGCATCCCTGATGCGCGCATTGAGAAGGGTGATACCATCCGCGATCCGAAACTGGTGCAGGGGGGCGAGTTGATCCTGTATGACCGGGTGATCGCCAATCCGCCGTTCAGCCTGGATCAGTGGGGAGCGGAGATGGCCGGGCAGGACGGCTTCACCCGTTTCCATTACGGCATCCCGCCGAAGAATATGGGCGATTACGCTTTCGTGCAGCACATGGTGGCCACGTTGAATGCCCAGGGGATGGCCGGCGTGGTGATGCCGCATGGCGTGCTCTTCCGCGGCAGTGGCGACGGTCGCATCCGCAAAGCGATGCTGGAGGAAGATCTCTTCGAAGCGGTGATCGGCTTGCCGGTGAACCTATTTTACGGCACCGGCATTCCCGCCGCGATTCTGATCCTCAACCGGCACAAGCCCGAAGCGCGTCGGGGCAAGGTGCTCTTCATCCACGCGTCGGAAGGCTTCGACTCGCGCACGAATCAGAATGTTCTGCGTGACGGGGATATTAAGGACATCGTGGATGCCTTCCGCGCCTACCAGGACAAGGAGCGCTTCGCCCGCGTGGTCACGCTGGAGGAGATCCGCGAGAACGACTACAACCTGAATATCACCCGCTATATTGATACGCTGGAGCCGGAAGCGCCTATCGACGTACGCGCGACGCTGAACCGTCTGGCCACGCTGGAAGCCGAACGCGACGCTGCCGCTCAGCGCATGCAGGCGTTGATCAGGGGGTTGGGGTATGGCGAGTAAGCTTCCTGATGGGTGGATATTTCATCGTTTCGGCGATTTTCTGACGGAAAGCCGCGTTACAGGCTCCAATGGGCGTACCGCCAAGAAAATAACGGTGAAGCTCTATGGGCGCGGGGTCGTCGCCAGAGATGAAACACGCATCGGCAGTGAGGCATCGCGGTATTGTGTGCGTCGGGCAGGCCAGTTTATTTACAGCAAGCTCGATTTTCTGAACGGCGCATTCGGCATTATTCCAGTCGAACTCGATGGATTCGAAAGCAGTCTTGATCTGCCATGTTTCGATATCGATGAGAGTACCGTTGATGCCCATTGGTTGGTTGAATATGTGATTCGTCCGGCGTTCTACGAGTATTTCCGTGGAAGTGCAGATGGATCGCGCAAGGCTAAACGCGTCTATCCGGAGGATTTTTTGTCGTTCCGTATTCCGCTCCCCCCGCTTTCCGAGCAGCACACGATTGCCGGCATCCTGGGCGCCGTGGATGAGAACATCGCGCGGACGCGGGCGGTGATTGAGCAGTTGCGGGTGGCGAAATACTGGCAGATGCGTGAATTGCTGACCCTCGGACATCCGCGCTACCGCACTGCGCTTCAGCCAATAGTCGAACCCTGGCCGGTGGGACGCGTGGCGCCAGATATCACCATGATGCCTGGGCACTGGCGTCTGGTCACCTTGACGGATGTAGCCCGTCTGGAAAGTGGTCATACGCCGAGTCGCGATCACCCGGAATATTGGGGAGGCGACATCTCCTGGGTCTCGCTACAGGATACCGACCGCCTTGCCGATCTCATGGTGACCGAAACGAGCGAGATGGTCACCGAGGAAGGCATTGCAAATTCATCAGCGCGTATTTTGCCGAAAGATACCGTACTATTGCTACGCACAGCATCTGTAGGACTCTGCTCACGGATGGGTCGCCAGATGGCAACCAGTCAGCATTATGCGAATTGGTTATGCAGCGAGAAATTGAATCCAGGATTTCTCGTTCAGTTATTCCGTCATATGGATCGTGAGTGGAAACGCCTTTCGGCTGGCAGCGTCCTTCCCGATGTCTATATGCATACATTCAACCGCTTCAAAGTGCTCCTTCCCCCTATCGATGAGCAACGCGCCATTGCCGACATCGGGGAAGCCTTCGACCTGCGGATTAAAGCCGAGACGGACTACCTGGCGCAGTTGACTGAGGTTAAGCGCGGACTGGCGCAGGGGTTGTTGTCGGGAGCGATACAAACCAATTGCCACGAAAAGGTTAGAGGAACAACATGACAGACATCATTGATTTTAATGACGCTGTTCGCCGCTCTATCGGACCACGGCATTTGCTGATGGGCAATGGATTCAGCGTGGCATGCCACCGTGAATTCTCCTACAAATCGCTGTATGACGTCGTCGGTGATTTCATCCCAGCCCATATTCGCCCGCTATTTTCGAACACTGTCAATTTTGAAGCGATCATGAGCCAACTCAGCAATACAAAGAATGTCGTCAAGCTTTACGGTAATACCTACGGTCCACTGTGCGACGAATTATCTGAGAGTATTCAGGCTCTGCGGAAAGCGCTGGTCGATGGTATCCTTTCCGTTCACCCCTTAACACGTGATTCGATTGCTGTAGCTTCATGGGATAACTGCTCTCGTTTCCTTCAGAACTTCCATCTCTTTTTTACAACCAACTATGATCTGCTTCTATATTGGGCATTTGATCACGAGTATTTTCTGAAACTCATCGGTGGCCCACATGACGGTCCAGATAATGTGATGATTACACCTGGTGATATCGAAGAGTCTCGCATTCATTACATGCATGGCGCTATACATCTATATCCCGAAGGCACCGATATCAATGCTTTTTCGTATGCCGCTGCCATCGACAGGGGACGGATTGGTATGATTCAAGAAGCGGCTCGTCGTGGGGTGTTTCCGGTCATTATCACAGAAGGTACCAGCGAGCAAAAGTATGCACTCATCAAACAGGATTGGTATCTCAAGGGGTGCTACAACAAGCTGCGGCGCCAGAAGGGGAGTTTATTTGTATACGGTTTTAGCGCCTCCCATGAACATGACAACCATATTCTCAGGGCAATCGCGGATAGCAATATCCAGCAACTCATAGTTGGCGTATACCAAGGTCCTGGGGCAGACGAAGAAGATAACTGGCGCATGATCCATGAATTCGAGATGATTGCTCGGCGTAAAAAGACCAAGCACCTGGATGTGATTTTCTATGACGCCGAGTCAGCTCAGGTATGGAGATAATACTGGAGAAGTCATATGACCACTGACGAAATCCAACAACTGATTCGCGAAATCCAAGCACAGCAGTGCGAATTGGACGACGTGGAAGTGAAGGCCGCGCATCGGGGGACACCGAACCGGCTGTATGACTCCTTCTCCGCCCTGGCGAATCGCACTGGCGGTGGGGTGCTCCTGTTTGGCGTGGATGAGGCACAGCGATTTGCCGTGGTCGGCGTGCATGACGCCCATCGCCTGATCGCGGATGTCACCGGCAAAGCGACAGACGAGATGGAGCCGCCATTGCGTCTGGAGTTCGCGGTCGCCGAGGTTGACGGTCTGCCCGTGGTCGCGGCGGAAGTGCCGGAAACGCCGATTGAGCAGAAACCGTGTTACTACAAAGCTGCCGGCCTGCAGCACGGGGCGTACCTGCGTGTCGGCGGTACTGACCGGCAGATGACCGATTACGAAGTCTTCGGCTTTGTGAGCAATCGCGTCCAGCAGGAACACGACCGCACCCTTATTGCCGATGCCACCCTCGACGATTTGGACCGCGACCGGCTGGAGACGTATATTACCGCGTTACGCGCGGCGAACCCTGAAGCAGCATTTCTCCAGCAATCCTTTGAGGTGTTGCTGAAGTCCTTGCGTCTTGTGCAATATGACCATGGCGTATTGCGACCAACCCTGGCGGGATTGCTGATGTTCGGTGTTTATCCCCAGGCAATCGAGCCGCAGTTGGTGGTGGTGTTCCTGCATTATTTCGGGACGACCGAGTATGAGGCTGCTCCCAATGGCGCCCGTTTTCTCGACAACAAAAAATTCGAAGGATCGATCCCTGCCATCATTGAGAAAGCCTATCCCTACATCCTCAAAGCGATGCGGCAGAGCACGCTGGTCAATGGCTTATATCATGAGGACATCCCTGAATATCCACGTGAGGCATTCCGTGAGGCCATCATCAACGCGGTCATGCATCGGGATTACAGCCCTTACGCGCGTGCCAGTCATATCCAGGTGCGCCTGTTTGCCGACCGCCTGGAGATCGTCAGCCCGGGGTGCCTGTATGGCAACGTAACGGTGGAAAATCTCGAAGAAAAGCAATCGACCCGCAATCGCCAACTCATGCGGTTTGCCGAGGATTTACGCCTGGTCGAAAACCGGGGCAGCGGGATCAACACCATGCTCCTGGCAATGCAGAAAGCCACAATGGAACCTCCCGTGTTTGAAGATAACCACAGCGAATTCAAAGTGATCTTCTACAACAGGCACTTGCTCGAACCCGAGACCCTGGCCTGGCTTGAATCTTTCACGGCTTATCCATTCAATGCGCAACAACGAATGGCGTTAGCGTTCCTTCGCCACCGCGGGCGCATTACCAATAACGATTATCGGCATCTCAATTCAGTCGATATGGGTATCGCCGCCCGCGATCTGCGTGGGTTGGTGCAAGCCGGCGTGGTGGTACAACACGAACAACGTCGGTGGACCTACTACAAGTTGGGTGATGCCGGACGTGAAGGCAGCATTCAGTTACCATTAACGCCACAACTCTCCCGCGAAGAGGAAGCAGTGCTGGTGTATCTCCGCGAGCATGGGGAGATTACGAATCAGGCATGTTGCGACCTTCTCGGTTGTCAACCTTGGCAGGCAAAACGGCATTTTCAATCAATGATACACAAGAGAACAATTCAACAACTTGGCAAAACTGGTCGCAATGTCAAATATGTACTTATTGAAGATACTATGATTAGTAAACCATCACTTGAACAGACTCGTCAGGATCAAACGGAACAAACGGAGCAATAAACGGAGCGAACAGAGCAATAAACGGAACAAACGGAGCAAAACGGAGCGAAATGACGTTGGATTTACGGAAATGACGCGCCAATGCGCGGGCAATTGCCCAATGACGCGTCATTGAATGGTCATTAAACGGTGTTTCAATGGCTGTTCAATGGGCGCGCAATGGCCAGGCCATTCAAAGGGACACACTATGACATTAACCTGGGATGAACTCCATCTGGTCGAAGACCCGGCTGACGACTTACTGCGGGAACTGGGATACACCTATGTGGCTCCCGAGCTATTGGATCGTGAGCGAGAGAGCCAGGCAGAGCCGATGGTGACGAAACGGCTGGCCGCGGCATTGTTGCGCCTGAACCCCTGGATGAATGAGGAAAACATCGCTCGCGCAATGCGCCACCTCTCTCATCTGAACGCCACCGGCTTGCTGGACGCCAATGAGCAGGCGCATACCGCGCTGGTGCATCACATCACGCTGGAGCAGGACCTGGGGCATGGGCAGCAAAGCCAAACGGTGCGCTTCATCGATTTCGATCACCCCGAGCGCAACGAGTTCCTCTTCACCCGGCAGTATAAAGTACAAGGCGCCAAACAGGCGATCATCGCCGACATGGTGTGCTTCGTCAACGGCATCCCCCTGGTGGTTATCGAGTGTAAAAGTCCGACGATTAACGATCCCATCGGCAGTGCGAAAGCGCAATTGGTACGCTATCAGGAATTGGATGACCAATACCGGCACCTGGGCGCCCCGCGCCTGTTTCATACGACGCAGTTGCTCATCGCCACGTGCGGACAGGCCGCAAGTTATGCCACCACCGGCACGCTACAACGGTATTGGGCGGAATGGAAACAACCGTATCCGCTTACCCTGGATAAGCTGCAAACCGTACTGGGGCGTATTCCCAACCCGCAGGATGTCCTGTTCTATGGCATTCTCACCCCGGCAAACCTGCTGGACCTGGTGCGCAACTTCATCGTCTTTGAGGTGATCGGGGCTAAAACGATAAAGAAGCTGGCGCGCTATCAGCAGTTTATTGCCACCAACAAAGCCATCGAGCGCATCACCACCGCCACCGATGCGGCACGGCGCGGCGGCATCGTCTGGCATACCCAGGGGTCGGGAAAATCGTTGACCATGGTCTTCCTGGCGGTGAAACTACGGCGATTGCCGCAGGCGGAAAACCCTACACTGGTCGTGGTGACAGATCGGCGTGACCTGGACGACCAGATTACTGGCACATTTACGCGCTGCGGCTTCCCCAACCCCGTGCAGGCGAAATCCGGCGCGCACCTCCGTGACGTGCTCTCCAGCGGGAACGGGCAGACGGTGCTGACGACGGTGCAGAAGTTCAACGACGCGTCCAGCGGGCGGGGTGCCCTGAACCGCACGCACAACGTCTTTGTCATGGTGGATGAAGCACACCGCACGCAATACCGCAGCCTGGCCGCACGCATGCGCCGTGCATTGCCCCACGCCTGCTTCCTGGGGTTCACCGGCACGCCGATTGATAAAAATGATCGCAGCACGCCGGTGACCTTTGGCCCCTACATTCACACGTATTCCATCGAACAGGCCGTCAACGATGGCGCCACGGTGCCGATCTATTACGAGATGCGGCAGTCCGACGACCGGGTGGAGGGCGAATCGATTGATAGCATCTTCGCCCGCATCTTTCGGGATTATAGCGAAGACGACCGCGATGCGATCAAGCGACGCTACGCCACCCTGGAGGCTATTGCCGGCGCGCCTCGCCGTATCGAGCGTATCTGCCTGGACCTGATCGACCACTTCGAATCACATATTCGTCCGAATGGTTTTAAGGCGCAGCTGGTGGCGTGTAACCGTGATACCGTCGTCACCTACTGCGAAACGCTGGAGCGCCTGGGTGCTCCCCCGGCGGCGCTGATCATGTCCTCCAGCAACGATGACGATGAGCGAAAAGCGAAATACCGCCTGACGAAAGAGCAGATGGATAAGCTCATCGAGCGGTTCAAAGACCCGGATGATCCACTGGCGATCCTGGTGGTTTGCGATATGCTGCTCACCGGATTTGATGCACCGGTCGAGCAAGTCATGTACCTGGACTCTCCGCTCCGTGAGCATAACTTGTTGCAAGCCATCGCTCGCGTAAATCGCCCGGCGGACAACAAGGATTATGGACTGGTGGTCGATTACTGGGGCGTGGCTGAGCACCTGCAAGATGCATTGGGCATCTTCGATGAGGCCGAAGTGCAGCAGGCGATGCTCCCGCTGACCGATGAACTCCCCCGCCTGCAGTCACGGCATCGCACGGTCACGCGCTTCTTCCAGGGGGTAGAGCGCAACGACCTGGAAGCGTGTTTGCGTGTAATAGAGCCGGAAGACCGGCGCGCGGAATTTGAACAAGCATTTCGTCGCTTCTCCCAAAGCCTTGACATGGTGTTGCCTGACCCGGCTGCCTTACCGTATCTCGGTGATCTTCGCTGGCTTGGTAAATTACGCGCCGCGGCGAAAGTGCGCTTCTGCGATGATCGGCTGGACCTTTCGGATTGCCGGGCAAAGGTGCGCGCCATCATTGAGGAACACATCCGCTCTGCTGGTATCGATCAATTGCTCGCGCCGGTATCCATCCTGGCGCCGGAATTCGATGAGCAAGTAGATGCGCTGGTGTCTGATGATGCGAAAGCCAGTGCGATGGAGCATGCGATCCGCCATGAGATTCATGTGCGCTTGGATGAGAACCCGGTCTTTTTCCAAAGTCTTAAAGAGCGTTTGGAGCAACTGATTCAGGAACGCCGCCAAGCCCGTCGCGACGCCGCAGACGTGCTGCGACAATATCAGGGGATGCTCGGAGAAATTCGGGGGGTGCGTCGAGTCGCCCACGATATGGGCCTGAGTGAAACAGGACTGGCGCTCTATCAGATATTGAGCCAGCCTCCTAAGGAAACCACGGATACTGTCGTTGCGGAACGAGGACCGGGATATCATGTCCTCGATCCTCGTAAGCGCGATATGGCCACCGAATTATTGACCGAGTTGGAGTCACTCGCGGTCGTCGATTGGCTGCATAAGGAGGATGTCCAACGCATGATGCGCCGTACCATCAAAAGCCGATTGCGACAAGCGGGGTTTGATAAAGATCAAATTGAGGCTTTGACAGCCCAGATCATGGAACTTGCCCGAGTCAGGTTGGCCCGATGAACCTGGAGTACCGTGCCGTGACATTCGGCCAGACAACAATTCGCTATAGCATTGAACGCCGACCGCGTCGCCGCACTATCGCCATCACCGTCGATGCGCATGATGGGGTCTCGTTAAAGGCCCCCGCAGACCTTGCCGCGGAGCATATCGATGCGGTTGTCTACAACAAAGGCGCCTGGATCGTCCAACGCATGGCCGATATCCGCGAAATAACCGCAACATTTCAACCGCGGCAATATGTCAACGGGGAGAGCTATGCCTACCTGGGGCGCCAATATCGTCTCAGGATCACCATCACGGCTGATACCAAGCATCCTCGCGTCACCATATCCGGTCGCTTCCTGGTGGTCCGGTTGCCGGAAGCCATGCCATGTACCGAGCACAAAGCTGCCATTCAGCAGGTGATTGTGCAATGGTATCGGAAGCGCGCCGCCGCCCGGTTACCGGAACGTGTAAATCGCTATGCCGAGATGCTAGGTGTTTCCCCGCCGTCCGTGCTTATTCGTGATCAGCAAAAACGCTGGGGAAGCTGTAGTCGCGATGGCGAACTCCGCTTTAATTGGCGCATCATCATGGCCCCGATGTCCCTGGTCGACTATGTGGTAGCCCATGAATTGTGTCATCTGAAAGAACGCAACCACTCGCCAGCCTTCTGGAAATGGCTGCGCATGGTGATGCCGGATTATGAAGAACGCAAGGGACGGTTACGCATACAGGGTACGAATTATCGGCTGTGAGGAAGCAGCTTTGCCCTGGTAAGCACCACGAGGGTCTATTGAATCCTGCTATTTGCCGTATGCGTTTCTGCTGGTCAGCGTAAGCCTGGCAGGTATAGGAGAAGAGCAAGTCGAATAAATAACCCTATCAGCCAATCGCGCCATGTCCGGGAGACCCTGGAGGCGATGTCATGCAATGCCCACAATGCCACATTGAAGCCACCCAAGTCGGGGCGTTCTGGATTTGTCCGACGCATGGTCAAATACCGGAGCTGAAACCTGTCGCCCCCTTGCGCATTTTCCTCAGCTACGGCCATGACGCCAACGAGGAACTGGTCCGCCGCATTTACGCTAATCTG
>Ga0118677_10011606_pt1 | contig 13150 bp, 5 predicted proteins | sample AliMusrvi5mmetaG_FD_86154 | JGI IMG/M metagenome (GOLD analysis project Ga0118677, IMG submission 86154)
CGATCGAACCGATCTATCTACCCAACGGTGACATTCTTTTCAATTCCTCGCGTGTCTTGATGCACATCACCTGCGGCTGGGGGGATACGAGCAATATGTTCATCATGGACAAGGACGGGCGCTTTGTCCGCCGAGTCGGGTTCGACCAGGCGGGCACAGCCTATCCCGTCGTGATGAACGACGGACAGGTGCTTTACATGCGCCGCGACTATAATGACCGGGGCCAAAGCTACGCCCACAAGTTGTTCGTGATGAGACCCGACGGAACGCAGCAGATGGAATACTACGGCAACAGTTCGATCTCGCCGACCAGTTACCAGCATTCACGCCCGATTCCCGGAAGCAGTAAAATCATGAGTGTGATTGCCGGGTATCATCGTTCACAGGGAGGAAAGCTCGGAATTGTGGATATCCACCATGGTCGGCAGGGGTTCGAGGGGGTTTCGGAATTTCCGCCGCTTCACCCGATGGCGTTCAAGCCCAACTCCGGCGAGAATGCCTATGTCTCCGACGGCGAACAGTTTTCGTATCCTTTCCCCTTTGATGAAACGAACCTGATTGCCTGTGTGGCTGAATCCAATACGCCTACAAATCATTTCTACGGCATTTATTTCATGACCACGGCAGGCCAGCGTGAATGGCTGATCTCCGATCCGGGAACCCATTGCATGCAACCGATTCCGGTCATGAAACGCCCCATCCCTCCCTGTCTCCCTCCGATGTGCGATTGGACCCGGACCAACGGCATCGTCAGCCTGCAGGATATCTATAGAGGTCCCGGCTTGAAGGACGTTCCCCGCGGAACGATCAAGAAACTCCGCATCGTCGAACTCCGGTACAAACCGGTGACCATCGGATCCTCGCGCGGGCACGGGCCCGGCGGCGGGGTGGATTCACCAACGCCGCCCTCCCTGGGACTGGGCTGCTTTGATATCAAAGCGGTGATCGGAGACGTTCCGGTTCAGGAAGACGGCTCCGCGGTGTTTTCCATTCCGGCCCGGACGCCCGTCTATTTCCAAGCGTTGGACAAGGACAACCAAATGGTTCAAACCATGCGGTCCTGGCTGACCACCATGCCCGGAGAGCGGGTTTCATGCGTTGGGTGTCATGAATCCAAGGATATGACGCCTGCGCCGCCATCGGGCATTACGCAGGCGGCCCGGGCGGGAGTGATGAGCCCGGTTCCGTTTTACGGTCCCATACGCGGGTTCAGTTATCCCCGCGAGATTCAGCCGATTTTCGATGCCAAGTGCGTGAGTTGTCACCAGGCCGGCGGCAAGGCTGCAAAATGGATCCTCACCGGCGACCCGGTTTTGGATCCGGACGCGAAGCGATATTGGGCGCGGTCCTTCCTGACGCTGACCCAGGCGCCCGTGATACGCGACGGTCAAGGCCGGTGGATTCGTGGCGACAGAAATTCGAATTGGGGAAAACCCAACGAGATCGTTCGCTGGATGACCCGTTATGAAACGATCGAGATGAAGCCTCCCTGGCGGACCGGCGCCGTGAAAAGCAAGCTGATCACGATGCTGCGCGCAGGGCATTCCGGCGTCAGGATGACCGCCGAAGAATTGGACAAACTATCCGCATGGATTGACTTGAACATCCCCTATTGCGGAGAGTACGACGAGGCCAACGTCTGGAACGATTCGGAAAAAAAATTATTTTCGACCAGAATGATCGAACGCCAGCGTAACGAGGCGCTCGATCAAAAGAACATCCGGGACATGAGGGACATCTAGTACGCTTACTCGGGAAGCGCCACCTTCAGCCGGTAGAACAGCCCCTTGGGCGGCACGTTCGTATCGCGCATCGAGTCCACCCCCCCCACGCCAACCCGCGGGCCCGCGCCGGGAACGTTTGTCCAGACACCACTCACAAGATTGCTGGTTCCGCTGAGGCTGTACACACGGCCGCTGCTCGACACGAAATACACCGTCCTTGGCGGCAGATTACTGACCGACGTGATGTGGAAATACGACGCAGAGTTGGTCGGATCGGTGTCGCAAATATACTCCTGCCAGGCGTTCTGCCTGCCCCCGTCATTATGCAGCGCACCGGCATCGTTCGTGGACAGCCCGTACCGCGCCAACCACCATTGCGGGGTGCCGTTGGTCACAAGGGTCGCGGCAAAGGAAGCCTGGATCGTGCCGTCGGCCATCACATTACTCCACATGAAACTCGTCACCGCACCGACGGAGACGCCGTTGGTCGCCACGCCCCCGACGCGCCAGTAGTCTTCGGACGTAATGGTGAAGTTGGTCGCGCCGCCGGACTCGACCGCAATGCTGCCGGAAGGCGTGATAATTCCGTGCGCACCGGCGCTGGCCATGATGACGAAGTTGGTGATAGCCTGCTCGCCAAGGGTGTAGTAACCGTTGGCAGGCAGCGCTTCAGCGGCGATGGTGAAGACGCCGGCGTCGTAACTGCCGGCCACGCTGCCCGCGTCGGCGAACAAGCCGTCCGAGTCCGTCAGCAGCCGCAACCTCGCGGTGTCCTGAATGAAGTTCGTGATGCCGCTGCAGTCAAACACGAGCGTGCCGGTAATCGCACCGGTCCCCTCCATCTGCCAGGCACGGTTGAGCCGCCAGGCAAAGCCGGCGGGCTTATCGGGTGCATCGTTGGTCAACGCCGCTCCGTCGTGGCCGAACACGCGGAAGTCCATGCCGACGGGGCCGGTATCGGACACGCTGAAGATCGAGGAAACCAGTGAATTGGTCCGGGCGCCCCATACGGCGCACAGATTCGTCCGGTCGGCGGTGGCGTCAGCACAGGGTAGCGTGCTGTCCGTCCATGCGGCGCCGTTCTGCAGCGATCCGTCATGGTGGTTGGCCGTCAGATCGGGCGCGACCGTGCCTGCGCCCTCGTTGCACTGGTAGTAAGCCACCAGGCCGGTTTCGTTGCCTGTGAGTTGCTTGTGCATGGCGTCACGGATCTCGCCCTCGGTGCGGGCCACGTTCCAGATGCGGACTTCGTCGATGCAGCCATGGAAGTAGCGGGGGTCGGCCAGATAGTCCACGCCGATGGCGACGACGTCGCTGTTGGCCTGAATGGTCAGCGGGGTGCCGCTCAAGGGCTGTTCGACGCCGTTGAGCCAGAGGCGGCGGGTGCCATTCGAGTTGACGGCAGCCACGTGATACCAGCGATTGGGCTCCAACACGCCGGTCGCGGTTTCCATTTCGTCGAAGTTAAAACCACTGTATGGCGCTTGTGACGTGAGCCGCAGCAACCAGCCATTGGAGCCACCGACATGATACTTGGTGACAATTCCGTTGAGCCACGAGAAGGAGTCCGCTTTGATCCAGGCTTCCAGTGTGTAGTTGTCCGTGAAGTCAAACTGGTCGTGGTCCGGAATGGAAACGTAATCATTCACGCCGTCCAGGAGGAGGGCATTTCCGGGTGGATTCGCGATCGTGGTGAAGGCTCGTTCCCCGCCGTAAGCCTCGCCGGAACTGTTGGCGGCATAGGCGCGGACGTAGTAGGCCTGACCCGGCGTCAGGTTGGTCAACGTATCTGAGAAATCGCCCAACCCGCCGCCGTGGTCGGTCTTGCCGAGGCAGGTGCTGACGGTCGGGGCGGCGTTGGTGTTCCAGACCAGTCCTTTGGCCGTGACGGCGGAACCGCCCTGGGCGATCACTTCACCGCCGCCTTGTGCGGCCGTCTTCGTGATGTTGGAAATGACGGCGGTGGTCACAGCCGCGAACGGATTGGTGAGAATGCCTTCGCCAGCCCAGGCGCCGCCTGCCAAGGCCGAGTCAACCGCCTGAACGCTCCAGTAGCAGACCGCGCCGCTGGCCAGGCCGTTGAGGGTCCAATTCGTATTCTGGTTGACGTTGCCCAGAGCGGCCACGCGGCGCCAGCCGGAGCCAAGATCGGCCATACCGGGGAATATATCCGCCGCGCCGGGCGTGGTGCCGATGCGGAGATTGTAGGTGAGACCGGCGGCGGGTGTCTCGCCGTCTCCCGCGGCGTGCCATGTGAACCTCGCGCTGGAATACGTGGTCATTGCGGCGCCCAGGCCGGTCGGCGCAGCGGGGAGGGTATTGCCGGTAACGCCGTTGTTGCGATAGACGCCGGCGATGTAGCTGCCGGTGGCGTAACCCCCGAGCAGAAGGTCGAGCTTACCGTCGTTGTCATAGTCGCCCCAGGCTACGCTGCAGTCTTCAATCCCGGGGAGGCCGGCGGCAATGTCGGTGAAGGTGTTGTCCCCGTTGTTGCGATAAACACGGGTAATGTAGCTGTCGAATTCGGTGCTGTAGCCTGAGAGAAGAACGTCGGGCCTGCCGTCGTTGTCGTAGTCGCCCCACGCCACGCTGCAATAGCTGACGCCAGGCAGGCCGGCGTCAATGTCGGTGAAGGTGCCGTCGCCGTTATTGCGATAGATCTGGGTAATTTCACTACGGCCGCCGTTGCCGGCAAGCAGGATGTCGAGCCTGCCGTCATTGTTGTAGTCGCCCCACGCCACGCTGCAGTCATCGATTTCCGGAAGGCCGGCGGCGATGTCGGTAAAGGTGCCGTCGCCATTGTTGTGATACACGCGGGCGGCATGGTCGCGCCCGGTGTGGCCCGCAAGCAGGATGTCAAGCTTGCCGTCGTTGTCGTAGTCGCCCCACGCCACACTGCCGCTATTGACTCCAGGCAGGCCGGCGGCGATGTCGGTAAAGGTGCCGTCGCCGTTGTTGCGATAGACACGCGACATGTAACCGCCTTCGGAATCACCCGCCAGCAGGATATCGAGCTTGCCATCGTTGTTGTAGTCGCCCCACGCCACGCTGCAGGACTCGATTCCAGGCAGGCCTGCGGCAATGTCGGTGAAGGTACCGTCGCCATTGTTGCGATAAACACGGGCAATAAAACCTTTGCTATCGGTGCCGCCCGCCAGCAGGATATCGAGCTTGCCGTCGTTGTTGTAGTCGCCCCACGCCACGCTGCTATCGCTGACGCCAGTCAGGCCGGCGGCGATGTCGGTGAAGGTGCCATCGCCGTTGTTGCGATAAACACGGGCAATATAGCCATCGCTCTGGGAATAGCCCGCCAGCAGGACGTCGAGTTTGCCGTCGTTGTTGTAGTCGCCCCAGGCCACGCTGCAGTTCTCGATTCCGGGCAGCCCGGCGGCGATGTCACCGAAGAACGGCAGGGTGGAAAAACTGCGGGTTCCTCCGTAGACCGTGCCTGAACCGTTCACGGCATAGGTGCGGACGTAGTACGTCTGGCCCGGCGTCAGTCCCGTCATCGCATCGCTGAATGCGCCCACGCCGCCACCGTGGTCGGAACTGCCCAGGCAGGCACCGACGGTCGGCATGGAGTTGGTGCTCCAGACAAGTCCCTTGGCCGTGACGGGGGAACCGCCCTGGTCGGTCACGGCGCCACTGCCTTGAGCGCTGGTCATTGTGATGTTGGAAATAACAGCGGCGGTCACCGCCGGCAGGGGACTGGTGACGACGCCCTCAGTCGCCCACGCGCCACCGGCCCAGGCTGAATCCACAGCCTGAACGCTCCAATAACAGCTTGTTGCACCGGGAAGACCGGACACGGTCCAGTTTGTGTTCAGATTGACACTCCCTAGGGCGGCCACACGGCGCCAGCCGGTGGCGGGATCGGCCATGCCGGGATAGATATCCGCCGTGCCCGGCGACGTGCCGATGCGAAGATTGTAACTGAGTCCCGCGGCGGGCGTTTCGGCGTCGATGGCGGGTTGCCAACCGAATGTCGTACCGTCGGGGCTGACGGTCAAGCCAGCTGGCGCGGCCGGGGGAGTATTGGTGGAGGCGCTCTGGTTGCGATAGACCGAGGCAAGGCTCTTGTTGCCGTATTGGGGCCACCCTGCGAAAAAGATGTCAAGCTTGCCATCGTTGTCGTAGTCGCCCCACGCCACGCTGCAGCTATCGACTCCAGGCAGGCCGGCGGCAATGTCGGTGAAGGTGCCGTCGCCGTTGTTGCGGTACACGCGGGTAATAGAGTCGTCCAGGTCATCGCTATAACCTGCCATCAGGATATCGAGTTTGCCGTCGTTGTCGTAGTCGCCCCACGCCATACTGCAGGAGTCGATTCCGGGCAATCCGGCATGGATATCGGTAAAGGTGCCGTCGCCATTGTTGCGATAGACACGCGCAAGGGTGGTATCCAGTTCGTCGCTATAGCCCGCGAGCAGGATGTCGGGTTTACCGTCATTGTCATAATCACCCCACGCCACGCTGCAATCGCTGACGCCAGGCAGGCCGGCGTGGATATCGGTAAAGGTGCCGTCGCCGTTGTTACGATAAACACTGGTAATGTAACCTTCACCCCCGGTGTAGCCAGCCAGCAGGATGTCGAGTTTGCCGTCGTTATTGTAGTCGCCCCACGCCACGCTGCAGTTCTCGATTCCGGGCAGCCCGGCGGCGATGTCGGTGAAGGTGCCGTCGCCGTTGTTGCGATAGACGCGGGCAATGGTGGTGTCCAGGTCATCGCTATAGCCCGCGAGCAGGATGTCGAGTTGGCCGTCGTTGTTGTAGTCGCCCAACGCCATGCTGCAATCTCTTACGCCGGACAGACCGGCGGCAAGCTTGGCGAAAACCGGAAGAGCGGTGAACGAGCGCGTTGAGCCGTAAGCCGTGCCTGAACCGTTCACGGCATAGGAGCGGACGAAGTACGTCCGGCCCGGCGTCAGCCCCGTCATCGTGTCGTTGAACGCGCCCACGCCGCCGCCGTGGTCGGTGCTACCCAGGCAGGCGCCGACGGTCGGCACGGAGTTTGAACTCCAGACGAGGCCCTTGGCCGTGACGGGGAAACCGCCCTGGTCGGTCACGGCGCCGCTGCCTTGCGCGCTGGTCAGCGTGATGTTGGAAATGACGACGGAGGTCACCGTCGGCAGGAGACTGGTAACGACGCCCTCAGTCGCCCACGCGCCGCCGGCCAAGGCAGAATCCACGGCCTGAACGCTCCAGTAGTATGTTGCCCCGCCAGGCAGCCCGGAAACGGTGCAGTTGGTGCACAGATTAACGGAGCCCAGGGCGGGCACGCGACGCCAGCCGGTTGCGGAATCGGCCATGCCGGGGTACACATCCGAGGCGCCCGGCGACGTGCCGATGCGGAGGTTGTAGCTGAGGCCCGCGGCGGGCGTTTCGGCGTCGGTGGCAGCATGCCAGCCGAATGTGGCGGCGTCGGCGGTCAGACCTGTCGGCGCGGCAGGCACGGTATTGGTGGACGCGCAATTGTTGCGGAAGATGCGGGACATGGAGCCGCCGGCATAGCTACCCGCGAACAGGATGTCGAGCTTGCCGTCGTTGTCGTAGTCGCCCCAGGCCACGCCGCCATAGTAAATGCCCGTCATGCCGGCATCGATGTCCGTGAACGTGCCGTCTCCGTTGTTACGATAGACGCGGGTGATGCGATCGAGGCCGCTGGCGTAGCCGGCGAGCAGGATGTCAGGCTTGCCATCGTTGTCGTAGTCGCCCCACGCCACGCTGCCGGCGTAAAGACCCGGCAGACCCGCATTAATAGCCGTGAACGTGCCATCGCCGTTATTACGGTAGATGCGGGTGAACCGGTCGCCATTGCTATCCCCCGTGAGCAGGATGTCGAGTTGGCCGTCGTTGTCATAGTCGCCCCAGGCCACGCTGCCCTGTGTGACGCCGGGCAGACCGGCGGCGATATCGGTGAAGGTGCCATCGCCGTTGTTGCGATAGACGCGCGTGATCCCCTCGTCGGTCCTGCTGTAGCCTGCAATCAGGATGTCGAGTTTGCCGTCGTTGTTATAGTCGCCCCAGGCCACACTGCACTGTGTGACGCCGGGCAGGCCGGCAGCGATATCGGTGAAGGTGCCGTCTCCGTTGTTACGATAAATACGGGTCACGTAGCCATTGTCCCAGCTGTAACCCGCAATCAGGATGTCGAGTTTGCCATCGTTGTCAAAGTCGCCCCAGGCCACGCTGCAGTCTCCGACTCCTGGCAGGCCGGCGGCGATATCGGTGAAGGTGCCGTCGCCGTTGTTGCGATAGACGCGCGCGATCGCGCCACTGCCAGACTGGCCCGCGAGCAGAATGTCAAGCTTGCCGTCGTTGTCATAGTCGCCCCAGGCCACGCTGCAGTCTCTCACGCCGGGCAGACCGGCGGCGATATCGGTGAAGGTGCCATCGCCGTTGTTGCGATAGACACGGGTAAGAATCTGGTCGAGGTAGGTGCTGTAGCCCGCAATCAGGACGTCGAGTTGGCCGTCGTTGTTGTAGTCGCCCCACGCCACTGCGGAATACTCAAGGTTAGCCAGATTGATGCTGGTCTCGGTGAAGGGTCCCGTGGAGGCCCAAGCCGACGTGACCATGATGATCGCACTCAGAACACCCGCATGCCCCAACCACACTACCGTCCGTTTCATCTGGCGCCTCCTAGTGGGAACTGAACACCCAGTTTTCTATAAGTGTCGCGACTATACGCCCGGCAACAGATCGCACAAAGCAAAAAAGTCATGCTATATCCAGATCCAACGGCAGGGGTCGGGGCTGGTCGCACCGGGTTTTGATGTCCACCCAGGACCGTGTCCGGCCGGATTGCTCGAACGCCAGCATCACCTCCAGCACATGCAACGCCAAATTCCCATCACACCGGTGCGACCGACCGGACCGGATCGCATGGGCCATATCAGCCACGCCAATTCCCCGCGAGTTATCCTGATACCCGTGAGTAAAAGGGATCTCCCGCCAATCCGAATCACCTTTCTGGTAAATCGAAACCGGCCCACCGAAACCATTCGGATCCGGCACTGCCAGACTGCCTTGAGTCCCATATATTTCAATAGGACTGTGTCGATGCCGCTGGACATCAAAACTTATGGCCACCGTGACAATCGCCCCGTTCTCAAAAAGCAGGCTACCGCTATTGTGCGTCGGAATCTCCACGGGAAGCATCTCGCCGAAATGCTCCTTGCACGTGGCCAACCGCTGCTCATGAGCCTTGCCCGTCATCGCCGAGACGACCTTGACCGGTCCAAGTAAATGGACCAGTGCGGTGATGTAATAGGGCCCCATATCAAGCATCGGCCCGCCTCCCCGCTGATAGAAGAAAGCCGGGTTGGGATGCCAGGACTCAGGCCCTCCCGCCAGCATGAATGCGGTTCCGGACAACGGACGTCCGATCCATCCGTCATCAATCACCTTGCGGCAGGTCTGGAGCCCCGCACCCAGGAACGTGTCGGGAGCGCATCCCACCCGGAGTCCTTTCTCCCGGGCATAATCCATCACGTTCCGCCCCTCGCCTTCGTCCAGCGCCAACGGCTTTTCGCTGTAGACATGCTTCCCGGCGCGGAGCGCCTTCAGGCTCACCTCTGCATGAACTTTGGGAATAGTCAGATTGATGACCATGCCCATGGAGATATCCGCCAGCAGTTCGTCAACGGTCATGGCCTTGAGGCTGAACTCCACCGCCTTGGCCTTGGCGACCTCCGGGTTAATATCGGCGCAGGCCACCACCTTGACGGTCCGGAACATCGCGCAACCCTTGATATAGGCGTTGAAAATATTGCCGCACCCGATTATTCCAACATTCATGACCGAATCCATGCTCACTTCCGGGTCCCTTCCGCCAACCCGTTCAACTGAATCGAAATCGGCTTCATACCAACATTCCTCTTTTATTTATCGTTATCCGTGAGCGAAGCTATCAATGTTACACCTTCCGGTCAAAACCAGAATGGCGCCTGCCATAATCCGGCCACCGCTTATCAGCGGCGGCTACGTAATCGCGCCTGACCTGAGTCTGCCGAAGGGCCCTTTGCGATCTTCGCGACTTGAGCGAAGCGGGTGTGAAACTGTGTTTCGATTTGGAAGAATTTTGTCGGCCACCCCCCCGTTCCCTATTCATCATTAATCGCTGGACGGCTCTTTAGCCAAAGAGTAACTTCCCGGCAAAACGCACGGGCTCTTTGAACTCATAACGCCGTGTCAGCGGCGCCATCACACAATGGTAACGGCTTTTGAAATTAGCCCACTGGCAGGCGACTTCAGGAGGGAGGCCATGAAGCGGCGATAGGCAATGGAATGGTTTTTTGTGCATCGGTTTTAATCATTAAATTCAACAACAGGAAATACGACTCATGAAAGTATATTCATTCTTACTGGGAACGGCATTGCTGGCAGCGGGAACTATAATGATGACAGGATGCGACGGTGGGGGCGGCGGTGGCGGTGACGACAGCAAAAAAACTACCACCACAAGTACTTCGACAACGACAGCTACTGCCAACCGTTCGATAACTGGCTACTGGACCGGATACGTAACCGATGATAGCGGGGTAGGATCGGCATCCACCTCTTTAACTTTAACCCAGAACGGCACTGCTTTGAGCGGATTCGTAGAAACGTATGCTGTGACCGGAACATTTGACGGAACAAGCATCTCGTTGACGATCACTCCTTACACGAAATACGGCGTCACGATGACGGGAACGGTAACAGCCTCGTACAATGGAACGTATATTGTCAATGGGCGCATCACATTGAACTTCAGCACAGGTGTCACACAGCGTGGCTCAATATCCAAAATGACCCGAAGCGGGAGTCAGAACCTGGCAGACCTGAACGACGGCTTTTTGAATGGGGCATTTGATGAAGTCGCGGTCAAACTCTTGTCGAAATAACAGACAGTCATAGAAACTGTCACGCAACCGGCTCCTTGAGTGCGATAACACCATCCAAGGGCCGGTTGTGTTTTTCAGAACGCCCCCATCAGCAGGGTTGTGAAGCTGACCACGGGGGAGGTTTCACGGTAGTCGTCAATGGTGGCGCGGACTTCGCCGACTGCGGACTTCACCTCGTTGTAAAGCGAGTCGTCATTAACCAATTTACCCAGGAGCCCTTCCCCGCGCTGGATCTTGCCGGTGATCTCCTTCAATGAGGCCGCCGTCTGCGAGACATCCTTGTAGAGCTGGTCATCCTTGGAGAGGAGTTTCCCCAGCGTCCCCTCGCCCTTGTTCAACCGGTCGCTGATGTCCTTCAGGTTCGCCGCCACGGCCGCGACGTTGGTATAGACCGAGTCGTCCGCGATCAGCTTGCCCAGCGTCCCTTCGCCGCGGTTGATCTTGTCGGCAATCTCCTGGATTTTGGCCGTCACCCCGCTGATATCCTTCGCCACACTCCGGTATTCGTCGTAAAGCGCCCCATCATTCACCAGTTTGCCGATGGTCCCCTCGCCACGGCTGATCTTGCCCGAGATATCCTTGATTGACGCCACCGACGCCTCCAGATTCGTGAGAATCCCGCCCTCGTTCATGGCAATGCGGATCTCATGCACGGCGGAGGCGGCCTCGGCCATCAGGTCAAACGGCTTGGTCCCCTGCGGCATCACATCGGCGGAAAGAAGCGGAGCTTTTTCGGAACCCACCTTCACCTCCATGTTCCGGCCTCCCAGGATTGAGGTGCTGATCACCGTGATATGATAATCCGTCTTCAGTTTTATGGATTTGTCCATCATGGCCAGGACCCGGACCTTTCCCTCCATGAGCCTCATGGACTTGATTTTCCCGACCGTCATGCCGCGCTCGACCACGTTGTCGTCCTTGCGCAACCCCATTACGTCCTCGAAGTCCACTTCCAACGGGAATTTTTTTTCAAACAGACTGGCCCGGCCCAGCACGATGGTGAAGTAGGCAAGCGCCAGAAGGATCATGAACATGAATGTTCCGACAACCAGTTCCATCGTCATTTCGCGGTCTACGCTGCTCTGTTTCATAAGCCGTGTTTCTCCCATTCTCCCCGGACGGTGATAAATTGTGATTCCAGAAATTGCTGAACTTCCTCGACCTGCGATTTGACAAATTCACCCGGCGTCGCGAGCTCCACGATCTTTCCACCCGTCAGCATGGCGATCCGGGTCCCAATGGACAAGGCACTGTGCAGGTCATGCGTCACCACCACGCTCGTCACGCCCAGTTCATTCTTGAGGTGGTCAATCAGCCGGTCAATCATGCGGGATGAGACCGGATCCAGACCCGATGTGGGTTCGTCGTAAAGAATGATCTGGGGATCCATCACAATCGCGCGGGCCAGGCCCACCCGTTTCCGCATACCGCCGGAAATCTCGGAGGGAAACTTTTCAATATCCTTCTCCAGCCCCACCATAGTCAACTTCTCCATCACCTTCGCCTCAATCTCATCCTCGGATAATTTCGTTTTCTCGCGAAGCGGAAGCGCCACATTCTCGGCCACATTGAGCCATTCCAAAAGCGCACCACCCTGGAACAGGACGCCAAACTTGTCCCGAATCCGCTCAAGGTCTTTTCCGGCCGCCTCGCTGACCACCTCGCCATCCACCACGACACGCCCCTCATCCGGGGTCATCAGGCGGATCATGTGCTTGAGGGTCACACTCTTCCCGGTTCCCGATGGCCCGACCACGAAAAGCGTCTCACCCCGGCGGACATCCAGGTTCACGCCGTCCAGGACGCGTCGTTCGCCGAGAATCTTGGTTACATTTTCAAGCTGGATCATACGTAGAACAACCTCGTGATCATGTACCCCACGATCAAAATGGTCAGGAACGACAAAATCACCGTGCGCCGCGTGGCATTGCCCACCCCGACCGCTCCCTGCGTCGTGGCAAATCCCTGATGGCAGGCGATAATGACAATAATAATGCCGAAAAGAAACGCCTTGAGCATCCCCACGAAAAGATCCTTGTTGTCGGCAAACCGGGTGGCATTGTCGATATACGCCGACCACGGCACATTCAGCTGGGTCATTCCCACAATGCCGCCTCCGACCACCCCCATGATGCAGCTGTAAAACGACAGGAACGGCGTCATAATGGCCATAGCCACCAGCCTCGGCATAACCAGGAACCGGACCGGGTTGATGGACATCAACTCCAGGGCGGCGATTTCCTCAGATACCACCATCGTCCCCATCTGGGCGGCAATCGACGAGCCCACGCTGGCGGCCAGGATCAGGCCGGTCATAAACGGCCCCATTTCGCGCAGCATGGAAACCATGACAGCGGCTCCGATGTAGACCTCCTGCCCGAACCGGCGCATTTCAATGCCCGTCTGCAGGGCCAGAATCATTCCCGTAAAGGAGGCCACCACCGTGATCACCGCAAGGCTTTTGATTCCTCCCACGAACATCTGGCGAAGCACTTCGACCCGGTTGCGGCGCTTGAAGAGGAGGCGCATGCAGCGGATCGC
>Ga0118677_10011607_pt1 | contig 13150 bp, 6 predicted proteins | sample AliMusrvi5mmetaG_FD_86154 | JGI IMG/M metagenome (GOLD analysis project Ga0118677, IMG submission 86154)
GCAGCCGATGTTTCCAGCGGCCAGCCCACAGATCTTAAAACGCCTACAATGACCCCGTGAATCGGGTCGGTAGATTAAACCGGAAAGGACCACAGAACCATGAAATCACGAACCAAATGCAGTTGCGTTGCGGCGCTGATCGCACTCAGGCTGATCATGAACGTCCAGGCATCGGCGCCGGGATCGATATCGGAGGATAAACCATTGTGTACCGTGGAGGGACTCACGGGAAAAGTGAGCCATGTCACGGTGGCCGAACCCGCGCCGTCGATCGTGCGAGCGTTGTCAGCGGAGGCCCCGACCGCCGACGTCGATCTCAAACGCATGGCGCAGTGGGCGATGAACTACCTGATCCGGTCGCCACGCAAGGAATTCAACTATGAACCGGTGTTCGCAGCCAACCCCATGCAATGTCCGCCGGTCCCCGCCGGGCATGACGCGGTGGTGCCATGCGACACCGACGCCCGGATGGACTGGGAATGGTACTACATGCGGGAAATCAGCGGTTCCAAGGCCGGTCGCGATGTCGAAGCGGCGTTCCACAAGCGGATGCTCGCCTACGTTCAGAAAGACGGCACGGTCCTAGCGTCTCCTGGTTGCTACAACGAAGGGGATGTGAACCACGTTTACAAGCCGGAGGAATACGTGTTCCACATTTGGGGAGCGACCAAGATCATGCAGTCCCTGACCCAGGAGTTCCGCCGCACTGGCAGTGAGTCATCGAAGGCCACCGCCCGCAAAATCATGCTACGGCTCCGCAAGGCGGCGGTATTCACCGCTCCAGACTGTTGTTATTTCCCCGGCGGCATGGGGGCCCTCAAGCCGGACGGCAGTCCGCTCCCAAGCGGTTGGTGGACTCGGATTCCGGCGCCGATCATCGAACCCCTGATCAACTACCATCTGACTTTCGGCGATCCGGAGGCGATGGACTTCGCCAAAGCGTACGCCAAAGGCATCATGACCGGAGCGCAACCCGGCGGCATCAAGATCAAGGCCGACGGCGATATTGACAATGGCCACAGCCACACTACGATGCACGCGCTCTGGGGCATTGCCCATCTGGGCGTCGTCACGGGGGACGAGCAATACACGGCCTTCGCCAAACGCTCATTTGATTTCATGCTCAGCCGCGGTACGGGCGTCGGCTGGTTCCCGGCCATGCCGGAAGGTTGGCTCACCGATGAGACCTGTCTGACGTCCGACATGATGTCCAACGCCGCCATGATCGCGCGCGGCGGGCATCCGGAGTACTTCGACTATGTGGAACGGTACTTGCGCAATCGCATCAGCCCCTGCCAGTTCCTGGTCACGCCGGAATTTGAGGCCGAGTATCGGGCGGTCAACAGCAAGGCCGGCGAGGAGAAGATACGCGAGGGGTTGGAATGGGCGCGGAGACTCCAGGGCGGGGTCCGCAGCTACTCCGGTCTGAACGACCTTGAGAACGATATCCTCAAAGGCACCTATCATGCGTTGGCGGGATGCTGCGCCCCGGAAGGGATGCGGGCCATCTACACGACGTGGAGCCACGTGGTCGATCGCTATCCCGCATCGAAGCTCGGACCGGCGGGCGTGTATGTGAACATGAGTTTCAACCGGGACTCGAAATGGGGACGCGTGGTGTCGTTCATGCCGACAACCGGGCGCCTGACGGTGAAGGCCGGAGTGCAAGACGATTTCTTCCTGCGCCCCCCGCATTGGGCGCCGCGGGACCAGGTCGCGGCGTTTGTCGGTTCGCAGGCCGTATCTGTGCAGTGGTCCGGGGACTATGTCCGGTTCACGGGCATCAAGATCGGCGACGAATTGACCATCGTTTATCCGCTCCTGCGCTTCTTGCACGAGGCGGGCGGGATATGGAAGAATAGACTCCCGTCGGTGAACGTCACCTATGAGTGGCTGGGGAACATGGTGGTCGCCGTTGATCCACCCGCGGCGAAGACGTCTATCTTCTCGTCCGAGGTGCGGATCCTTCCGCCACCGCCGGCGGAGGTTGGTATGGCAGCAACAGGTTTTACGCAGACAACTTTAAGTGAGGCTACAATATTAAATGAAGGCGCAGCGGATCAACCTGATTTTTGGATAGAAGCCGATTGGTGTGGCATGGTATGCCCCGCCCAGGTCAACTCGGCAATTGACATTGCCTGGCGTGCCGGCCATGTAATAGGTTATGGTGAAGCGGTCTATGGTGGAATAGCTGTTGCGGCAATGCAGTCTAAAGCGTTTACCGCAACTAATGTTACTGAAATTTTCGATGCAGGGCGTTATTCTATTCCAGCAGATTGTTTGACCAGGAAAATGTTTGACGATGTTATCGCCTGGAAAAATGCGGGCCAAACCTATGATCAAAATTTTGCTAGTTTACGCAACAAATATCCCGCGCATAATCATGGGGCATGTGGCCCAATGAATTTAGGGTTTGTAGCCATTGGACTTCTTTATGGAAATGGAAACTTGGAAAATTCCATGTATATTGCCATACGTTGCGGTGATGATGACGATTGCACGGCTTCTATCTTCGCAAGTGCTACGAATCCGTCGAGTGGTGGAAGCTGTCACCGCGTCCGGACGCGGTGGAATTCCCGGGCAAACTCAGCGACGCTACACGTCCGCTGGCCAAGTCCGACGGCGATGCGGTCCACCTCGTCTGGTTCCCGAAAGGCAGCGGTTCCAAGGTGTCGACTGTGCTCAACCTGACTGACCCAACCGGCACCGGGAGCTACATGGCAATTTGGTTCAATCCGCGCAGCGGTAACGGGATAAAACTCGAGGCCAAGCTCGCCGTCACCACTGGCAAGTGCCCGTTGCCGGAGCGACCTGACGACGAGGACTGGGTCTTGATTATGAGGCGAGGTGACTGACCTGACAGAATCCGATCCACGCTCCCGGAACTGTCAAATGAAACACCAAATAAAGAAGACACACATGAGAAAACGAGCAGCCAGCACCTTCTTCGCCCTGCTGCTGGCGCTGCTGGCCGCGCCAGGGATGGCTGCGGAATGCGAGAATGTCGAATCGCTGCGGTTATCCAACTCTTTGCCGCCGGAGGTTGCCTGCTGGTTCTGGGGTGAGGCGGATTTCAAACCCGGCGGCTATAAAGAGAAGCTCGATCTTTTTGGCCAATCCACTTCGTTCACGCTGTTGACGGCTTCGTTCCGCGCCGGGCGGCGTGAGCCGCTAACCGACCCCGCCGTCTTCGAGCAGGTCAAGCAGGCCGTCGTGTATGCCAGGAGCAAGGGCATCGGAATCGCGCCTGAGTTCAGTATGTGGAGCGATTTGACCGGGTTTCTCCGGGCGTATCCCGATGAACTTTGTTATGTGGTGTCGCTTCAGCCGATTCAGATGGCCGAAGGCGGGCGCAACGAAGTGGTGATCGCGGCGCAGGCGTTTGCCGGCTGCCCGTCGCTGAATTACGAACCTGGCGGCAGGCCGGACGTCAAGCTGCCTCCCGCCCGATTGCTGAGAGCCTATAGCTATGAACTGGCGGATGGGGTCATCAAGGTCGGATCGCTGGCGGATGTCTCGTCCCTCTGCCGTCAGTCCGTTGCGCCGGATGGCGCTCTAACAGTCCGTGTGGAGTGGGTCCAATCGTTGTTAGGAAAAACCGTAGCGGTGCTGGGCGCATCGCCCGGCTGCCTGGCCGAAATCTTCGCGCCTCACTACAACGAATTCCAGGAGAAGATTCTCGCACGCTATGCCGGGGTCGGATTGGCCGGAGCGTGCAAGGATGAAGGCGGTGATCCGGCCGTGGGGCTGGAGAAGCTGCCCTGGTCCACTTACCGGCAGGAGGCCTATCGGAAAGCCACTGGCGGCAGGGATTTGCTGGCCGATTTCCTGCTGATGCGAACGGGTGAGCGGGGGCGCGAAGCGGAGCGCCAGTTGGCCATCAATCACCACCTGGAACTGGTGCGTCGGCAGAATGTCGATGTCGAAGCCGCCTTCTATGCTCTCGTCAAGAAATGCCTGGGGCCCAAGGCATTCGTCGGCACGCATCCCACCTGGATATCGGATCCGAACAATCAAGGCGAGTATCAACGGAGCGGGCTGGACTGGTGGGCGGTCAAACGCGACATAGCACAAACGGACGAGGAGATTCCGTTCTGCGTGGGCACGGCGCTGAGCAAGAAGTGGGGCAGCCCGTTTTGGTTGAATATGTATTACAGCACGGACTTGGAAGCCTACCGCCAGCATCTCTGGAAATATGCGGCCAGTGGCGGGCGGATGAATTTCCACCCGATTTGGCCGGCCCCTAATATGCCGACAGGAGACTACTCTTCTCTGCACAAGTCGGCGTTGATGCGCGGCGAGCAGCGCATCCGGTTGCTCAACCTGATTTCGAAAAGCCCGCTGGACTGTCCAATCGCCGTGGTGTTCGGCCACGCCGCCACCATGAACTATGCCGGACCGCACTTTCAGGACAGCGGATCACGCTTGGCAGACGCCTTCTGGATGGCGGGCTTCCCGGCGGACCTGATACCGACCAGCGAAATCGAAAACCAATCACTGAAGGTCGATTCCGATGGATATGTCAGATATGGGGAACAACGCTACGCCGCCGTGGTTCTCTATCATCCCGAATTCGGGAAGATTGCCGATGCGGATTTTTGGCAACGGGCGGCAAATGGCAAATCAACGCGGTACCGGATGGGGAAGTGGACTCGCGATTTTGACGCCAAGCCGGTCGAGGGTGACAAACTGTTGCCGGCCGGTATGACCTTGGTTGCGGATGACGGGAGGTGTGTGGCTGAGGTGGTCAAGGATCTGAAAGGGCGCGGGATCGAAATGCAGCAGGCGGGAAGTCTAAACGGCCATTGCCGCTTGCTAGACGGCACGCGCATCTTCATCGCGGCGGAGAAAACGATGGACGGCGACCCTCTGCGGAAAACGACCCTGATCGGCAACACAAAGATCGCTTTCGACGCGGAGGGGCTGGCCGCGGTGCGCCTTGACGGCAACGGGCTCCCGGTGGCACTGGCCGGTGGCGGCGTGAGAAGCTTCACTGTTGGCGAGATGAAGATCGCGTCTGAAACGCCCTATGATTTCGCCCTCTGGAAGGATGGCTCCGGACACTGGCGCGGTGTCTTGCAGGGATGGCAAGGCCCGGTTCCGGACGACCTCAAACGCATCACGCAGGATTGGCAGCGGCTGGCGGTCAGCGGGCCCAATCAGCCTGCGGGTTCCCCCAAGATCGACACGGCGGCACTCCGGTCGCCAACCAACATTCCCCCCGTCCTCGGCGCGTGGTTTCCGCAGGAGTCGGAGATGCGGCCGGACGGGTACCGGAACTATCTCGATGCGATGGCTGACCACTCGCATTACAACCTGCTGACGACCACGATGCGCAACGGCGGGCGTCAGATGGTTGACCCTCAAGTTCATGACTGGTTCAAACAGGCGGCGATTTACGCACGGCAAAAGGGGATCGGCATTGTTCTGGAACTTGATGTCCGGCATTCGATTTCAGCCTTCAAGAAGCAATACCCGGATGAATTGCAGGAGCGGCTCTGGCTTCAGGAGTTCACGCTTCCCGAAAGCGGCGAGCTGCTGGCGGACGTTGCCTATCCGTGCGGGCATGGTGACGCAATCTGCGGCGCAGGCGCGATCGCCATTCGCCTGGAGCGGGCCTACAGCTACACGAAGACCGCCGCGGGCATCGACCCTGATACGGTCACCGACATCACGGCCTCCTGCAAGACGCCCAAGACCGAGCCACGCAGTTTTTCTGCCGCCCTGTCGTGCGGCGCGGGCGTCAAGGAGCGCAAGGTGTGCATCATCGCCCGAGTTACTTTCGAATATCCGGCGGTGTTCAGTCCGCATCTGATTCCCTTTGAGGAGGAAACGATCCGCCAGTATGCCGACCTGCCGCTGGCCGGACTGTTGAAGGACGAATGGGGATTTCCGGTGTGCGGCGACGGCAATCCCGGGAAAAACGGATTCTGGTTCTCCCGCTGGCAATCCGACGCTTATGCCAAAGCCAGCGGCGGCCGGGACATGGTCCGCGACTCGCTGTTGATGTGCTATGGTGAACGGGGCCGGGAGGGCCAGCGCCAGGCGGCCGTCAATCACGTCATGGAACTTCATCGCCTCCGCAACACCGAGATCGAACAAGCATTTTATCGCGCTACAAAGGCCACCTTTGGCCCTAACGCTTTTGTCGGCACGCACGACACGGTTATCCCCTACCCCGATGCCCGCGAGTTTGAGCGAAACGGCCTGAACTGGTGGACCGCAACTCGCAGCTACGCCCAATCCGACGAGACCACGCCCTACAGTTGCCGCACATCGATGGCGAAAAAGTTCGGTGCCCCGTGGTACAACCAGTGGTACGCCCCCACGCCGGAGTCCTACGAGAAGCTGATCTGGAGTTACGCCCTGGCTGGCGGGCGGATGAATTTTCATGTCCTGTGGGGGGGGAGAGGGACCTGCGGCGGAACTGGGCAAGAAGCTCCTGCTCAGCCCTGTGATCCGCGCCGACTGCCGGATCCGTCTGCTCAATTTCATTTCCGCGGCACCAGTCGATTGTCCCGTGGCCGTGATCTTCGGCCATGCCGGCGCGATGAATTGGGCGGGGCCTGCTTTTGATGACGTGGGCATGGAACTGACCGACGCCTTCTGGCGCGCCGGGTATTACGCGGACCTGATTCCCACAAGCGAGTTACGCGACAAGGCGTTGCGGGTTGATGCCGACGGGAACATCTGGTTCGGGCAACAGCGCTATGCGGCCGTGGTTCTCTATCATCCCGAGTTCGAGAACGCCACCACCGCAGGGTTCTTTCAGAAAGCCGCCAAAGGCAAAACCATTATCTATCGGATCGGCGATTGGACCAAGAACTTTGACGCCAAAGCATTCGACGGAAATGCGGCCCTGCCGTCCCGGATGAAAGTTGCTAGAGATATCAACGCTTGTGCCGAAGCCGTCCTCGCCGAACTGCGCCAAGCGGGAGTCGAAACGCAGACCTGCGCAACCGTAACGCTTCCCAGGTGGGGCAGTCTGGGCCGGACGTCAGCCGCGCTGCCTTCGTCCGGAAACTGCCGACTCGTGGACGGCACGGTCATTCTCGCTTCCGGCCAGAATGACGTGAGGGGCGACCCGATCCAGAAATCCATCAAAGTCAACGGCCACGATGTCGCCATCGACGCCGTGGGCGTGGCGGCCGTGCGACTCGACAAAGGCGGCAAACTCGAAGCCCTGGCTGCCGGCGCACTGACATCGTTCCGTTGCGGAGGGTTGGCCATCGAACTGCCCGAGCGAGTTGACGTGGCCCTTTGGCGCGATGCGGAAGGTAAGTGGCACGGCGTGTTGCAAGATTTCAGCGGCCCCGTTCCCGCCGTGCTTTTAGCCTTTACACACGATTGGCTGCGGCTGAGAGTGCCACAGCCGCTTGAACCATGAAAGGCAGTAGATGAAGAGAGTATTCATAACAACGCTTTCATTAATGGTTTTGCTGGCGTCGGCATGTGCGTGGGCGCAAGAACCGCTCCGCCTGGAAAATAGCCGCATAAGCCTGAGCTTCGACAGGAAGTCAGGCGCGCTCACGGCAATCGGAAACAAGCTCACGGCGGAAATCTACGGGATTTGCGGCGACGAATGGGAAGTCGAGGCGGTGGAGTTTCAGGCGAAGTCTGCCGATCTGAAACTCGCGTCGCTTAGTTGTCAAGGCGAGGTTGTGACGGCCCGGTACGCGAGTGACAGAATTATCGTCGAGGTGACCTACACGCTTCACGGTGAAAATCACTTTGTCGAAAAGCAATTGGCACTGACAGGCAGTGGCGTGCACGGCCTCAAGAAGGTTACCGTAAGCCGTCCAACTTTTTCCTGTCCCGGTCTGCAGATGGTTCCCTATCGCTACCCAAAGTTCGGACATGCTCCGGGGCGTGAGCCGGAATGCACTTTTTTCGGCCGGACGGCCAAGGGCGGTTTGTTCACGGGACTGGAATACTCCTTTGATTCTTCTGCGCTGAAGGGGGACAACGTCATCCTGGAGTTGGCACCTGGTTTGAAAATGCGAGCTGGCGAGAAACTGCTGTGCGAGCCGGCATATTTTGGCGTCTACCAACACGGGCCATTCGACAAGGAAACGAAAGACCTGCCTTTGCAGAGCGAATCGGATGCGATGGTGGCTATGACCTCGGCCATCCTTGGTCCACCGCGGTTTGGCCTGGTCCCGATAATGAACGGCTGGATGTCCCAGACCGAACGGGGCGAATCCACTGAACAGTCCATTGCCCAAGACATGAAGGCTCTCGACGTCATGGCGCAGTGTGGCATCGATTGGTATAGTGACGCCCATCCATGGGGCGGTGAGATCAGCAGGATGAATGTTCTTGGGGCCGACGACAAATACCAGCCCGGGCCCATGGTCCAAAAGTTCCTCGAGCATGCCCGGAAACTGAATGTCAAGGTCATGCTTTTTGCCACGCTCAATAACACTCACCCCTGGGCGGCAGGGAAACCATTCCGCCAGGATCGGCCGGATTGGCTGATCGACGCCGGTGCCTCACGTCCGGCCAACGCTCCGGCGTGGCGTCAGTCAGGCAAGGGCAATTGCATCGGCGTGCGCGATTTTCGAGAGTGGCTTGACCGGATCTACCTTGAAGCCATTGCCGGTGGTCCCTATCAAGGATGGGAAATGGATGGCGACTTTTTCGGAGGGATGGGAGCCGTGGGCCAGCTCGTCCCTGCGGACTGCCAGTCCGGCAAGCACGATCATCTGCCCGGAAACTCGGACTATGCCTCGCAGAAGGCACTGACGCAAATCATGGCTGGTATTCGGCAAGATTCTCCGAAGACCTATATCGAGGCGTTTCGCCCCTCGCAGGACCTGGGCATCTGGGCATTAAAGTATGTGGACTCGTGTTTCACGCTCGATGAATACGGCGTGCAATCCGGCAACCTGGCTGCCGGGGATAAGATCCGCACATGGTCACGCATCCGCGTCCATCATAATTTCTTTCCACACTACATTGACCAGCCGCAGCTGTTTCCGGGTCAAGGGAATTGGCCCAGCAAGAATCTCGATTTCATCCTCTTGAGCGCGCTGTCCTCATCGCCCAATCAAACGTATTACATCCCCACCAAGACCGGACTGCCAGATGCCGACAAGGCAGAGATCCGAAAGTGGTTGGATTGGGGAAGAAAGAACATTGAGTATCTGAAGGTGCGGAAGGACCTGCCTGACTGGCCCGCCGCAGGCAAAGTTGACGGCGCGGCGCATATCGTTGGCGACCACGGGTTGATTTGCCTTTTCAATTCCAGCGCAACCCAGTTGACTGGCGAATTTGCCTTGACTGAAGCCTGTATCGGATTGAAAGCAACTGGTAAGCTCCAGATAAGTCAGGAATATCCGGCAAGCGACAGGAAAATCGTGTCCACTCCGGGTCAGACGGTTCGCTGGGAGGTTCCGCCGGCAACCGTAATTGTCATTCGAATCCAGCCCAAGGAAAACATTTGAGATGAGAGTTAAAGTTATTGCAGTTACGGTTTTACTTTTGCTCAAGCGCGTCACGGTTTTCGGGGTGAAGTGAAATCAGAAGTCAGGACTGAAGAATGAAACGAATACTGACAGTTGGATTGATGCTGTATGGATTGGTCGCCGGCATTGCGCGGGCGGACGGGGATCTTCCACGGCTCTCGCCGCGGCCACAGCTGGTGGCTGGCGTGAAAGAACCGCATCTTGATCTCGGCGGCACGTGGCGTTTCAACCCGGCACCGCCTGATGGATTTGTAACAAGTTCAATCCTGCCGGATGGAACCGCAAGGATTAGTGACAGTCCCGGCTGCGGGATGGAAGCGGCGTCGCATCTTTTTACGGAGACTTGCCGCAATTGGAAGGCGTCGGCGGTAAAAGCCGAAACCACTCGGCCGGGCGCAGGGGACTGCCACGGCTTTTGTCAAGGGCACACTACGCATGGAGGTCCAATGAGTCAGTCATTATCTCATCCTGACAATATGAAGAAAAGAACAGCCAACATCCTCGCTGTTCTGCTGGTGGCGCCGCTCGCCGCGCTCCACGGCGCGCATCCCAATGCCGCCGGAGCAGGAAAGATGGCGAGAGTGTTTGCCGACGCGATCCACAACATGCTCGGTAGCGCTGGACGCAAAACGCAAAAACCTTAGAATGGAAACAGATATGGAAAAAATACTGGTTTGCATATTGTTAGGAGGAGTTGTTTCTGTTTTTGGGGCCGGTCAATCCAGCGATATTTCATTTGTCTCCACGCACGACCAGTCAGAGAAGAAATATGTGATCGTCCAGTCATCCGTTATGATCAACGGGAAAAGCATTTCACCCGCACAAGCTTCGGCGGCTGGTGTATGGTTTTATGCAGACGGTGAGAAAGGCGCACAACTGTTACTGACGGGCCATACCTCTGTACCGGAATCCTGGCGGCTGACGGCATCGCTCAATGATGGGGATAATGTGCGGATATCATTCGTATCCGATATGACCGTCCCGGCAAACATTCAATTTCATGTGGACGCGCTTTCCCCGGTTGCTTTGCAATGTCAGATGGAAACAAATGCTCTTGTTATCAAGGCGGTCTCCGGCTCCGGCGCCGCAAGGCTCACTGGGTTCTCGTATCAGAATGTCCCGGTTTCCTTTATGCCGGAACGCCGTCCTTTCTCGCGGACCCCGGTGATGTGTTCTCCGGACCCGCATCCAGCCATTGCCGATGCCCTGGTTGAATGGGATTGGCGCATGCAGGACGGAATACAGACACCCAGGGAACCGCGGACGTACGGCCAGGCAGTTGATAAACTCCTGCGGCAGACCGAGGCTTTAGTGGCTGAACGGACCGCCGCCAAAAACTTCCGGGGCGAGGAGCAATCTGCCTGGGAAACTCTCCGTGCCGCATGCCTGAATGCCGGGAAAATTGATAATATCGCCAAGCAGGAGTCCTTGTGGCTCAACCTTCATAATCTGCGTCGCAAGATCATGTTCGCAAACCCGCTTTTCAAAACTTCGCAATTGTTGATGGTTAAGCATGTTCCCTCTGTCATGAGCCACCAGCTTACACAGTTATACGGGTACTGCGCCAGGCCGGGCGGCGGCTTGTTTATCCTGCAGGAACCCGGCGTGACCATGCAAACGAAGAACATCACTCCCGAAACACTTCCTGCCGGGAATTTTATGACACCGGAACTCTCCTGCGACGCCGGGAAAATATTGTTTGCATATTGTCCCGTGAAAGAAGCCCCGGCTTCATGGAGTTATAACGATCAAACGAAGAAACTGCGGTATCACATCTACGAATTATCCCTGGCTTCCGGAACTGTCCGTCAGCTCACGCAGGGTGACAGCGATAATTTCTTTCCCGTTTACCTGCCGGCCGGTGATATTCTTTTTGTTTCAACCATGCGTGGTGGCTATCACCGGTGCGGAAGAGGTCCGTGTTTTGTATACACCACCGCGCGGATGGGCGCGGACGGCGGGAACCCCCGCAGTCTCTCGTTCCACGAAACCAATGAGTGGGATCCCTGCCTTTTAAATGACGGGCGCGTTATTTACACACGCTGGGATTATGTTGATCGCAACGCCGTGTTTTACCAGCAACTCTGGACGGCCCGGCCGGACGGCAGTAATGTCAGGATTTATTATGGAAACAACACCTGGAATCCGGCGGGTATCTGGGAGGCGCGTTCCATACCAGGATCATCCCGTATCATGGCCACTGCATCCCCGCATCACGGCATGAGCGCAGGTTCGATTGTTCTCCTGGACATAGTGAAGGGTGTGGATGGAAAAGACCCGCTGACTCGTCTCACCCCGGATGTGCGTTTCCCGGAATCCGAATCTGTCCTGGCCGCCGGTCCTGGCGGTATTCCGTATGATTTCGACACGCCTGTTGCCCGGCATTGGGACAGTCCTATGAAAGAACCCTGGATGGAGAAAACACCCCCGGAAGAAGAAAAGCGCTGGCCGGGACACTGTTACAAGTCACCCTGGCCACTTTCTGAGAAATTCTTTATTGTCTCTTACAGTTTCGACCAGCTCGTTGGAGAGCCGGGTCCGAACATTCCCAATATGTTCGGTATCTATTTTGCCGATGTATTTGGCAACAAGGAACTGGTTTACCGCGATCCGAACATTTCCAGTGTCTGGGCCAGACCGATTGCCAGTCGTAAGCCACCTCCCGAACTGGCGATGCAAAGAGCTGATACCGGGAAGAAAAGGGGAACGTTTTTCCTGAGCGATGTCATGGAAAGCTGGCCTTACCTGCCGACAAATAATCCAGTCACGCATTTACGCATCGTTCAGGTACTTCTCAAGACAACACCAAACGCCAACTCGCCAAAGCTCGGCGCTGCCAATGCTTCGCCGGGCAAGCAGGTCCTGGGAACTGTACCGGTGGAAGATGATGGCTCTGCCTATTTTGAAGCACCTGCCTGTACCCCGATGCTTTTCCAGGCACTTGATGCCAGGGGACGGGCGGTACAAACAATGCGCAGCCTCGTTTATCTGCAACCTGATGAAAAAGAGTCCTGCATCGGTTGCCATGAACACCGGATGAAGCAGAAAACTCCGCGTCTCCAGGCCAAGGCCATCCAGCGTGCACCCTCAAAAATTACACCGGGACCAGATGGTTCGCTGCCATTCAGTTATCCGCGACTGGTCCAGCCGGTACTAAACCGTCACTGTGTAAATTGTCACAAGGGAGAGAAACCGGGTCGACCGGTTTTGACTGGCGATCCTGAAGATGTATTTTCGAAATCATACAATGCCCTGGTCAACCGCGTTTCTTTTTCTGCCTGGGGTCGTCCGCAAAACAACTTCGAACCTCTTACAGAACCCGGACGATTCGGAGCGATTGGCAGTCCACTGGCAAAAATGTTGGAGGCAGGCCACAAGAAAGTCCAGTTGACACAGGAAGAGTGGATATGTCTTTACACGTGGATGGATGTGACTGCTCTCTTCTATGGAACCTTTGATGTTGCCGAACAGAAGAAACAACTGGCCGGCAAAATGATCGAACCGCCGAAAGAATAAGAGAGAAGGTACAAGGAGAGGTATAATGGCCGTATCTGGACGATGGAGGCCTCGAATCCGTGGTAACCGTAAGAGCGATTTTGAGTTTTGGGTAAGGAAGAAATGTTAAACAACGTGAATAGGCTTTAATGATGAAGAAAGTATTAGTCAGTACCGCGGTATTGGGA
>Ga0118677_10011608_pt1 | contig 13149 bp, 8 predicted proteins | sample AliMusrvi5mmetaG_FD_86154 | JGI IMG/M metagenome (GOLD analysis project Ga0118677, IMG submission 86154)
ATCTGGAAATCCCGGCTTCCCGTCAGTCGGAAAGGCACGGCCTGGCTCAACGTTCTCAAGACACTGGCCAGTTACCGGTTGCTGGATCCAGGCAGCGAGTGGCGGTTGCACCGGGAATGGTTCAAAAACAGCGCTATGCGCGACCTGCTGGGTGAGGATGATGGAGTGGCGGCAAAGAACACACTCTACCGCTGCCTCGACAAGCTTTGCGGGCATAAACAAGAGCTGTTCTCTTTTCTGAAATCGAAATGGAGCCTTCTGTTCAAGGCGTCGTATGACGTACTGCTCTATGACCTGACCAGCACGTATTTCGAGTGTGACCCGCAGGAAAAGGGAGAGGGCCTGCGCCGGTTTGGCTATAGCCGGGACAAGCGCTCCGATTGTGTACAGGTGGTCATTGCATTGATCGTGACGCCTGAGGGGTTTCCGGTTGCCTACGAGGTGATGCCAGGGAACACCTCCGACAAAACCACGCTGCCGGGGTTTCTGGGCAAGATCGAAAAACAATATGGTAAAAGGAACCGGTTATGGATCATGGATCGTGGCATTCCGACTGAAGACGCGCTTCACCAGATGCGCGTTGAAGAAGGAAGTTACCTGGTCGGCACTCCACGCGGACGGCTGACCAAATTGGAAGACCAGTTGCTCGCACAATCCTGGAAACAGGTTCAAGCGCAGATTGAAGTCAAACTGGCCCGGGACGGCGAGGATCTCTATGTCCTTACCCGCAGCGGCGGTCGTCGCGACAAGGAACAGTCCATGCGTCGGCGCAAACTCAAGAAACTCTGGAAGCGACTGCATGAGATCCGGGTTATGAAGAACCTGAAGCGTGACGATCTGCTCCTCAAGCTCGGCGCCGCCAAGCAGGAGGCTGGCAAAGCCTGGGATCTGGTGGATATCCAGCTCCCGGAACCCCGTCAGGCCGTCACGCCCAAGACTTTCGCCTTCACCCTGAATCGGGGGAACCTGCGTCAGGCCCGGCGTGGAGAAGGCACCTATCTCCTGCGTACAAACCTCAACGCCGACAATCCTGAAGAACTGTGGAAACAATACATCGTGCTCACGGAAGTCGAGCAGGCATTCAAGGAACTCAAGAATGATCTGGATATCCGCCCTGTCTATCATCAGAAAGACAGCCGGATCGAGGCGCACATCTTCGTCAGCTTCCTGAGTTACTGCCTGCAAGTGACGCTCAAACACAAGGCCAAAACCAAAGCGCCAGGACTGACTCCTCGTGCCATATTGGAAAAATTCAAAGCCATGCAGATGATCGATGTCCACCTGCCAACAACCGATGGACGCAACATGATCCTGCCTCGCTACACCCAGCCGGAGAAAGACCTTCAATTGCTCTTGCTCCAACTTAACCTGCATTTACCGGATCAGCCGCCACCAAGAATCGAAGACCTGAAAAAGAAATGTGGGGCAGACCTATGATCAATTATCGAACAAACTCAACGGTTTTACCCTCGAACGGGTAAAGACGGGGTAATCTCGATGACCGCAGGCAAACCAGTGGCCATATTATATCGATTCAAAGTAGCCAGTGGATCGAGCCAGCCCGTGACCTTCACCTCTCCGGTCACGGAGATCGTAATTGATGAAATCCGCGAACTCACCGATGCCAAAGTTTTCATTAAGCGGCATGGTGGGGAAGAACAATCCTGGAGTCTGGAGGCGGCGATCCCCTGGAAGTCGCTGGGCGGCAGCGCACCTGCCGGAAAAACAACCTTACGCGGCGATGTCGGAGTCTTGGTATCCGATCCCAGCGGCCTGCGCGCCATCACTCGCTACTACTGGGCAAATCATTCCAACGTGGTCATGAGCGACCTGCCTTCCGAAGCGCGGGTGTTGCCGGGGCTGTGGGGCGAATTCAGATTTGAAGACTTCGACGTGGGCAAAAGCATCGAGGAAAGCCTGAAGAATGACTCCACCACGATGCCTGAACTCGAGTGAAACGGGAGTATCGTTAAATCAGGGAATACCCGTGATTATCACCTGATCCAACTTGCCATCCACGACGTTTTTATGGATGAGCATCACTTCCTGCCGACCCGCCGTCAGTTCAATCTCTCCGGTCAGTTGCAGGACGACTTCCTCCACGACAGTCTTGGGTTTGGTGCCGGCGGTGGGAGCCGTCAGTTCCAACGGAACCTCCTTTTCTTCTGTCTTGGACGGCACCAACTTACCGACGGTTTTGCCAGCCACCTGCACCTCAACCTCCAGAGGTCGCCGGTCTTTGGGAACCAACTGTTCACGCAGGTTAATGATGTCCTCCCACTGCGCCTGCCAGCAGGGCTTGCGGTCGGAGTAGCGAAACACGCCGTCGAGCGTAATTTTCACTTTGCCCGGTTCCTTTGCCTCCACCACAACCATGACGGCTTCACTGAAGCGGAGATCCGGATTGAGGAATTCTACCGTGGCCGTTTCCGTAAGTTTCCCCTCAACGCGATAGAACAACACATAGTCCTTGAACGTAAAGGTGGCGGGCAATGCTTTCGCCGCATGAACCAGCGAAGCGGGCCGCTTTACCCCCTCCGCCGCGACCGGCTTGTCGCCTGGGAATTCAATCCGGAACGGCAAAGGCGCCGGCCGGGTGGTCAGCCCCTTCGAGGTCAGACGGCCGGGCTTGACCGGCGCGGGGGCACCCCCGACATGGTACTGCTGCCATAAGGCCGACTTCGCCGCCGCTATACCGGGCATCATCTGATCTTCCGGCAAACGGGCCAACGCCTCCGCGCCGGCCAGCAACCCCGCCTCCTCTTCCGCCTGAATCACAATCGCGGTCGTACGTGGCCCAAAGGCCCACGGCACGGCCTGTAGCAAGGCGCGTCCCTTGCCCGGGAATACGGAGGTGACTTGCGGCCAGATCAACTGCGCCTTGGCAAGCGACTCCGCCATCGGGTTGTCACCCTCACCGCTGACGAGATCGAGGAGAATCACCGACTGGCCACACCGCCAACCACTGGCGCTACTGTCCCAGCCGTTGCCATTCAACTGTAGATCCTTAATCCGACCAATCAACTCACCCCGGGCAATCCGGGCGTTCTCGGCCAACTGCTCGGCCGTCAGATCGTAGGCAATCACCCAGGTGCCCACCGCTGGCTTCTCCAGGATCGTGACCGTGACCCCACGGCGCGCGAGGACGTCCTTGACGCGCTGCGCGGCAGGGAGCAATTTCGCATCAAAGACCGGCAGGGTCAGGGAAGCACCCTTCACCAGGGTTTTCTCGATCGCGGCGCGATCACGCACCACGGCAGGCTCGTCCATCGCCATCGCAAGTTTTTCAACCTTGGCCGCACTCACGGTGACCGGCAACTCCGCAATACCGCCGGTAAGCTGCGAGCGAATGGCAACCGACCATTTGCCCGTCGGTACGTTGGCGGGAAAATCAAGTGACAGGGTGCAAAGGCCGTCACGCGTTGTGGAGCGATAGAGTTCCACCCACGCCTTACCGTCAGGCCGGATCACACTGAGATGGAAAGGCAGCACGGCCGCCAGAGGCTTCCCGTCCGCGTCAAGAAATTCAACCGTGATTTGCAGGGGAGTCCCGGCCCTGAGCGATTGCGTAACCGCGACCCGGGCGGATCTCAACTCGCGGGGGAGAAAGGCAAATACCCGGGCCGTGGTTTGCGCCAGATCACACACAAAGGGGGCGGCGGCTCCGAGCGATTTCTCCTCCGTGCAATCATAAAGCCACCCGTCATGAGTCGGCGTGAGTTTTTCCTGGACCTGATTCCAGTCGGCCTGCGACAGGACAAAGGAATCGTTGACCGCCACAATGTATTTGGCGTCCTGACCGCCATCAATCTGCATCAGGCTCGCCTGCGTGGAGGCGCCTTTTTCAGAGGTGAGCAACGAATGACCCGTCGTCCCCAATGTTTTGTAAAAAACGGGTGAATATTCCTGAACCCACTGATTGGCAAACAGGACATCGCTCTGGTTGCCAATCATATTTGGGGCCCCCCAGCTATGCGGTTTTCCGGGAAGTGTGAAGGGAAACGAGAGATCCAGTTTCTCGCTCCCGGCAATCGTGATGGATGTTGAGCCGTCCACCAGAATACGACCGCCCTTCTGCCGATAGACCTCCAGCCCGGCCTGCACTGCGGCGGGCAGTGGCACGGTTTGACTCAGGATGACCAGGGCGCGAACCTCTGGAAGCGACTTCGAAGTCAACTCCTCTTCCGTCACAAACCGCGGCGTATAACCAAGACGGGTCAAGGTCACCAGGGCTTTGTAGGCGGTGGTACCATAGCCCATACAGACGTTCTGCCGGCCGTATTGGGATTGCGACCAGAGAATGCCGACCCCATGATCCCCTCGAGCGGTCACAGCCAAGGCCGCAAACCGGTCGAGAAAGTCTTTTCCGGCAAGGACATCGGAGCCACCGGATTTACCCTTTATGCTTTTCCAACTGGATTGATCGCCAGCCATGCCGCCAAGCAGATTGCTGAACCCCTCCAAGGCGAAGCCGATGCCGCTCCCGCCAAAGGCCAGGCCATGCGCCGCGACACGCGTAAACTTACCCGGCACAGAGGATCGATCATGGGCGGAAATATGGGCGTTACTGATCCAGGTAGGCCGCCCTTTGCGCCCCATGTCGAGCATACTCTCCACAAACAACCCCTGATAGGCGTAATCCGGACCACTCACCTGGTCGTTCCAGGTGCTTTGGTATTGAAAATCCAGCGGGGCATAAGCCGAAGGGAAATTCTGGCCCTGGCGCACCGGGGAGTGATCCACCTGCACGCTACCCGTGAAGCGCATCGCGGAATCCACGGAGCGGAGATTTTCCACATACCGCGTATAATTTTCGTTGTAGAGGCCCATCAGATAACCCGACCACAGATCAAGCCGTTTTTCAAAGGCAACGCGGTCGGCCTCCGGGATCGGCTTACTGTAGCGCGCAATTTCTTCGAGCCAGAGTTTGGTGGGCAGATCAATCACCGGAGCCAATTCCGGCTGTCTGATCGAGACTAGGTAGGAGATATATTCCGCCTCGGTCACCGGCTTCAGCCCGGTACGCCGGGTGAATTCGTCCATCTTGAACTGGTCATGCCGGTCGATATACTTGCGCAACGGGCCGGTCTGGTCGCCCCACCCCCAATAGGTCAGCAACATCCGGCGCCCTCCCACGGCGAAACCGGTCGTATCCCAGGCAAAGCAAAAACCGCCGAAGTTCGGATAGCAGCCATTGGCCTGCGCGGTGAGGATCATCCGCTGGCTCATCCCGTCAAGTTCATCGGGACTGTTGCCCACCGGCAGAAAGCTTGTCGGTCGAGTATCGGAATTGACCAGGAGCATTGCGCCTGAGCGGGCCATGGCATCGAGATAGGGAACGCGCGATAGTTCGCCCGCCCCCGTATTGACACAGGCCGACAGACCGGATTCCTGGAAAATCTGATCGGTCTCATCGCTCGACCAGCCCGGATTCGGCGTCCATTCGTCCTGCATCGAGGCGGGCGATTTACGCAACGTACTCGTCAACGTCACACGCGAAATAACATTCGAGCCATTCAAGACTAACGTATAATCGCCCGCCGCGAGTTTAGCCGTCTCCACCCACAACGGCCCCTCCGGGCCCTGATACAGCAGGACGCGACCATCCGCATTCACGGCCTCCAGCTTTATCGGGCCGGATCCAGTCACTACCATGGGTACCGTCTCGCCGATAAAATAGGCGGTCCGCTCCAGCGGCAGAATCACCTGGTTGGGTAACGCATTAGTCGAAACAGCTGGCTGCCCTTGTGCCGCCACATGCAGAGCGCTGCAGCATGCTAAAACCAGGCCGGTCGCTGTCTTGAAAAATGCGGATCCCGCGTCCGGAATGAGTTTCGAACTCTTTGAAACTTTTTTAATTTTCATTGTATTTCCCTATGAAAGTTTGCTTGCAAATCACTTTACTTAATGTCGCCTTATTTGTATATTGATTTTTAAAAGTGTAACGAATTATATCTCTACCTGAAGGATACTATGAGCCTTTCTGAACACATGCCCGGAACCAGTAAGACTGGAATCGTGGTGCTGGCGGCGGCCGCTCATCCTGACGACATCGAGTTTATGATGGCTGGCACCCTGCTCCTGCTCAAGGATGTCGGAGCCGAGATTCACATGTGGAATCTGGCCAACGGCCATTGCGGCACGGCACGGCATTCACGGGAGGAGATCATCCGCCTGCGCGCGGCGGAGGTGGAGGCCTCCGCCCGACTGGCTGGCGCGATAGCCCATGAGCCGCTCTTTGACGACCTGGGTATTTTTTATGACGCCCCCTCGCTGGCCCTCGTGGCAGGTGTGGTTCGCGAGATCCGCCCGACGATCCTCCTAACCCAATCGCCCCGAGATTACATGGAAGACCACCAGAACACCTGCCGCCTCCTGGTGACGGCCGCTTTTTCCCACGGAATGCGCAATTTTGACACACAGCCGCCTCGTCCGGAGTGGGACGCCCCGCTGGCGGTCTACCACGCCCTCCCCCATGGCCTGCGGGATGGCCTGGGACGCCTAATCACGCCCGATGCCTGCGTGAATACCCAGACCGTGCTGGAGCGCAAACGTGAAATGCTCGCCTGCCACCGCAGCCAGAAGGAATGGCTCGATGTGAGTCAGGGCATGGACGCCTATCTTGCCGAAATGGAGCGACTGAGCGCTGAAGCAGGCCAGCTCTCCGGCGGCTACGCCCATGCCGAAGGCTGGCTCCTCCATAGCACATTGGGCTTCGCGCCGAACAATTTCAACCCCTTAAAAACCCTGCTGAAAGGATACTACAATGCCACGACCACTGAGTAAACTCGCGCCCGCCTGGTGGGATTATACAACCCTGGAAAAGGATATTCTGGAGGATGCCGCCCGGCTCAAACCCAAGGATCTGCTGCAGTTGTCACGCCCCGGCTTCACGGTGCGGTTCTTCGATACCGTGGAGGAATTCTACACGGCCGAGGCGTTGGAATACATTGAAGCCTGGAAGCAAGCTACCCCGGATAACCCTGCCGGCATTTGCGGCCCGATTGGACCCACGGAGCAACTGCCACTGGTGGCGCGGATCGTTAACGCGATCGGCCTGAAGCTGACGCACGCCCATTTCTGGGGCATGGATGAGTGGGTGATTGATAATAAGTCCGTGACCGAGAGTCACCCGCTGTCTTTTGCACGCTGCGACAAGGCCTTGTGCTTCAATCGCATCGACCGGAGTCTGCGCATGCCCGAAGCCAATATGCACTTCCCCACCGGGGATGGCAGCGCCTACTCCCACAGCTACGATACCGTCCGCTGCGTCCTGATGCAGGGCGGGCAGGGCGAGATCAAGCACTGGGCCTTCAATGACCCGCTGCCGCGCGAAGGCCGCTTCAAGAATCAGCCGCCGACTCCCGCGGAGTACCGCTGCTTGGGTACCCGCCGGGTCAAATTGCACCCCGTGACAATCACCCAGAACGCCCGAACCTCCGGCGGCGGAAACGTCACCCTGGTGCCCACCGAAGCCATGACCGTGGGCCCGCGGGAAACATGGAAAGCAGAAAAGGTTTCCATCTGGCACCCCGGTCATCATGACAATCCCTTTGGAATGCGCTTGTCCGCGTTAATGATCGCCAAACATCTGGCAGACGCGTCCGTCCCTATGTCACTGCTGGCCGATCACCCCAACGTACAGTTCAATTACCTGCGAGCTGGCATCGGATCCGTTTCAGTGGAAATGCATTGAGCCAATCCCCCTCTGTCACATAACAGCTCACTGATGCTGATCACTGTAAGTATCAGATGAATGAACTAGGAAAGGCCGGTATGCCCATCAGCAGCATGGAGACAACGGCCACAACGAACGATCAGATGGTCAGACCTCGGGAATGTTGATTCGGCACCATTTTTAGTACCGACCCGCTTTCATGCTTAGTTGACGCGATAGACGGTGAAGGATCGTAGCAGTCCGCCGCTCACCGGAGTACCCGTTAATATCTCCATGAAAGTGCCTGTACAAGGGGCCGCCTGTGCGGCAAAACTGAAGTAAATTTTTGTCGTTGTCCCATTTTCCCAGAGCACGCCAGCATATCCCTTCATGACCGTCGGGGTCAGCATCAAGCGGCGGCAAATCTTGTAAGCGGCCAAAACGTCCTTAATTTGACGAACCCGCTCGGGATGCCATTGCTCGCGGGGTATGTTTTGAAAGCCTAGCGTCGGCACACGCCTGAAGGCTATCGCCTTAAAGAATAGATCTATCGGCAGCTGACCGGTGATCAGGCGTTGCTCGTATTGGTGGAGATCATCCTCGGCAATCGCCGAAATCGAGGAACCACTCGCCAAACTGATATTGGTGTTGGCGGAGTATCCCAAAAGATCCCCCGCATAGACATTTCCGCCATGCAGGCCGCAGCAGGAATGCCGGGAAAAAGTGACCACCGCCTCAGGCATCAGGTAAAGACCGGCATTGGCCAGGGCCGCATACAACGAACCCATCTTGTCAAATTGCGGGCGCATACTCCCATCCGAATAATCCACCTGCCACCAGCCCCATGGCTGCGCCAAGATTGCATTTTGAGGCTAAGGAGAATGATGACCAGCCAGTAGTTGGGAATGTTTGCAGGGGTAAAATGGATTTGCAATGTGTGAGTATGTGTTGGGCGGGGGTAATTTGACTGCAAAAGGGCATAGCGGGGCGAGCCAACAGGCTTGAACTGCGGCGGGAGCGTTAAAACCGCTGGGACGCATTTGTCTAAGCTATCGGATCGAACAATATTTTCAAGGCCAGGCCAGGTTTGCGAGCGAAGCGCCGGTATTGTCTGCGACGCGTATTCTCACGGCGACCGTCAGCACGACGTCCGAGCAAGCAGTTGACGAGACTGCGCAGGGTGGCGCATACATGAGTGGCAACGGGGCTGCGAATTCGGCAACGATCCTCATGGAAGTTGGCGTCACGTGTATAATGGACGCGAGTTTCAATACCCCAATGGCCCCGGGAGGAAGCGAGCAGATCGAAAGGGGATGCCAGACGGGACTCGCGGCTACACACTAAATGGATGAAGCCTTCCTCCTGATGTTTGTCGGACAAGTAGAATCGCTCCCTGTGAATGGCGACGAGTTGGGCCGCGAAGGGAAAACCGAAGGTTCCGGCATCGATATTGAGGCATTGGATCTCACGGGTTTCGACGCGGCCCCTGACCTTCTCAATGGTTTGAGCTTGAGGGGGAAAAGGCCGCTCGCGGGAGCAAGCGTTCGGCTGTTTCCATCAAGGTAGGTTGGTTGCCCTTGATTGGGAGCAGATAATCGCCTCCCTTTTCCATGACGACCTTTCTCGCCGTTTCCCCGTTGGTGTGGGCGGCATCGAAGGTGACGAGTACCCCATCGAGCGGAGGAAGAAGATCAAGCAGGGTTCGTGCGGTGGCGGTCTCATTCGTTCCGACAGGGACCGGTATTTGAGCCAAAGGAGCACCATCGCCATGCGCTACAGCGGCGACTAGGGTCGTCTGGCGTCTGTCAGCATCAAGGCATGCCTTGAGCGTTTTTCCGTCAATAGCCAAAGCGCCAACCTTATTATGGGCGCGTAACCAATCCCCTACAATCCGATCAAAACCAATGGGATCGATGCCATTTAGAGCGCGCCGAATGGTGTTTTCAGATGGGCATTCATATCGTTTTGTTTTCCAGTTATGCCAACAACGCAACAACCTCAATTGCCGCTGATCGAATCCCGCTACGATTTCCGCCATCTCGCTAACCCCCTCCGCACCAGCCATCATAGCGCATGTCGCGCAAGCCAGTATCGCCGCCAAAGGATGGCGTAGCCCGTGGGCACTACGGAAATCCGGCACCTGCTTGAATGCCTGATAGAGACTGTGTGCCTCTTTCCCGTTCAACGGGTTGGGTGCAATCACACGCATCTCGTGCTCCTGCCATGCCTCAGGAAATGTTGTCCCACTCAATAACTGATAGGCATCCGTTCGCAGGGGTTTGACCAAGATGTTTTTTGGACTGCCAGCTTCATCATAGAAGTCCCGCCTTACCCGCCGCGCTCCGGCGGTCAAACCCAACTGCCGCCACCCCGCTGCCAAATAACAGGTTCCTTCAAAACGCTGTGGATCCACGAAGGTTTCGGCCAGTAAAACCGGATGACCCTGTGCCGCTTGCCAATCATCACTCAACCGTTTCATGCATAAACCCAGTATCCGTGAGGCAAGGTTCTTCTCGCGGCACCCCGGGAGAATCAAGAATCGACGATTCTGCACAATAAAGTTCAATCGCGCCCGACGTTGCCCCACCGTCCAGCCGATCAATTCGTCACGCCCTTTCAAGGCGTAGGCGGCCGCCCCAAATACAAGTAGGCCCACCCACTTCCCTCCTGCCTCTGCAACATAAATCAAGGTCTCGCCAACAGGCCTACCCCATCCCAGATAATGGTGGGCATCCATTAGTCGCTTAATCTCTTTAAGCTCACCAGATAACGCGAGCCGCACCTCAACTTCATCCAATAATCGATTGCTCATGCGGAACAAGATGCCAAAGCGCTAATTCATTGTCTAGTCAAAATCGCATTAACATCATCCGGTTCAGCCTCTACCTGCAATCTTGGCGCAGCCATGCCTAAGCACAGATGAACTTTCTTTCGGCTTGCAACGTATAAAAGGTCAGCGATAGAGTTTATGTTCGTCTACTCATTGAAAATTGTTTTCATGGGTCTACTGGAGCATTGATCATGAATATTTTTCTGCGCCCTGAATTTCACCTAAAGCTGGCCCTACTCGTAAGTTTGTTTACATATGCTCACATGGCGCATGCTGACATGCCAAATTTACCCAATCTTTCTGTCAACACCTACGAGGGTTGGAACATTCAAAGCTCCGGTGACGTCATTACGAATAATCGAAATTATGTCTCACAACGCATACTCCACGCAGATGGTTCGGTCCAAACCTTTACCACCAACGCAGTAGCTCCGATTACAGATGTCATGATTCGCTTCAAACTTGCGCCCAATCAGTGTTATCAGGAAGAAAACATCAATGTTCCTGCATATGCGGCATGGTCCTCCGGACAAACCAGCCTAATTATTCGACTGGCCCAACCCATGACCAACGGGTCATCGTTTAGTGTAGACTGCAAGATTGTCGGTACCCATGGCCTGCAACAACCCATGATATCATTCGCCCGGTCAACCTCGCCCACCCTCATCCCGCCGAGCACAATTATCACGCAAACCTTGATCCTGACACTGAGCGTACCAACCGGGGCGTTGTCCGGGAATCCGAATTATCCGAACATGCTGGTTCAGATTGACAACAATGGCAATTCTTCATCTGGCGCTCAACTGGGATTGGTGTCATGCATTGCCCCGCCTGAATTTCAAATTTTCACAAATAACAACCTGCCTAATTTTTCCACTACCAATGCATCGAGCTTGGCAGGCACTTATGTATTCACCAATGTGCTGACCGTTACCAACAGTTCTCCGAGCCGATCTTTGCAGTTTATGCCCGGTGCCAGTGTCTGGTATTCACAGCTTCAGCAGTCATATAATGCCTCTGTGCAGTCAAGCGTCACCCATGACTACAACAATGGAAACGCAGTAACCCTGTCCTCCACTCAACCGATCTATTTGTCCAGCTTGATGAATCAACATCAGTACAACCTATCTTTGAGATCCAAATGGGCTTTCACCAATACCACGCCCAATGCCAGACAGATTATTCTCCTCCTCTCCACCGAACGTGGTATTGACGGGTCCACATTCCCCTCCCTAATGCTTTCCGGCGACGGCTCCGATTTGGTTGCAGCCACCCTCGTTGTTCCGTCTAACACAAACAGCTACGATCTCTATATTGACAACGGCAGCATCCACGGTGAAATGGCCTGTAGCGACACGAATGATCTGGCCGAATTTACGAATGGCATCTACACGTTGAACTTGCTCGATTTTTCCAACAACGTGGCAACTTCCTATAATATTCCTTTGCAAGGATCCCCGCTGGCAGACATGTTGACGCTACTCTCACCGGCAGGGTCGTCAACAACAAATACCATGCCGACGTTCCGCTGGACGACCCCTACCGCAACCAATTTCAACTTCGGTGCCATTGATGTTCAGAATATATCCATGGAAAATGACGATCTGCACTTTTGGTCTTTAGGAACAACCAATTATACGGAAACGAATGCATTATTATCTGGCGCCGTACAGACACAACTCCTTGAAGGCGAGATGCAGCAAACCAACATAAATGGTGCCGCACTGATGTCCGGATGGCTGTCCATGCGACGTGGACTGCTGAACGTGATCTCAAATGGGTTTCAACTCGCCGATGCCCATCTCGCCACCTCCGAATACCGCGTAAATGTCTCTAATGACATCGTGCAATTGTGGACGGCAAACACCGGCTTCTTCGGCACAAACGGAACCACGACAACGCTCGACTTTGGGGATGGTACTCAGACAAACTCAAAGACCGCTAACCACACTTATCTAATCAGCGGAGTCTACACCGCACGTCTCGTGGTGGCATCAAACGGTGGTGGTGCCGTCGTGACCAATTCTATCGTGCTCACCGTTTATCCCCTGCCAACTGTATCAGGAATCATCGCGCCGCACAGCGCCTCACCAGCGCAACTTTCCTTCGATACTGTGAGTAACGCTCTTTATCAAGTCTTCAGAGCAACCAATCTGTTACCAGGCGACTGGGGACCCCTCCCTCAAATGCCAACGTCAGGCAATGGCTCAATCCTAACCATTTCTGACCCCGATGCCTTCACTACACAACGCTACTACCGGCTGGAGCGGACACTTCCACAACCATAACAGTATCGGCAACATTCCGGATGGGCGCCGGCTGGACTGGCAAAATCCCAACTGCTGGTTGGATTTTATGGGATGAGACTCATTTGCCCACACTCAGGGGATCTTCTAACTTCTGGATTGTCTCGTGCCAGATTCTTTCCAAAATTATCCCACCCGGAGCAAGGGCAGGCGAGTAGCTGAGTAGAAACCAGGGACAGACTGATAGACGTGTAACCTCATGCGCCAGCCCCTTTCTGTCGTTTGAATTCATAACGGTACGGTCTCGACCTTCGAATGTTTCCACCCTCGGCCCCTTCAGCCGTGGATTCTCATGATGTTGGTCTCAACATCGGCTCGAGTAGAACATATTTGCCACGCACGGGACAATACAAGAT
>Ga0118677_10011612_pt1 | contig 13143 bp, 12 predicted proteins | sample AliMusrvi5mmetaG_FD_86154 | JGI IMG/M metagenome (GOLD analysis project Ga0118677, IMG submission 86154)
GTTTTTACTTCCTCCTGCAACCTTTTATTACAAAGATTTTGCAACTACGTTGCAGGATATAACTGAATATCCTTCCGAAATTATGGAATGCAGAATTTCAAAAATGCTTATAATAAAAAACAAACTTAATTAAAGGAGATAAGCAGTTTTGTAAAAATAAAACTCCCAAACACGCTCTGACACGCATTTGGGAGTTGTCGGGTGGAAGATGGGGTTCGAACCCACGACCCTCAGAACCACAATCTGATGCTCTAACCAGCTGAGCTACATCCACCATTTTTTCCGTCTGCAAATTTAGAAAAATTCATCAAATCAAACAATACTTTATTAAATAAAACTAAATTTGTGAAGTTTTATTCAAATCAATTGTTGGAACAAAGCAAAAAATATAAGGTACTTTTCATTTCCAGTTGGTATCCCAACAGGGTTAAACCTACGCTTGGAAATTTTGTTCAGAAGCATGCAGAGGCTGTTTCGCTCTATGCCGATGTCAGCGTTTTGCATGTTTGTTTTGATGAAAATCTGGTGGATAAAACCTACGAAATAATTTCAACTGAAATAAACAATGTAAAAACGATCATCATTTATTGCAAAAAAAACAGCAATCTACTGTTTCGTTTTTGCAGGTATTTAAATGCCTATCGTTGGGGCATGAAACTGCTTATTGGCCCAAACGGCAAGCCCGACATCATTCATGCAAATGTGATATTCCCCGTTGGTTTGTTGTTTTGTTTTTCAAATATTTTCGCAAAGTTTCCTTATGTCATCACTGAACACTGGACAGGTTATCTGCCCGGCAACCCTGTTAAAATTGGAACTTTTCAGAAATATCTTTTAAAGAAAATAGTAAAGAAAGCATCTATGATGATGCCGGTTTCGGAAAACCTGAAAAATGCAATGATGGCGCTTGGACTCAAAGGAAATTACAGGGTTGTTCCCAATGTTGCTGACACTACTTTGTTTTCTGTAAGTGCAAAAAAAGATAGTTCCGTAAAAAATATTCTGCACATTTCTTCGTTAGATGATGCTCAGAAAAACGTTTCCGGCATTTTAAGAGTGATGAAAAAACTATCAGAAAAAAGGCAGGATTTCGCATTTCAAATTATAAGTGATGGCAACCAGGAACCATTGATGGATATAGCAAAAGAGCTGGGTCTGCTGAATAAATTTGTTTTTTTTCACGGCGCAAAAACAACCAAAGAAGTTGTGGAAATGATGCAGCAATCGGACTTCCTGCTATTGTTCAGCAACTATGAGAATCTTCCCTGTGTGATCGTTGAAGCGTATTCATGCGGGCTTCCTGTGGTATCAACTGATGTTGGCGGCATCAGCGAACATCTTACTGCCAGGCATGGTTTATTGATAAAACAAAAAGATGAAGAAGCCCTTTTGCATGCACTCAACACCATGCTTGACACGACTGACACTTACGACAAGACGTTTCTGCATGATTATGCCGTAAGCAATTTTAGTTATGAAAGCGTTGGCAAAAAGTACACGGATATTTATTCAGAGATACTAAAGCGATAAGAATTTGATAAAAAAAATCACAAATACATTTGGCACGAAGCTAATTTCGGCCATTATCAACCTTCTGATCGCAATAACCATCTCGCAGTACCTCGGGGCGGCGGGCAAAGGAGAGCAGGGTATTATCATCACCACCATTGTCCTTATTCTTATTTTCATCAACCTTGTTGGCGGACCAACCATCGTTTACCTTGTGCCGCGGCATCCCCTGTCGCACCTGATCATCCCCTCCTATTTGTGGTCAGTGATGGTGAGCGCAATATTTTTGGTGTTGATGCAAAGCGTGGACATCGTCAGTCCTGAATATATTCTGCATGTGGCTTTGCTGACAACCATCAATTCATTCGGGGCAATCAACCAGTCAATACTACTGGGCAAAGAGCGTATCAAAACCAACAATTATATCAGCCTGCTCCAGGTTGTTTTGGTCATCGGCACGCTCATTTTTTATTTTTATTTCTGCGGAAAACTTGAAATCATGTCGTACATAAAAGCGCTGTACATAAGCTATGGCATGACTTTTATTCTGAGTTTTTATTTTATCATCCCTTACCTTAAAAACAAAAACAGCGTCAATCAAAGCGGCAGGATGCTTGATGCCATCAAAGGACTTACACGCTTCGGAATCTATAACCAGATTGGCACTATCGCACAGGTTTTGAGCCTGCGCCTCAGCTATTATTTCATTGACCATATCAGTGGGCGCAGCGATGTGGGTGTTTATTCAATGGGCGTTTCTCTCATCGAGTCAGTTTGGCTGATCAGTTCGAGCATCACGCTGGTGCAGTATTCGCGCATTGTGAATTCGGAGGATGACGCTTATTCGCAAAAGCTCACCATCAACCTGACAAAAATAGGACTGTTCCTCGCATTCGTCATTTTGATCCCGCTGGTGCTGCTGCCTTCGGGCTTTTATTCGTTTATTTTCGGACACGAATTCGGAAAAATAAACCAGGTGATGTGGTCGCTTGCCCCCGGCATTCTTATTTATAATATTGCAGCCATGACGGGACATTATTTTTCGGGTACGGGAAAATATCATCTCAACGCCATCGCCATGGTGGCAGGGCTTGCGGTTACTGTTGGCTGCGGGTTGCTGCTGATCCCTCACTTCGGAATTATCGGCGCCGGCATCACCGCTTCACTTTCGTACACCGTGACCACCATCATCCTCGCCACTATGTTTGCAAAAAGAGCCAAATGCAGTATTGCCGACATGTTCCCGGTGTGGAAGGATGTGAACTCTTATTACAGGGAATTCATTTTATTTTTCAGGAAAGACAAAAAAACGCCATGAATAAATTGCAAAAAACATTGAAAGCTCTTGGGCTGATCATCGCCAATCCTTACCTGCTGAACGCGGTTTTGGATGACGAAAATGTGAAGAAAAAATATGTGGCTTCAACTTACAACCTCCCCGATGGACTGCCAACAGTGGATATTCTTGATATTTTCCCCGGCTTTGACGACACTGTTGAACCTTACAGTTTCCTTGATGGCGGCTCGCTTCCCACCGACCTTGCGCTGCTGAAAGGGCTGGCGAAAAAAATGAATTGTAAAGATTATTTTGAGATCGGCACATGGCGAGGCGAAAGTGTGGCTGTGGTTGCGCCTTTTGCAGAGCGCTGCACAACCATGAATCTGCCTGATGATGTGATGGAGAAAATGGGATTGGATAAGGAGTATATTCACATGCACCGCTTTTTTTCGAAAGATATTCCCAACGTGGACCACCTGCAGGCAAACTCTCTGACCTACAATTTCACACAGCTTCACAAGAAATTCGACCTTGTTTTTATTGATGGCGATCATCATTCGGAAAGCATCAGGTCGGACACTGAAAATGCTTTTAAACTATTGAAGGATGAACACTCGGTGATCGTTTGGCACGACTACGGGATTGGCACCGAAACTGTGCGGTGGAACGTGCTTGCCGGCATTATGGATGGCTGCCCTGCTGACAAAAGAAATAATGTGTATCATGTTTCGAACACCCTCTGCGCTTTTTATACCAACGAAGTTTTTAAAACCAGCATGAAGAAGCCCAATCAAAAGCCGGAGAAATATTTTTCGGTGAAGGTTAAGGGTGTTAGGATTTGAGATTTTTGATTTAAGATTTTTGATTTCGCCGGACTTTTACATTTATTATTTCTCATTTTACATTTTACATTTTTTGAAACAGTTCAGTGTTTAACGTTGAGTCCACTCCGATAAGTCTTTTTTACCACAAAAGCACGAAAACACCAAATTTCACGAAATTGTATTTTATTAAAAACTTGTATTTTGTGTCTTTGTGTTTTAGTGGTAATTTTCGCATTTATTACTTTTCGGAGCAGTCTCAACGTACAATGTTCCGCTATCCATTGACTGTTGACCGATGACTAATGACTAATAACGCTGAAGGCGTTACATGTTTATAGTAAATAATGCCAACCATAGCGTTATAACTCCAGAGGAGTTGAATGTAATTTCATCTTTCAATTTTTATTAATTCATAAATACGACCACCTTCGGGGTCGCTTTATCCCCGCTTGATTTATTTGCTATAAACATTTGAATCCTTCGGATTCACTGACGCAGACTTTTACATTTTATATTTTCTGTTTTACATTTTACATTTTTTGAAACAGTTCAATGTTTAACGTTGAGTCCACTCCGGTAAGTCTTTTATACCACAAAAACTCTAAAACACAAAATTTCACGAAAATCCATTTACCCCGTGGGATAATTTTCCAACTTTACCCATTTGAATTCTTCTACAAATATCCAACGGGGTGAACTGGATTTTATTATTTTGTTTTGTTTACCCCGTTGGATATCTTTCAGATTTAATGAGTAGCTTTAAAACAGAGTTATCCCACGGGGTGAAGTGAATTAGTGTTTTTGTGGCAGTTTTTTCTTTTTTTACTTTTCGGAGTAGTCTCTTATTTTATGTTGGCAAAAAAAAATCAATGATTTTTTAAACTCATATTTGGCAACTAACAATTGACTTTATATACAGACTCCGTAAGAAAATAGGGCAGTTTATAAACAATCTTTAATCAAGATCGAATATCAATATGGCGACACACTAGAAATATTTTGTTAAATATTTTGCCGCGTATTGAAAAAATATTATCTTTGGCACCTCAAATCAGCCGTATTTTTTTCGAATGGAAACCGGATTAAATTTTAATATGAGAGCACGGATTGTGCAGAAGACTGCTGAAACCTGCACGGCCACCTATACATTATTTAATTTGTTGCAGCCCTTGAATGCAGCAAACCGATTAACCGGCTTTTTATATCAGTCCTTTGCAACAAGCTGTAAAATCAATGCTTTACGCTATGTTTCCTTTTCAAAATACCTGAAAAACATGTCGGAAGAAACCGTTTCTTCCTTGTCAGGCAGGGCTTCTTCCTTGTCAGAAATGATTTCTTCCTTGTCAGAAGGGGCTTCTTCCTTATCAGAAATGGCTTCTTCCTTGTCAGACGGGGTTTCTTCCTTGTCAGACATGACCCCTTACTTGTCAGAAGTGACTTCTTCCTTGTCAGACATGGCTTCTTCCTTGTCAGACCGGGCTTCTTCCTTTACAGAAATGGCTTCTTACTTGTCAGACGAGGCTTCTTCCTTGTCAGTAATGTCTCCTTTTAAGGCAGCAACCATACATTTTTCAGTAGAAACTTATCATTCTTTGAATAGAATTATTAATAACAATACAGAAATGAACCTTGCTTTAACATGAATTTTTAATTCCTTAAAATAAATAAAACAAATCAATTATTAACTAAAACATTACAGCTATGTCACCAAAAAAACTTGTGAAGAAATTAATTTTGACACTAAATTTCAAATGGCTCACTGAGTCTGACCTGTTAAAGAAATTTAAATCGTTATGGAAAGCGCATGACACTAATTCTGCGCTACTTCCGACAACCCTCAATCCTGCTTTGCCCGCTTTAAAGGCAGAAATTGACGAGCTTGATACGCTATACACCAAGCGCGATAACGCCATTGCATTGGCAAGTAGCCTGACAGAGCAGATACACAATAAATCTGAGTCAATCAAAGACATCTTTATCAGTAAATATGCTCCACAGGTACAGGCATTTATAAATGGCAATACAGAAACTGCAAAGCTTTTGGGCTATGGAGAAAAAGGCGTTGACGACGGACATAGCGATGTTACTGTGGATTCAATCACCAACAGCCGTCCCACTATTGAAGATGTTTATACAACTGCTTATTTAACACAAGCAATTGTTGTTAAAAACAACCAAAGTGGAAGCATTGCAAAACCACACGATGTGGATCGTATTGAAATTTATGAATTAATGGCCGATGCCATGCCAACAGTTATTGATCTGAAAAAATGGACATATCTTGGTATTGCAAAAAGGGGAAAATTTTTGAATCATTTTTCGCCTTTAGAATATAATCAAACTGTGTTTTATATAGCTGTTTATGTGCCAAAGAAAGCTGGCGAAAGCGTTGTAATTTCAACAGGTTTTAAAAGTACTGTGCAGTAAATAGAATAGGTATAACTTAATGATGAGATTTGCCGGGTTCAAAAAATCCGGCAAATCTTTTTAAAATAAATGTGGAGACCAGAAACCACTTGAAAAACGGAGAAAATCTAAAAAAAATACAAATAGTTAAAATTATGAAAAAAAAATTATCACTTTTAGTTTTAGCTTTAATTATGCTAATTGGTTGTTCAAAAGATGACCCTAAACCTAAACCTGACGCTTCTTTTACTTATGAAAAGGTAATTGCTGCAGCAAAGGATTACAATGAAATGAAAACTTATTTTACAAACACCAGTGAAGATGCAGTTAGCTATTCCTGGGATTTTGGTGATGGTACAACCTCTACAGATATTAATCCTGAACACATTTTTCCGGCTAATGGAAATTATAATGTTACATTATCAGCAACCAATTCAGGCGGAACAACAACATATTCTAAACAAGTGAATATCAATTATGGCCAAGTAGTTTTTTACATCACATTATCAGGATATGGTTCTGTAGCTATATATCCGAATAATCAAGAAATAAACTGGCAATATGATTTTGGTAATATCACTACTGTTTGCACAAATTTCATTCCTAGTGCATGGTATCAAGGTTGCTTCACATATACAGAAGAAGCAGGAACCTATACTTACGAAGCTCAGGATTGTAATGGAAATTGGTACACAAGCCAATATCAGGTTATAGCAGGTCAATGCAAACCTATCAAGATATTCTAAAAATTTCTTTAATCTTTTAAATGCCAATTTTAATTGGAACTTTTAATTACACAATTAATATTAAGAAAAGCCTGACTATGAATAGCGATTCGTTCTCGGGCTTTTTTGTTTTGAAACATTAAGAAAATTAGAAAAAAATAAATAATTCAACTGAAGAAATAAAATAAGAATCCTTAATTCTACAATAATCATAAAACTTTAAAACAATGAAAAAAACAATTACCCGAAACCTGGTTTTACTACTGCTTGGTTTCAACTTTGCCTTAGTAACAGTTTATGCACAGGTTCCGCAGGCATTAAATTACCAGGCTATTGCACGCGATGTATCAGGCAATTTAATAACATATCATTCAGTGGGCGTAGAGTTCCTAATTCATCAAGGCTCATCAACGGGTACTATTGTTTACAGCGAAACACATTCCACAACCACCAATCAATTCGGATTATTTTCCTTGAAAATTGGAATGGGAAGTCCAGTAATCGGAACATTTAGTTCAATTTCCTGGGGAACCAATACATATTGGTTACAGGTGGAGCTTGACCCAACAGGAGGCACGACATATACTGATATGGGCACTTCACAATTATTAACTGTGCCCTATGCCATGTATGCTGCAAATGCGGGAACAAGTGGAATAACGGGAGCAACAGGACCAACTGGAGGAACAGGTTTACAAGGGCCAACCGGACCAACTGGTGTAGGTTTGCAAGGTATTACAGGAGCCACCGGTGCAACAGGAACCGGAATGGGACCCACAGGAGTTACAGGGGCAACCGGTCCGACTGGTAGTATAGGGCAACAGGGAATAACTGGGCCAACTGGAATTACTGGCTCTACCGGTGCAAATGGAAGCAATGGCATCACTGGGGCAACAGGCCCAACAGGATTAACTGGTACAATTGGAGTAACCGGCCATACTGGAGCAAATGGGAGTAGTGGCACTACTGGACCAACAGGCCCCACAGGAATAGGTACAACAGGTTCAACAGGACCAACCGGAGCAACTGGTGCCACCGGTAGCGCTTTAAATGCCTGGGGAATTGTTGGAAATACAGGCATAGTTGATGCTACAAACTTTATAGGTACGCTGAATAATGCACCTCTTAATTTCAGGGTTAATAACCAAAAGGCAGGAAGGATAGATCTGAATGGTTCAGTTTTTCTGGGATATCAGGCAGGTATAAACAATACAGCTATAGACAATATAGGTATTGGTTACCGGTCACTTTATTCTAATTCAACAGGAAGTTATAATATTGCCCTGGGTGATTCAGCACTTTATAAAAATACGACAGGGATGTATAATACAGCTTCTGGTATTTGGGCGCTTGAATTAAATACAACAGGAGAACTTAATACTGCTTATGGAGCTGCAGCTTTATCCAATAATACTACTGGATTTGATAATACTGCAATTGGAGTAAATGCACTAAATTTAAATACTACTGCTTATGGTAACACCGCAATTGGTTGTTTTACCCTTGACTCAGATACAACAGGATCTCAAAATACAGCTATAGGAATGAGTGCACTGCATTTTAACACCTCAGGCCCTGATAATACAGCAATAGGTTATCGTTCTCTTTATTCTAATACAAGTGGATATTATAATACAGCTACAGGCCCTTTTACACTTTATTCCAATACCTCTGGCTACGAGAATACAGCTATTGGTTTGGAGGCTCTTCGTTCAAATACAGAAGGATATGGAAATACTGCGAATGGATTTGAGGCACTGTATTCTAATACTTTAGGAGGAGGCAATACAGCAAGTGGATTTCAATCGCTCTATTCAAATACTTCTGGAGGCGGCAATACTGCAAATGGAACGTCGGCTCTTTATTATGATACCTCAGGATACGAAAATACAGCTATTGGTTCTTTGGTCCTTGAAAGTACTACATCTGGATATGCTAATTCTGGAGTTGGATATGGTGCTCTTCAAGATAATACTACTGGAAACTATAATACATCTATGGGTGTATGGGCACTTGATAACGTTACTACTGGTTCTTATAATACAGCCATTGGATATAATGCTAATGTTTTATGGACACTTCCAGGTTTGACCAATGCTACAGCAATCGGGGCAAATGCAATTGTTTCAGCAAGCAATAGTTTAGTACTCGGTGCATCAAATGTAAATGTTGGCATAGGGACATCAACGCCAACCTACAAATTAAGTGTTGTTGGAACTATTCATGCTTATGAAGTCATCGTTAACACAGGTTGGAGTGATTTTGTTTTTGATAAAGATTACACATTATTATCATTAAATGATTTGGAAAAATACATCAATGCAAACAAACATTTACCAGATGTTCCTACAGCTTGTGATGTGGAAGAAAACGGAGTAAAACTCGGTGATTCAGAATCAAAATTGTTGCAGAAAATTGAAGAACTCACACTTTACATGTTGCAGTTAAACAAAACTGTTGAACAATTGAAAACGGAAAATATTGAATTAAAGGAACAAATTAAAAACTTAAAATAGGAGCAGTAGAAATGAAAATAAAATTTTCACTAACACTTTCAGCATTCATGATTTTGATCAATGGCGCATTTAGTCAAAATGTCCCGATAATTACAGCTCAGAATGTTGCAAAGAATTTTTACTTTGAAAGGGCAGTTAATCATAATCCAACATTAAGATATGCCAACATTAATTTAACAAATATCTTAACTAAAACACGTGGTAGTAACAATATCTACTATGTCTTTAATGTAGATTCAGGCAGGGGATGGATAGTTACCGCAGCTCAGCAAAATGTTGTGCCAATATTAGCCTTTTCAACAGAAGGAAACTTTGATACCGTTAAAGCAAATCAACCTCCGGCATTTAAATATTGGATGAAAAATTATGAATCTCAAATAAATTACGCAATTGACAACAATATCCAGGCTGATAGCGCTATTTCAAATAAATGGACATATTTGAATTCCAATTCAGCCATTAATACTCCAAAACAAATTCAAAGTGTTGGACCATTATTACAAACGACCTGGGCGCAAAATTGTTATTATAATGCGATGTGTCCGGTTGATAATACTACTTCCTGTACTGGAGGTGGTATTCCAAGTCCTTGTGGTCATGTTTGGGTAGGGTGTGTTGCAGAAGCAATGGGTCAAGTCATGAAATATTGGAATTATCCTGAAACAGGTACTGGTTCTCATATTGATGCTACTTCCTATGGTAATCTTTACGCTAATTTTGGTACGACTATTTATGCATGGCCAAATATGCCTAATAATGTTACTTCTGCAAATACAGATGTTGCCATTCTGCTTTATCATTGTGGTATTGCAGCAGACATGAATTATGGACCATGTGCTTCAGGCTCAAACACACTTAATGCAAAAAATGCATTACTTTGGTATTTTAGATATGACCTAAACGCTTTTTACAGTAATAAAGATGATGATGGTTATTCTGATGCTTCCTGGGCAAATTTGATCACAAATAATTTAAATAATAGTTTCCCTGTTATAATGGGAGGACAGGATATTTCAGCAGGAGACGGTCATGAATGGGTTTGTGATGGTTATTCTTCTGCAAATTATTTTCACATGAACTGGGGATGGGGTTGGTCAGGAGGAGGAAACTATTGTTATATATCTGCCATTATACCTACTTCTACTCCACCTCAGCCAAATTATACATCAAGTCAGGATGCTATTTTTAATTTAGCACCTTCTTGTGGAACAACTTTAAATACGGCAAATACTACAGGTCCTTATGGAGACAGATGTGTAATCTATCTGGAACCTGGATTTACGACTCAGCCTGGGAGTACATTTCATGCTAAAATAGTGCCTTAATTTCAATTATTTCTTTTGAATGAAGAATCTAATTTTCCTAAAAAATGTTCCACCCCTCAAAAGGTGGAGCATTGTTAACCATCCAATCAGATGGCAATTTTAATAATAACCGTGGAATCCTGAAACCACCAACAAAAACGGGCCTGTCCCGACAAGGCACATTGCCGGGGGCGGATATCGAAAAGCCTTATGAGTAGGTAAAACATAATGCTCTGATTTATTATGACACTTTCAGAAATCAGGTCATCAATTCAAAATCAGCTTGGTCAGCTTACTATTGATGACATTTATACCGACCCTCAACTTAATTGCATAAGGCAAAGTTTTATTAAACTGGTCAATATCCCTTCTGTTGACCAGATCAGGAATTATTTTATTGAGGAATTTTTCAAAACCTGTGCGGGCAATCAATGTTTCAACCTGCAAAAGTTAAATGACTCTTTAAAGAATAAAATATCTTCAGTGTCGCCCGATCTGAAAAAATTTCAAAAAAATGCCGCAAAGCTTGAGCGGGAAATGCCATATTATCAGAAACACATTGATGAAATTCCTGAAAATAAAGCAAAATTAGAGTCGGAAATTGAAGAGATCAACAAGGAAATTGAAAAGATTGTACCGCCTGCCGACGACACGCCGGATGTGCAACTTGCAGAGCTGAATAAACTCAAAGAATCCAAAGGGTACCAGATACAGAATTTAATTAATTCAACTTATTATCATAGGGAACTTGAAAAGATGCGCGAAAAGCTTGAGACATTCAACGATAAAATAAACGAATTTGAAACGGACATAAAAAATGCAGAAGATCAGATAGCAGCGAACCTGCAGGCGAGTCAGGCAATCAAAGATACCAATCCCGACCGCTATGAAACCGAATATAAAACACTGGTTTTCTTATTCCGTATCCTGCAACAGAAAACTCTTTCGAGGAAAAAAACAGGAGTTTATGAGGAACATGAGAACAAATATAATGAACAGAAAAGAAGCTGGGATTATATTACTTCCTTTTCAGCCGATATTTTTGATTACGAAATTACGGACATCGCAAAAGACAAGATTCTGACAGGGCTAGTTGACCAGGTACGCTCGCACAACCTCATCCCTGACAACTGGCGGGAATTGGTGTACAGCATGCTGAGCAAAACCATTCCCGATATTTCAGGAAACATCGGACTGCCCGAAGATTTTATGAATTCGTGTTTTAAAAGAAGAACCATTCAGCTTACGCTAAGTGACACATCAGCCCTTCTTGCCCTGAAAATAGCATGTCAGTCGAATCAGTCGCTCAATATTGTCGGCAACAAAATCATACTTGCGCTGCAGGGCGGAGTGGCCGCCACCTTGCTGTTCAGAGAAAAAGGTACTATGATAAACAGTTTTCAGAAACAACCTTTTGAAATTTTTGCCAATCATCTTCAGATGCAAAAGAAATATCAATCGAACGAATTTTACGAACCCAACTCAACAACCATCCTTAAAGATAAAATTCTGGTTCCCGAAGCTTATTATATCCTCAGCGGGAATTACGTGCTTGAAATTTATTTTGATCTGTGGCCGGGGATTCATTGATTAAGGTAGGAGTTTAAAACCCCCGTTGGCGCTCGTTTCCCAATGAGTGTTGTCAAATAATTTTCATTAAAAATGTTCCACACTCTAAAAAAGGTGGAACATTTTTATTACTGTAAAAAACAGGAAATTTTGTAATTTTGCAGAAAAAAGATATGTACACCACATTCCACATTAATACAGTTGAACTTGATGAAAGTTTTTTAAAGAAACTTAAAAAAATGTTTGGGAAAAAGAACCTTTCTATTATTGTTGAAGAAGAACAGGACGAAACTGAATATCTGCTGTCAAGCCCTGCCAATCGTAAAATGCTTGATAAATCAATAAAAGAAGCTAAAGCAGGAAAATTAATCAAAGTTGATGTTAATAAGCTTAGATGAGAGATCTTGCTTTTACACCTACGGCTTCTGATCAATATGATTATTGGTCTTTAAATGATAAAAAGATTCATGATAGAATTGTGGAACTTATTAAAGCCACAGTAGAGGAACCTTTCAAAGGAATTGGCAAGCCTGAACCACTGAAACACCAATATAAAGGATATTGGTCACGTAGAATCAATAAAGAACACCGTCTTGTTTACGAAGTCACGAATGATACTATTATTATTGTATCCTGTAGATTTCATTATTATTAATCTCTACGGCAGTTAATCTTTTTGGTTATCCACGCGTATCCATGATGCACTCGTCCCTGTTGGCGCTCTTCTCCCGATGATTGATGTCAGATAATTTTCCATCAAAAAAATGTTGCTACTATTAAAAAGGTGGAACATTTTTTTAATACAAGACAAGTAAAGAATTTTGTAATTTTGTAAAAAAAATAACTGCTTATCTCCTTCTGTCAAGTTGAAGAATTTTTATAGATTTACACAGGAACAAAGAAGATCGTTACCGTGAGAATTTTTAGAAAATTTGAAATGTTGGGAAGTAAAGATAAAAAATGCTCCGTAGGAGCAATATCTTTGTAGTAGTAAGCAGAGAGGGCAATGAA
>Ga0118677_10011614_pt1 | contig 13143 bp, 14 predicted proteins | sample AliMusrvi5mmetaG_FD_86154 | JGI IMG/M metagenome (GOLD analysis project Ga0118677, IMG submission 86154)
GCCTTGGGCAATTTGATCGAAGGAGAACAAGTCGGAAGCTACGAATTACCGCCTGGATGTCCAGAACAACCTTTCGGCAAGCGGGAGATATTCACGTGGGTATCGCCCGGGCGCCTCGCCGCGCTCCCTAACAATTCAGAATCGCTCATACCCATCATTGTAGGCCGGGAGACGGCAATTCATCTCGCGAGTCCGAGTCCCTCACGTGCAGTATTGGTCCCGGCAACTCTCGCGGATGGCAGCCCCTATTGCCGAGACCAAGTCATTCGATCTCGCGGCAGGAGGCCAGACTGGCCGGGAACCAGTCGAAATCGGGACTCGCCCAAATTCATATCGTGAGTCCGAGTCCCACACGTGCAGTATTGGTCCCGATAACTCTCGTGGATAGCGGCCCGTATTGCCGGGACACAAGTCATTCGATCTCGCGGCAGGAAGTCGGTATGGCCGGGAACCATTCGAAATCGGGACTCGCCCAAACCCCAGAAATCCGACCACAGCTTTCAACCCGCCCGACCTATCAGTTTCCTGGCAGAACGTCTAAAGCCACCGATGACCGGCGGTTGAGCTGTGGTTAGAATTGATGTTGTTGGGCTTATCGGTCATTCGGTGCGCTGACTTGTTCGACTCTTCGTATTCTTGAGCTACCAGGAAAGTTCGATGAGATACACAGTCCCATTGTGATAGCGTAAAAGTCTCAAATAATCGCCACCTTCCTTGTACTGAAAGTACGCCGTAGAATCAACTTCTGGTGGATTCCACCACACGGGAGTGTCGGGAATTCTCATATTCAGGGTGGATTGTATCGCGCTATGCTCATCCGGATCAAATCGTTCGGGCAAGCCGAGTGACTTAGCGTAATCAGAATAGCGGTTCGCTGGCAGGGACGCCTTCATGAGCCATGTGAAGTCGCCACTAATGAAACCGTGGGCGAGATACTCTTGCACGTTGGTCGCCTCTGCCGGAAGAGCCGTCCTTCCTTCCGGCGTTCGAAACTCCCTTAGGAAATATCCTACGAACGGCAGTAGCAAGATCCCTACGATAGGAATCAAACAGCCCCAGATCATTCTTGGCTTCTTTGTATCGGCGGAATGAGCACAAAACCTCTCATTGGCTCGAAGGGCTGCCATCGGGCGCATTGTATAATAGAGTTTCTTCAGAGTCATGCTTTCTGTCGAACGTTTGAGTGCTCCTACGGGAGCGTTTGAAAGGATTGTGAAATGAGATTGGGTTGCTTATGGCCCGTTAGGAGGCACGACTTGTTCGGTTTCTTTATTCTTAGCTGGTAGCCCATAAAGTCTCGGATCGTCGATCCAGCACTCTGGAAAATTGCATCCCAAATTCAACGACTTACGTAGAAACATTCGCCCTCGAGGATCTACATCGTAGAGAAACGTCCACGAAGCCCCTATCACATTCGAATAGCCAAGAACGGCCTGAACCCGCATTTTTGATTCAGAATGCCAGATACTATGCAAACCGATCACCGTCCTCGAGCCTTTGGCTGAATCCAGTGGCTCGGGATTGATTAGCTTTTCTTGAAGTGGCGTCTTGAAGTCAACACCCGCAAATTGGCCCGGCTTGAGGAGAAGCACGTCGTCAATACCCCTATCGTCGCAAATCAGCACATGATCCCACATCTGGCCAAGTTGCCAACTCCTGACTGGCGTTACCGCAGATGCGTTCTCAACCTCAAAATTCGCGAAATCATAGACCGCACGGCGATAAATCTGCTCTAGGTTCTCCGCGCGAAAAAACGATTCGCTGAGATTGAGGTGTGTAGCTTCCAATATGGGGTCGTGTGGCTCCGTTGTCCCAATTGTGCTTTTGGATTCTTCCGTTACACTACCATTTCTTTCGCAGGCAGCGAATGCCAATGCGGCAGCAGCAGCCAGTAAATAGATGGTCTTTTTCATTACCGAACGCTGAGCCCTGCTGCCGGCGCAGCAGGATGGTGGTTGGTTGGAAAATGCTGGGCTGATGCCGGTCAGCAGCGGCGACTTGTTAGCTCTTTCATTTTCTTCGTCCCGATTGGCTTCAAAATTCTCTCCCGTGAGATCGGCATTCTCCGGCGTGATCAATTCTGAGTACTGGAAATGTGATTCAATCCGAAAGATGCTTTCCTCTCTTCTGTTGCCGTCTCATCTACAAGAGTGTACTATCATATTCTGTGTTTTGGAAGTTATATTAAACCCGAATAGTCTACTTTGTTCCTCGGGCGTCCCCTGACCACCTACGAAGATGCACAACCAGGCAAGTCAGTCGAGGCGGTAGGTCGAGTGGATTGAAGATCTTGGTCAATTATCTTTGGATCTTACAGACACGGCGCGATTAAATTCTGTGTTGTTTTTGAGAGCTAACGCCGCTGTGGAGCTACCGCCGCCGGGTAGCTCGGCCAGTAAACTTGATAGTCCCGGCGGTTAGCTCCCATGCCTTGTTCTACGTCTTAATTCTCAGCCGATGGCCGGTCGCCATCACAACCAAACACCACCATGGAAAACAACGAAGGCCAAGCGCCAACCCCGACAAGCGAAACCAAGCAGTACCGCAAAGACCTCGATGCGGTCTTGCAAAACCTGAAACTGAGTAGCATCGCCACCGGACCTACCCCGTGCCGCGCCAGCCGTGAGCGTTCGCTCGCCATCACGAAAATCCAAGAAGCCATCATGTGGCTCGGCATGGATTTGAAGGACATCGGCGAGACGCCTAATCCGTACCCGCAAAGCTATAATCCTGAGTCGCCGGTTATCGAGCCGACTGCGGATGGTTTGAAGCTGTAACCCCAAACTCTACGATTCAGGTCCGATCCCTCTTCGTAGAACGTCGAGCCCTGCCGCCGGGCGAAAACGTAGTGATTGAGGTGAAACTGTGGGGCTGATGCCGGTCGGCAGCGGCGATTTGTTCGATTTCTTGATTCTTGAAAGCGTCAGTGTGTGGTGAACTTGAAATGGAAACAGCTAAGTACATGAAAATCAGAAGACTTCAGATTGGATTACTCATTATCTTCACTCCTGCTGCCATGCTGTCGATATTGGTGGGTGATTGTCTCCTCAACGAAGCGGATTACACGATGCTCCTCAAATACAACCTCGTTCTTATTTATGGTTGTCTTTGGCTTGCCGCTCTTTTTAAGATGTTCGCAAAGCCAAGTTGCGACCATGCTCGATGCAACTCCGGCCGGAAATGAAATCAGCACTGAGAGAAAGATCCCGCCAGTTGATTCAGACGCTTGAATCACCGTGCTCGGTTCTGAAACGGTTATTCCATGTGGGAGAGGATCAGACATCAGAAATGGAACCACATCGAAATCAGAAAAATCCAGGTAAACTTCAGTTGGGGGCTTCATATGCATTATTCTTATATCGAACGCTAAGCCCATCTGCGGGCGAGAAATTCAAGGAATTGGGAGCGAGACTGGAAGGTGATAGCCCGTCAGATGCGGCGTCTTGTTCGGGTTTTCTTCATTCGGGGAGACACGCCTACGGAGTCGATCTGCCGTGATCTCAGGCGGCATGTCCTCGGAAGAATTGGTCGGTTGATCGGAGCAACAAAAGGAGTACTTACCCGGATTCCGTCCAATGCAACTTTGGTCCACAAGTCAGTGCCACACATTTTGTGAAACTGCTTCTTGGATACCACGCACCGCACGACCGGTATTCGACCCGTTACGGTGTTACAAGATAGAGAACCGAGGTCATCACGGAGTTCATTGCCGAAGAAGAATCGCTACCTCTGAGACGTCACTCCATTGCGTTTTCTCTCTACCCGAACGCCCAAGTGCTGCCGCTGGCAGCGAAAGGAAAAGACCATGAAAAGTGAAACTACAAGCAAATCGCCAGTCGAGCAGCCACGCCTTGTTCGGCTTCTTAATTGGATTAGAGAAATTCTATTTCCGTGCCAAGGATACCAGCTCTATTTGCTTACGGAGGTGAGAACTGGTACCGGTAAACCTGCGCCCGCAGGCAGTATCCGCATAGGCTCTGTCTATTTTGAGAAAACCATCGCTTTCACATGTAGCGAGAGACGCGAGCGCTGCAATAAATGTTCTCGGTTCCATGCGTTCAGGCAATCTGCCGCGCCCGACAATAAATCCTTCAGAAACCGGCATGTCATGCCTGCCCCTTTTGTCGGTAAAGCCTATTTGGCTGATGGTAACGGGAAAGACACTGAGATTAGTAATTTCAATCGACATTCCCGCCCGCTCATCTTCCGACCCTACCAGCCAGATGGGAACAACCTTGATCTTAGTGCGGTCGAGGAGAAAATTCCTCCATGTATTGATGATTCCGAGGATGGTACCAACAAATCCGAAGAACAAACCGGCGGCTGCGGTAATGAATGTTACGTGGTGCATATTCTGAATAATTTTCTAGGCCAACGGTTCACGGTCAAGTATCAGCCCATCGGAAAGGAATGCGACTGTGACTGTCCCTCACACAGCCGTCAACAGGCTGAATTGCTGCAATCTGGTAATTCCCAGTTGAAATGGCTATTCCTGGATTTTCTGGACTCACCGGGTGATCTTCGATTAGAATGTGGAAAATGCCGTCACAATCCTGACGTTCCTCGGATGTCAGCCTTACTACACCGATGGCGAGAGGAAGGCTGTCCGCCGCCCATAGAGTGGCTTCATAGTGTACGTTGGGATGTAGATCCCGAGGTGATGTATTTTCTGGGGCTTCCATTTGTGGATGGGGTTACTTATGTGAAACACGATGGTTGGGATTTCTTTCTGCCGAACGCTGAGCCCTGCTGCCGGCGCGGCAGGAAAGTTGTTGGTTGGAAACTGCTGGGCTGATGCCGGTCAGCAGCGGCGACTTGTTCGATCCTTTATGACGGAGTGTCACGCGAAATCTATGGAGGCAACCTGCAAGAAAACCCTCTTGGTGGCCGGATTAAAGGTTCGGAGCTTTGGGTCAAGTCGGATTTCGCGATCTTCAGTATTCCGGCGCCTCATATCGGGACACCGACCCGGTGCTGCGAGATTTACCTCAATGTGCGAGAACCGATATTTGCCGGGAAAAGTGGTATGTAAATGTGGATTCCTGGATCCGAGCCCCGCATGTACAGTATTGGTCCCGACGGATCTCGGGAAATACCCAACCGGTCTCCCCAAGTAAGTCGAACCGGACCGAATCATCCCCGCTCAGAATCTCTTCATTTTCTTATCGAACGCCAAGGGCCTGCCACCGGCTACCGGGGGCCATCCTTCGACGTGGGGGTTGAGGGTTGATCCTTCACCGGAGGGTTGTCAGAGGGCTTGGTAGCCGGTTGGTCAGCGCCCGCTTGTTCGCTCTTCTTGAAAATCCCGCTAGCCACTTGGCATTTCTCAATCTGGTATTTTGGCTTTGCCTCCTTTTTATGCCATTTGCGCGCCACACTGACAGAGATCACCTCTATGGTTTTGGCGTCAATAGGTCGAAAGAGTCTCCACGAAACTGTATCGTATAGCGACTCGTCATCAATTTCACCATCAAGGGGTGGATGAGTTACCTCTCCAAGAATCTTGAGGAGTTTTTCATAATCTGTAATGGCGAAAACTTCAGCCGCTGTGGGCAGAGAATGTCTCAATGCGAAAGCTCCCCAGTGGCTTTTTCCGTCGTCGTTGCTTGACGCGATGTAGAACGTATTGATTGGGCCGAATCCCCGCCCGTTGTCGCTCGGGCTAAGGTAATTGAGTTTCTTGACCTCATACTTATCTTCCTTTTTGTCAATCGCATCGCGAAGAACTCCTTCAAATGGAGTTCTCAAGAATGTTGGCATCGTTACCTGAAATTCCTTCTCCAGCGAGGACTCCGCCCGGGCGTCGGTCATTACGAAGGGGAAAGCAATGAGCGCAGGGATCAATAGTGATATTTTCATTTTCTTAGCGAACGTCGAGCCCTGCCGCCGGGCGAGAACGTGGTGGTTGAAGTGAAACTATAGAGCAAATCCCGGTCGGCAGCGGAGATTTGTTAGGCTTCTCCTTTTATATTTCGAGCTTGGTGAGGCGTTGCTTGCCACCTCCCAACAGACCGAAGAAAACAGTTGGTTTGAGGATGGGGATCTTCATTGGGGTTCCCCGAGTTGGGAGTCCTGCTTTTCGCTGGATAGGTGGACTGGACCCATTGCAGGAGGGACTCAATTTTCGGCCGGGTGTCCTTTGCGCTTCAGGCGCTCGCGTTCCTTCTCTTCCTTGCGCCCTTGAGCGATTCTGGCTTCCAGATCGGTCTTGTCAATGAGGCCGTCGTTGTTGAGGTCGCTAATCTCCATCATCCGTTTGAAGAAATTCCTGGTGCCTTCGGGCATAGCTGCTTTTTCAGCGTCATCGATCTTGCCATTCTTGTTGGTGTCGTATTTCGCCAGGATGCCGGCAAACCATGCCACCGCTTCTGCATGGTTTTCCTCCGCGATCGCATCCGAGGGGTACTTGGACTTCTTTGCCGGAGCCTTACCGGTCTCGGCCTGCGCGATGAGGCCGGCGACCGCGAGGGAGAGTATCACTGACAAAAGGAGTTTCGGTTGGTGGTTCATGGATTGGGTGTGTTTGGGTATGGGGTTGGAGATTCCAATTGGAACTCAGCGTGGATTGGGTGCTGATGCTATCGTATCTGGATTGACTATTTCCGCCTAACGCTGAGCCCTGCCGCCGGCGCGGATGGGAACGCTGTTGGTTCGAGTTTGTGGTGCTGATGCCGGTCGGGCAGCGGCGACTTGTTCTACCTTCGTCATGTTCCCAGATGTCCGATTCGGGATCGTCCCGGAACCGCCCAAAAACCTAGCGAGATACGTTGGCCTTCATGAGGGATCGTCTCGTCGTCTTCTCTTGATTACCTTGGTGTCGCCGTTCCAGGGAGATGTTGCTCATACCGATGTCATAACACTGAAAAGTTGAGAAGTCGCATCTCCGTTTGAAGATTGAAGCCACCGGGACCAATTCGGACGCTATCGTGGATGTCTGGCGGTCTTGGGGCGCCCAAGTCGTTCGCTCTCGGGGAGAAACCTCCCGGACTGCCCAACGAATTCCTGGCGGATAGATCCGGTGCTGCCAGCAGAGCCGCTTCGGTGCCGGTTACGGCCTCTTGTATTCAATCTCTTGGTAGAACGTCGAGCCCTGCCGCCGGGCGAAAACGCAGTGGTTGAGGTGAAACAGTGGAGCTGAAGCCGGTCGGCAGCGGCGATTTGTTCGCTCTAGGATTGGCCGAGTGACCGGCGAATTCTCTTGGGATCTCTTCGGCAATCAAGAATCCGATAGACTACCGGATAACTGTCGGCATCAATCTGGTAATAAATCGCGTATGGAAATCGCTTAGAAAGCAGACGGTGGAAGCCAAATACACGGCGGTGGATACCTGCATAGAGAACCAACGAGTCAATGTCGGAAAATAGGCAGTCCTGAAAGTAATCGCCCAGCCCGGCTTCCCGCGATTCGTAAAACGCTCTCCCGTCTTCGAGATCGGCAACCGCAGATGGAAGGATTCGAATTGTCATTCACAACCTCCTAAGACGACGCTTCGCTGCATCCCAATCCAAAGGAACCTCCTCACCAGAGGCTACTCGCTGCTCAGTCTCCTTCAAAACTGCCTCATGCCAGGAAGGCGATTCCACCTCCTGACCCTCGTGGCTGAGGTCATCCCACAGCGCTTCCATGAGTCGCAGCTTCTCGACCCGTGGTAATTGCATTGCCAATTCTTGAACGCTCATGCACAAATCTATTGCAGGCCCGCCGCAGAGTCAATCCGAAAAGCCGCGCCCTAAGGCATTGAATTCCAACGCTATCACGCCCCTCCTTTGTCTTTGGAGCGAACGTCAATGTGCATCCGCGGGCGCGGTTGGATTAGCGGATGAAGCGTGACTAGAGGGCTTCTGCCCGTCGGATGGCACGTCTTGTTCTGCTTCTTGTTTTGGGTGGGTGGCCTGCTCATACATAGAGACTCCAATATACGAGTCGTAGTCCGCCCTCTGGTAGCTCGGTAATCGGTCTCTGGCGACGCGCAAGGTGAAGCCACCGTAAAGCCTGCCGGAATCGATCACCATCCAATCAAAGAGGTCCTCGGGCTCGATCCCGAGGCGCTCTCCCACGTGGTGCCACTTCTTGAATTCCTCGGGCAACTCGAAGAATTCAGCCGAGAAAATGTCTTTGTCTTCGTGGTAGCGGACGCTCCCAAGCCAGATGAAAGCAAAGCGGTCCTCTCCGAGTCGCTCAGACTCATCTGGATCCCGGAAACGCAGCTTCACCGAGCAGAGTCGGTCGCCGGGAGTTCTGAGATGGAGCTTAAAGTCCTCAATCGATTCGGATGCCAGCCCATACGCCCGGTCCATATCCTCGTCGTTACGGCCCAGGGCAACAAACTGAGGCCCATCATCGGCATGATCTGTGTCGGAATTCATCTTTGATTCTTCAGTATGGTCGAAAGCGGTTAGAGCGAGGTGGCGAACAAGCATGGAGGATGAATCGCCTAATTTTTCAGCAGAACGTCGAGCCCTGCCGCCGGGCGAAAACGTAGTGGTTGAGGTGAAACTGTGGAGCTGAAGCCGGTCGGCAGCGGCGATTTGTTCGGTATTCTTGTGACGACGGCTGAGAAATCGCAAGACACGATTTGCTTCGGGATCGTTCTTCTGAGCTGCCTTATAAAACAATGTGAATGCTTCGGAGCGGTTCGGTAGGGAACCGTGTCCTCGGATAAGCATCTTGCCGAGCCAATACAGGGAACGTATGTGGCCATGCTTGGTCGCGCGCATAAACCATCGCTTGGCGTCCGTGAATGCCAAGGAACTATAGGAAATCTGGCCCAAACTAAACATGGCGTGAGGATCACCGATACGGGCCGACCTACGATACCAGCGCTGTGCCTCTGCAATATTCTTATCGACCCCGCGACCGTTGAGATAGTACCATCCCATCGCTAGAATTGCATCCCGGTGGCCCAGAGTTGCTGCCTCTTGGTTTAGATTAAAGGATGTAGCGTCGTCGGCAGGATGCCCAGCCATTCCAAGATAATCGAGTGATCGATTATAGAGCCCGATCGGATTCTTCATAATATCTTCTTACCGAACGCTGATGTCCTGCCGCCGGGTCATGGCAGGGTGGTTGGGGTTGATGTTGTTGAGCTGCTGCCGGTCGGCAGGGACGTCTGGTTCGCTTCTTGTATTAGTCTATCAAGTATTAGTATAAAACTTCACATAAGTGCTAATCCGAAGTGGTTCGCTTGACCGATTTCAGGTAACTGACGACTGCGTGATGGTGATTGTATGAGGCCGCCCATATTGGAGTCTGATCAAAATTCTTATATGCGCCCTTTTGGTTTGGGTCGGCTCCATGGCTCACCAAGAGCTTAACCATTGGCAAATGGCCTTCAAGTGCTGCGTCAAATAGTGGCGCGACTCCGCTCACTGTCGATTGAATGTTGGGATTTGCGCCGTTCTCTAGTAGGATTTTCGCAATTTGATAGTTGTCTTTCTCTACCGCGTATGCCAATGCGGTTCGCCCTCTCGATAACTTGTTGATATTCCTGAATGGACTGTGGACTTGACTCGTTACCGATGCTACATCGTTGCGCAGTACTGCCTTGTGCAGGGCTGCATTAGGTGGATGCTGTGAAGGCATCGGGTCGATCCAAGACATGCACGACGACAGACCAATCGCCAGAATTGAAGAGCTGATAAGGGTGACTATGGATTTCATTTTATAGCGAACGCTGAGCCCTGCTGCCGGCGCGGCAGGATGGTGGTTGGTTGGAAACTGCTGGGCTGATGCCGGTCAGCAGCGGCGACTTGTTAGCTCTTTCATTTTCTTCGTTCCGATTGGCTTCAAAAGTCTCTCCCGTGAAATCGGCATTCTCCGGCATGATCAATTCTGAGTTCTGGAAATGTGATTCAATCCGAAAGATGCATTCCTCTCTTCTGTTGCCGTCTCATCTACAAGAGTGTTCTATCATATTCTGTGTTCTGGAAGTTATATTAAACCCGAATAATCTATTTTGTTTCTCGTCTGTCCCCTGACCACCTACGAAGATGCACAACCAGGCAAGTCAGTCGGGGCGATAGGTCGAGTGGATTGAGAATTTTGGTCAATTATCTTTGGACCTTACAGACACGGCGCGATTAAATTCTGTGTTGTTTTTGGGAGCTAACGTCTAAAGTGCTGGCACCGGCGGATCTTGAAAGGCAGTCGTCATGAGATTGAGTTGCTAACGCCGGTTGTCCAGCCACGACTTGTTCTGCCTTGGGCGATGAGGTCGAAGGAGGACAAGGTCGAAGCTACGATATACAGGCGGGATGTCCAGAAGAACCGTTCGGCAAGGACGATCTCCGCGTGGATCTCGCCCGGAGACTTCACTGCGATCCACAACAATTCGGAACCGCTCATACCCATCATTGTAGGCCGGGAGACGGCAATTCATATCGTGAGTCCGAGTCCCACACGTGTAGTATTGGTCCCCTCAACTCTCGCGGATGACCGGCGGTATTGCAGGAACCAGATCAACCGCTCTCGGGGAAGGAAGCCAGCCTGGCCGGGAACCATTCGAAATCGGGACTTGCCCAAACCCCAGACATCCTCCCACAGCTTTCGACCCGACCAAGCTATCAGTTTCCTGGCAGAACGTCAAAGAGCACGCACCGCCACTAGCGGGAGCGCACGTCGAGACGGGAGGTGAAGGGTGAAATTACGCATGATGACTGCGAAAAAGCGGCTAGTGGCGGTTGCTGTGTCTCGTCTTGTTCGCTTCTTTATGATTTCGCTGTGTGTTGCGCGACGACCTCTCGCCACTCTCCGACGCGGATCTTTCTATCAATCAGTCGCTCAATGCGATGGACAATATTATTCTGGTCGCCGGGCAGTGTTGAGACGATTCGATCGCAGTGGTCGCAGAATAGGTTCGTCGCCCATCTACACCCAACCTCGTGAAAACTCGAAACGTCTTCTACCGAATACGACAAAATCCCATCACACTCAGGACAAAAGCACCAAGGATCTTTGATTCCTCCGCCATACGTGTATCGCCACCGCCAAATTAATCCGTCGAAAGTATCCTTGATGTAGTCATTTGAGGATGGCTCACGCCGAGAAATCACTAAATCATAAGTAACGCCTACAATGAGAGCCAAAGCCATCAAAACGAGCAAGACGAGAAGCCATGCACTAATCTTCACGGGCGAAACCGCAAAGTTCCAACAAGCGTCAAAACCGCGTCCTATCCAATGGAACGCGCCGCTAAACGTGAATGCAGTCGTGAATCGAACAATGATGGTGCCGATCACCATGATCGCGACTCCGATTACAATTTTGTGGGATGCTTTCTCCATTTTTTTCTTAGCGAACGCTGAGCCCATCTGCGGGCGGCGAATATAGGTTGATGGTTGCGAAACTAGAAGCTGAACGCCCGTCAGATGCGGCGTCTTGTTCGGGTTTTCTTCATTCGGGGAGCCACGCCTACGGATGCGATCTGCCGTTATGTTAGGCGGCATGTCCACGGAGGAATTCGGCAGTTGATCGGAGCGACTAAAGGAGTACTTACCAGGATTCCGTTCAATGCATCTTTGATTAATAAGTCAGTGCCACACTTCTTGTGAATCTGCTACAGGGGTACCACGCACCGCACGTCCGGTATTCGTTCCTTTACAAGATTGTTAGCTCGTGCACGGAAGTCCTCACAGATTCTTCACCGATGAAGAATCGCTTCCTCTGGAACGTATCTCCATTGGTTTTTCTCTCTACTCGAACGTTAGAGGCTGCCACCGGCTACCGGGGCAGTATCTTCGTACGCGGGGTTGGGGGTGGAATTGTCACGGGAAATTCAACGCAGCAAGGGGTAGCCGGTTGGTCAGCCCTCTCTTGTTCAGCATGTTTCATATTAAACCATCATAAGGGCGAAATCAGAGAATCACTTGATTTCCTTCCCGTTCTCTGGCCAGACCCACTGCGACACTTCACCGTTTTTGATCAGCGCCTTGGCCCGGAAAGTCTTTTCACCGAAGATTGTATCAGTCTTGTAGTCCACGAATCCTGATTGATAGGTTGCGGCCCCAACCTGCTCCTCACCACTAGCTCTCCATTCGATTACCTGTCCATAGGTGAATTCCTTAATGTTACCGGACCGAATGCTAGCCTGCATCGCTTTCACAGTCCTTTCGTCAGATGGGCCACCTGTGGGCATCGCTGGAGGTGGAACCGGCTTCGTCGGTTCGACAGTTGGCACTGTCCGCTCACCGCCTGGCACGAGTTTTTGCGTGGCCCTTGACTTCCCAATCAATTCCAGAAATTCGGGTTCCAATTTTGCGTCGCCGGCGTCTTCCCTCGCCCAATAGACGAGTTTCCCCCTTTGCATCTCGGCAACGAGAATCACCAATGAGTCGTCCCCGCTGACATGATTCACTTCCGCCGGTAGTTTTGCGGCAATGAGTTTCCGGATTGAGGTTCGCAATTCGGTAAGGCTCGGATCACGGAAGGCATCATTCAATGGCAATAGAAGTCTCTTTCTAATCAATTTGTCCCCGCCGGGAAGACTCTCACCAATTGCAAGCGACGTGCGTTCATTTTTATTCAAGTCGGCAAATTCAAACAATTCCCCGGAGAACCCCCCCATGATCATTAAGTAGAGCGATCCGTCCGTTAGCGACGGGAAGCCAGCCAAATCATAGGTCTTGTGTGTGGATTGGACAGCCCTCAGCAAGTCAGAATTCTCTGCGAACAGCGGCATCGGCACGGCCATCAAAATGATAAAGATTAGGTGTTTCATTTTTGCTTTGCTCTGGTGTTTAGGTGTCTTGCTGTTGCTAGATTACCGTGCATCTTTGACACGCGTTGTGAGCTGAACGTTAGAGTGATGGCAGCCGCGCGGTTGGATTGAATTCGTACGGTGTTAGAAGTGGCTAGGGCGGCTTGCCATCCACGACTTGTTCTGCCTTCGGTGATGAGGCCCAAGGAGAACAAGTCGAAAGCTTCGAAATACCGCCGGAAGGTCCAGAACAACCTTTCGGCATTGGCAAATCTCCACTTGGATCTCGCCCGTGTGCCTCGCTGCAATTCCTAGTAATTCGGAACTGCTCATACCCATCATTGTAGGCCGGTAGACGGCAATTCATATCGTGAGTCCGAGTCCCACACGTGCAGTATTGGTCCCGATAACTCTCGTGGATAGCAGCCCGTATTGCCGGGACACAAGT
>Ga0118677_10011616_pt1 | contig 13138 bp, 9 predicted proteins | sample AliMusrvi5mmetaG_FD_86154 | JGI IMG/M metagenome (GOLD analysis project Ga0118677, IMG submission 86154)
ATCAACGAAGTTAGCGGCCAGACCGAACTCGCCGCTGCCGCACCGCAGGAAATTGATAGCGGCTTCGATATCGTTATCGGCAATCCGCCCTACATCCGCATCCAGACACTCAAGAAGAAAGACCCTAAACTCGTTGCCTTCTATAAAGGAGAATACGCCAGCGCCGCCAAGGGCAACTACGACCTCTACGTTGTCTTCATTGAGGCCGGACTCCGATTTCTTAAGTCCGACGGCCATCTCGCCTACATCTGCCCACACAAGTTCTTTAATGCCCAATACGGCGAGCCAATCCGAAAAGTGATCGCTGGTGGCAGACACCTCCGCCATGTCGTTCACTTCGGCGAGCAGCAGGTCTTTCCTGGAGCGAGCATCTACACTTGCCTCCTCTTCTTGGCGAAGGAGGGGGCACCTTATTGCCAATTTGTTCGAGCCACCGACCTCGGTGCTTGGAAAGCCACGCATGCCGGTATGGATGGGAAGTTCGATGCAAGTTCAATAGGCAACCACGAGTGGAATTTCACGGTTGGAAAAGATAGGGCGGTATTTGAGCGCCTTAAATCTCATCAACAAACCTTGGAGACAGTCACTGTCCGCATTTTTCAGGGAATCAAAACCAGTGCAGACAAGATCTATATCGTCGAAGAGCGGAAACGGACTAAGACCACGGTCGTCGTCTTCTCCCCACAAACGAAGAAGGAACATGAAGTAGAACCGGATCTATTTCATCCGCTAATTAAGGGCGGCGACAGCCGCGCATACATCTTAACTACGACAGACCGGTTGATATTGTTTCCCTACGCAGCCGACGCGGCCGGCGATGCATCGCTTATTCCTGCTGAGACAGTGAAAAGGGAATATCCGCTGACTTGGGCATACCTCTGTGCGAACCGGGAATATCTCGAAAATCGTGAAGATGGAGCATTCAGTGGAGCTAACTGGTATACCTATGGAAGGAATCAAGCGTTGGACGTGATGCCGCTGCCCAAACTCTTCACGCCTGACCTCGCGATGTCGGCCTCGTTCGCGTTCGATGATACGGGCGAGCTTTTTTTCACTGGCGGCGTTGCCGGTGGTTACGGCATTCTTCCAAAGCAGGGCATCCATCCGAAGTGGCTTCTTGCGTTGCTGAACAGTCGCGTCGTGGACTTCTTTCATCATCAGATTGCAACCCAGATGCGGGGAGGCTGGTATAGCTACGAATCGCGGTTCATTAAGAGCCTGCCAATCGTCGAGGCGTCGGATAAACAAGTCTGTTCAACCGTGGCGGTAGTTGAGAGTCTTCTTTTTGCGCGCCACCACTTTGCCGCGCACCTTACTGACCAAACCACGCGGGACCCGCTGATGTTGGCGTATTGGGAGCAGATGTTGAACGGCCTGGTGTATGAACTCTATTTCCAGGAGGAAGTGCATGGGGCCGGGTTGCAGCTCTTCGACCTCGTCGAGCAAGCCCAACTCCCGGACATTAACTCGATCCCAAAAACCGACCGCCTGCCCCGCCTGCGCCTACTCTTTGAGGCCCTCTACGACGGTGCCCACCCCCTCCGCATCTCCCTCGCCAAACTCCAAACCCTCGACACTGTGCGCATCATTGAGGGCAAGGTTTGAAGATCACCAAGATCACCCTTCGGAGTTTCCGCGCCTTTGACGAGCCTTTCGAGCTTGACCTCTCCGGCGGCAAGAACCTGTTACTCTACGGTGAGAACGGTTCCGGCAAGTCATCGATTTACTTCGCCCTCAAACGCTTTTTCGAAGAGCGAGGAGACGATATTGAGAAACATCGCAACCACTTCTCTCCTGCCGCACGAGCTTCCTATGTACATGTCCACATTAAGGGGAAGGATGCTACGGGGAATGATCACGACCAGGAGTTCAAATGGGATGCCACCAATGGCCATCCGTTGCCTATTCCCAAGCCGTCGGCTAAGGCTCCGTTAGCGCCGGACTTACGGGCGTTGCTCGTCGACGGAGCCCGGCGTTCGGGCTTTGTGGATTACAGGATGATGCTTCGCACTCACTTTCTGTCGAACCCGCTTCCGCGCTCAAATCGGGGTCCGAAGATTCACGATATCATCTATGGTGCAGAAACGACGGGCCTTGAAAGGCAGCTCTTTGATCTTGCCTCTTTGGCGATTCTTGCCGGTGTTCGCGTGCCGGCCAGTGGAGGTGAAACGACCATCGGCACGCTCATGCGTAGCGTGTGGGAGAATCGACCGCAGACTCGTCTAAAAGTCCATCTGGATAAGTCGAACGCGTACACCAACGCCTTCAACCAGTCATTCAATGCAAAATTGCCAGAACTCAATGACATATTGAAAGAATTCCTTGATTGCTTTGAGAACCACCAACTAACGATCAAGTTTGGCCCCGTTTCCTTGGCTTGGGACAAGCGCAGCTTGGAGCTAATAGGTGCTGAATTAACACCGGAAATCACGTTTCGGAGCAAACCCATTGCTGACTATCACCTGTTTCTCAACGAGGCACGTCTATCGGCCCTAGCAGCGTGCATGTTTTTCGCTGGCGTCCGGCTTTCTGATAATGATTATGGTAATTCAGCATATCCTCGATTTATGGTCCTAGATGACGCCCTAATCGGCCTTGACTTGGAGAACCGGCTCCCCATTCTCCGCATATTGAGCAGCGCCGCATTCAAGCAATACCAAATATTTCTATTCACCTACGACAGAGTTTGGTTCGATATCGCTTGCGGACATCTTCCGGTGAAAGACGGGTGGCTCCACAAAGAGCTACTGGCTGAAGAGAAGACCGGCGCTTTGATCCCAATACTAAAACCATCTCAGGGGGATTTAGAGAGAGCCAAAAAACATCTCACCGATGGCGACCTGAAGGCTGCGGCGGTTTATGCGCGCTCTGCTTTTGAATGGAAACTTCGAAGTGTTTGCGAGAAGAACCACATCATGATTCCGTTCCAACGCAATCCGGATCGAATCGGCGCGGGCCAGCTCTGGGATGGGCTTGTTTCTCTGCAGCGCGGACTAGATAGGAAAGGGTTTATAGGAGAGGTAGTCCCGGATTTTCTGCCGCCGAACTTGGAAACGGCTGTCGAGACGATGCGCTCAACTGTTCTAAACCAACTAAGCCACGCGGGAGCGCCAGGATTGGTACGAGCCGAGGTGGCAGCTGCGATTACCACGGTTGAGAACATGTTTAAGCACAATTTCCCGCAAACCTGATGCAAAATGTGACGCCCAGCGCCGATTCCATCGTACGGCTGCCTAGCATCTCCGTTTGGTGCCGAATAATACCCTCGCGCCGTGGCGCGCTCGAAAGCGCGGTTAGGCAGCCGGAAATCTTAGCGGTGTGGTCATCGTCGCCGGAGGGATTGGTAACGGGAAGGGGGCACAATGGAATATCGAGCGGTCAGAATTAGTGACGTTATAGGCGGAATCAACCGAGACTATTTTCTGCCTGCCATTCAGCGGGAATTCGTTTGGGAACCTGACCAGATTGAGAAGCTATTTGACTCCATACTGGGCGACTACCCGATTGGTTCGTTCCTATTCTGGAAGGTTGATGAGAAGAACAAGGAACAGTGGACGACGTTCGAGTTTATCAGGCAGTTTGACATGGCAGATCCGCACAACCCCGAGGCGAACCTCAAGGGAATCTCCCGTGACATTTCCCTCATACTAGACGGACAGCAAAGAATGACATCCCTCTACATTGGGCTCAAGGGGTCGTATCGCTACTTCCACTATCGTTGGCTTACAACGAAACTCTACCTCAATCTGCTCAAACGCCCTGTGCCCAATGACGCTGATCCCCAAGAACTCATCTACCAGTTCAAGTTCAGGGAGTCGCCGGAATCCGAGGATGGCGGCGAATTTTGGTATGAAGTCGGCAGTATCCTCAACTTCGATGACCCGGAGGATGCGAAATCCGCCATCAAAGATAAAATCGCGCACCTTCCTGATGCCGACAAGGAGAACGCCAATAGGCTAATTGGTCGCCTCCACAGCAAAATCCATACCCTGACGACAATCAACTACTACGAGGAAAAGTCTCAGGATTACGACAAAGTGCTTACGATCTTTGTGCGAGCGAACTCTGCGGGCACGCCCCTTGAGTATTCCGACTTATTGCTTTCGACTGCGACGGCGAAATGGGAGAAACTGAACGCTCGTGCGGAGATAACGGAGTTGACCGAAAACCTGAATGCTCTGGGCGGCGAGGGGTACGGGTTCGGCAAGGATTTCGTGTTGAAGGCGAGCCTCTACCTTACGGAAGACCTCCCGATCCAATACAGAGTGAAGAACTTCACGAAAGCAAACCTTCTCAAGATCGAAAACAATTGGGAAAACGTTAAGACGTACCTGGGGACTACCATCCGCCTCGTCGCCAAGTTTGGGTTTCGTTGGGAGAATATTGTGGCTCCGTTGACCCTACTTCCCGTCTCGTTCTGGCTGATGAAGAGGGGGGATGATACCTTTGACAAATCATCCAAGAAAGAAGACGTTGCCGTACAGACCGCCATCAAAAAGTGGCTGACGCTCGCAATGTTGAAGAACGCATTCGGAGGGTCATCGGACACCATCCTCAAAAACCTGCGGGATGCACTGCTGAAGATAAAATCGCACGGGGCGTTCCCAATCAACGAGTTGAACAAGTCGCTGGAAATTGAAGCCACGTTGTCGGATGCCGAGATCGAGGATTTGCTCGCTCGCAAGTACCGGGGCAAGTACACCTACTTGGTTCTGTCTTTACTCTACCCGGATCGTGACTGGAAAGACAAAGTGTTCCATGAAGACCACATCTTCCCTGAGACAGAATTCGGGGTCAGGAAACTTCGGAAGCGTGGATATGATGACGAGAAGATTCAGCGCTACCACACCGTCTACAACACGGTTCTAAACTTGGAACTGCTGACCGACACTGAGAACCTGTCAAAGAACTCGACCCCGTTCGATGAATGGATCGTCTCCAGAGACGATGGCTTCAGGAAGAGACATCTCATCCCCGACGTGAAGTCCTATAGTCTTGATGACTTCGAGAACTTCATCGAGGCTCGAAAGAAACTCCTGGTGAAGCAGCTTAAGGCGATCTGAGAGCGCAATACATGAACAATCTCGCAACCTGCTGCGCTGATGTCGGTTCCGTGAAAGGAGGCAATTTCGGCTGGTGCGGATTGCGACCCGGCACAAAACCAGTGCTGGGCGTGGAGATAGAACAATTTGCGGAATTCATCGCTGCTTCTCTTCGCGATGGAATTAAGGTGGCGGTTGGGTTCGAATGTCCTCTGTTTGTGCCGGTGCGGGATGAGCCGCTAAGACTGGCCATGGCTCGGAGTGGCGAAGGGAATAGAAGCTGGAGCGCTGCCGCCGGCTGCGGCGTTTTGGCCACGGGTCTTGTCGAAGTGATCTGGACTCTATCGCATGTGAAGAAAATCCTAGGTGCAGCACCCACGCCGTTCCTGGACTGGCAGAAATTCATCACCTCCGAGTCAGGAGTTTTTTTCTGGGCTTGAGCGCGCGTCAGAATTGACCCACCCCTGCTAACCAGAACTGATCCAGTGATTTGTTGAAGGTTTTCATCTCGCGGTCGTTAGCGGGATGAAAACCCCAGCGCCGCCACTCCGGGCGGCGCTGAGGTCGTTGTTGGTCCTTCCTCTTATTGTAAGAGCCAAAACAGAATCCGCCTAAACTATTGGCAGAGGGCCCTGCCATGAAAAAAGCCGCCACGAAGTGCTGTAAAAACTGCGGTGATCCGTTGATGCCCAAGCCCCAGGCTGCCAAGGTGCAAAAGTACTGCAGCAAGGAGGAATGCCAGAAGGTACGGCAGCAGCAGAAGTATGGACGTTGGATAGCCAAGCCTGAAAATGCGGCGGCGCGACGTGAGTATCACCGTGCCTGGGCGAGCGGCTACCCCGACTATGGGCGCCACTATTACGCTACCCATGCAGAATACGTAGAGCGCGACAAGCTGCGACGGGTTGCGGCCCGGCGCGAGGCCAGGCTGTCCGGAAAACAAACCGACTGGCGAAAGACTGCCGTCGAGCGGCTCGATGCTATCGAGGGCATGGGCAACCCCGGCTGGTCCGGAAAACAAACCGACTTGGCCCGTCGGATGGACGCCATGCTGGGATACCTGCGCTGGACGGTGGAGGCAGGGCAGTCCGGAAAACAAACCAGTATAGCTTGGCTGGGAGGAACTGCGGGATAATGTGGACCATGAAGATCGTTGATCTGAACTTGGAGGGTCTGGAGTTCAAGTACGTAAAACTGCGCAGCCGGCGGCCTGTCCAAGAAAGGCGGCTGTTGAGTTCGCTTGGCGAGGCTGGCCAACAGAGCCCGGTGGTGGTCGTGCCGGCGGCGGAGGCCGGGCGGTATGTGGTCATAGACGGATATAAACGTGTGCAGGCGCTCAAGAAGCTCAAGGCCGATGTGGTGAAGGCAGTGATTTGGGATATGCGGTGTGATCAGGCTCTGGTGACGGCGTATCAAATGGGACATGGCGCTGGTTGGAACGTGCTGGAAGAAGGGTGGCTGGTGGCAGAACTGGTGCGTGGCGAGGGCTGGAGTCTGAGTGCGGCCGGGAGGTCGCTGGACCGCAGCGAGGGCTGGGCAAGCCGACGGCTGGGCTTGGTGGAAAGTCTGCCCGAGGCGGTGCTGGCCGGGGTGCAGGAAGGGCGCATCGGGGCATACGCTGCCACGAAGTACCTGCTGCCCTTGGCGCGCGCCAAGGCGCAGGATTGCGAGGCGCTGGCGGAAAAGATTGGCGCTGCGAGAATAAGTAGCCGGCAGGTGGGGCTGTTGTACCGGCATTATGTCGCCGGGAGTCGTGAAGTGGCAAAACGGATCGTGGAGGACCCTGTGCGGTTTTTGAAGGCATTGGAAGTGGCTGGTCAAGAGGCAGAAGCAGTGGTAGGTCCTATAGAGGGCCGCTGCCTGAAGAATTTGGAATTGGTCGGCGGCGTGGCGCTGGGTTTGGCGCGCAGCCTGCCGCAAGCGGCCGGCTACGACATGCCGGGCGCAAGCCGTCAACGGCTGAGAACGGCTTGGCGGCGAGTGCAGGAACGGCTGGGACTGCTGGAGAAGACGGCGGCCGCAGTTTTTGGGGCTGAGGCAGAGCGTGAGGCGGCGGTGAATGTGGAGGTCAAGAACAAGGAGGCGTGTGTAGATGCTCAATAAAGAGATACGGACCGCGATCCTGGCGTTGGCCGGGAAAGGTCGTAGCCGGAGGGAAATCGCGCGGGCGCTGGGCGTGGGCCGCAACAGCGTCAAGCGAGTGCTGCGGGAAGGGACGGCGGAGGCCAGGGCCGTGGAACGCGCCAGCCGGCTTGACGACTATTTGGAGGATATCCGCGCGCTGCATGCCGAGTGCCATGACGGGAAGGGGCGCACGAACATGGTGCGTGTTCTGGAAAAGTTGGAAGAGAAATGGCGGCAGGCGGGCAAGGAGCTTCGAGTGTCGTATTCCGCGTTGACGCGGTTCTGCCGAGGGCACGGCATTGGCGTGCGGGAAAAGGTCCCAGCGGGGCGGATCGTGACGGGGCCTGGTGAAGAAAGCCAGCACGACACCTCGCCTTATACCCTGGAGCTGGGCGGCCGCAAGACCAAGGTGCAGTGCGCCAGCCTGGTCCTAGGCTATTCGCGGATGCTCTACATCCAGTTCTATCCCAACTTCGACCGTTTCCACCTGAAGATATTCCTGACCGAGGCGCTGACCTATTTTGGCGGGGCGTGCCGACGGTGCGTGATAGACAACACGTCGCTGGCGATCGCGTGCGGGTCCGGGAGCCGGGCGCAGATGGCGCCGGAAATCGAGGCCTATGAGGAGCGCTTCGGCTTTCGCTTTCTGGCCCACGAGATCATGCATTCAGATCGAAAGGGGAAATGTGAACGGATGTTCGACTGGGTAGAACGGAATTTCTTGGTCGGCCGGACATTCGCGGACTGGGCGGACTTGAACCGTCAAGCCGTGGAATGGATTGAGCAGGCCAATCGCAAGCAGAAGAGGGATCTCAAAGCCAGCCCCGTTGAACTTTTCGCTGCGGAGAAGGGCGCCCTTGTGCCTCTTCCCATGTACGTGCCCGAAGTGTACCGTTTGTGGCCGCGGACGGTGGACGCCTACGGGTGCATAAGCCTGCACGGTTTCAAGTACCCGGTGCCGGCGGCCTATATCGGCAAGGAGGTCCAGGTCCGCGAGACCAAGGACCGCGTTATCGTTCTGGACGGACATCGGGAAGTGACGACGCAGGACAAGAAGACGCCAGGCAGTCCGCAGCCGGCGCTGCCGCGGCCTACGGCCGCGCCGCGTCGCCAGAAGTCAGCGCAGTTGGCTGAGGAAGGCAAACTCATGGCCTTGGGCGATGTTCTGTGCGCCTATCTGGAGGCACTCAAGGCGGCCCGGGGGCCTCGTTACTTCTGGAGCGTGCGCAAGCTCTGGCGGTTGTTTTGCCAGTACCGGGCCGAGGACCTCAAGGCTGCCGTGGCCAAAGCGCATAAGTACCGCCTCTTCGACGTCAACCGCATCGAAACGATCCTGCTTCAGGACGTTGCCCAGAGGGACTACCAGCTTCCCCTGAGCTTTGCGGCCGCCGGCTTCGAGACAAGCCCCGAGTACCGGCAAGGCGCGGTGGCGCCGGAGACAGACTTGAAAGACTACTTCCCGCAAGGAGAAGACGAAAATGCTCGATGAGATCCACGCCCTGCTCGACGCGCTCAAGCTCCGCCAGGCGCGAGTCGTCGTGGCCGAGCAGCTCAAGGCCGCGCAGAAGAATAAGACCAGCTATAGCGCGTTTCTGTTGGAGCTGCTGCGTCGCGAACATGAGGGGCAGCGCGACCGGACCATCGCCAGGCGCTTGAAGCGCTCAGGCCTGCCGGAGTATTGGACGCTGGAGACCTTCCCATTCCACGTCCAGAAATGCGTGGACAAGCGACTCATCGACGAACTGGCCGAGCTGGACTTCATCGACCGCGGCCAGTCCGTCGTCTTCATCGGCCAACCCGCCGTCGGAAAAAGCGGCTTGGCGGCGGGGATCATGATGAAGGCCCTCTACGCCGGCCGGCGCTGCCAGGCCATCAAGGCCGACGAGCTTTTCGAGGAGCTTGGCAACAGCCACGCCGACCGCAGCACGCGCCGTCGCCTCCAGCGCCTATCCCGCTTGGACCTATTGCTCATTGAGGAGTTTGGCTTCATCAGCCCGCTCGAGCCTCGGCAGGTCAACGCCTTCTTCCGGCTCATGGACGACCGCTGCAATCGCAAGAGCACCATCATCGTGACCAATCTCGGGTTTGACGAGTGGGGCAAGTTCCTCGGCGGCAGCGCGCTGGTTGCGGCGCTGGTAAGCCGCCTGCTTCAGAACTGCAAGACCATCGTGTTCCCAAAACACGCCCTCAAGCTTCGCAATCCCACGCTCGGCCTGCCAACGCGCGCGCAGAGGCCCGCCATCCTCGACGCAGCCTCGTAAATCCGAACTGCCGCGGCCCGCACAGAATACCCTGCCTCCAAGTCTGGATCAACGTCTACGCTGGAAGTTGGCATTGCCTATGCTCGCGCCCAGGTTCTGGGAGGCCTTCGTTTCTGGCGCAAGCAAAGGGCATCGCCACGATAGGGACGCTCAACTCGCAGTGGACGCCTTTCAGTCCGCCATCCCCAACATCGATGCTGCAAACAAGATTCACGAATTGAGCGTATTCTCATTGATTGGCGCAGCCATTATCCGTTCCGGCTGGCTACAGGATGCCCAGTTACTTTCGGTGCCATGCGTAGTCATCGGGACATAACCGGGGATGAGCTGCTGATGCAAATAAACAAAGACCCGCGCCCAAAGGTTCCTGCTCAGCATCAAAGCGACCGCGCCGGGCAAAATATTCTAGACAAAGCCTGCGAACACCTGAGCTGGATCAATTATCCTACGCCGAAGAACGATTATGGTTTCGATGGAACCATAATGGTCGTGCAGGATGCCCAGGCCACAGGCCTGCATTTCGGATATCAGCTTAAAACGAAGAAATCGGTTGCTGTTGCCAAGGACGGTTTCATCCACATTTCCGGAATAAAAGGTACAACCCTGAACATGTGGAAGGCTTCGAATCTCCTGCCGGTCATCATGGTCGCTGATCGAAGGACCAGTAGAGTCTATTGGGACTTCATCGGTGTTGCAATTGAACGCGTTAAGAGCCGGGCAAATAAAACGCCGACGGTGACACTGCTGGCCCAACCGAACCACTTTGCCAAGGCGGGGATAGCCGAACTCGTACGGTTATTGAATGAGCAAAGTGTGGCAATGCCACGACCCATTCAAGATGCCGTGACCTCGGGCTACCAGCTTGATAGGTTGATTTTTGAGGGGAATCAAACGGCTGATATTCAAGACACCGTAGACTTTGTAAACGGAGGACGGTACCAAAGGGCCGCAGACAAAGCGCAAAATCTCCTCAAAACAGTAACTGACAATCAGGATCGAGTAAAACTATTCCGAGTCTTAACTAAGTGCATGTTTGAATTGGAGCGATTCCCGCAAGCCATCGACTTCGCGATGAGAGGAATCGCGCTCGACAAAGAAAATCTCGTTCTTCTTAACAGCCTTGCGCTGGGCTATCTATACAACGACCAAGCAACACTAGCCATCAAAACCATTCGCCGTGCCAGAAAGCTCGGCCCGATGGAGGCGGGTCTTGCCAATACTGAGGGCGTCATTTGGATCAGGCTGGGGCAGTATCGCCGGGCGAAGATCGCGATAGACGCGGCATTGAGTCTGAGCCCCCGGAACAAAGAGATGCGATCGAACCAGGCATTCTTGCTGCGCCACTTTGACAAAGAGCAGAAGGCCCTGGCAGCGTTCCGCCAATTGTGGGAAGAGGATCCCACCAACCATTATGCCGGAATGGCTGTCGCGATAGAACTATTCAGAGAGCATGGAAGAACGGGCAACCCTGTATTGTTGAAGGAGGCGGAAGAAATCTGTGATAAGGTAGCCGCTCATTTCCAGAAGAATCCCCCTAAGGACTTGCAGGAGCGCTCGGGGCAGTTCTCGCTGTTGACCGCTCAGGCCGCAATCGTCAGCACCAAAGGGGATGCTAAGAGGGCCCTCAAAATCCTGGGTAAAGTCGCGCCACCGAAAGGAGCATTGGCTTCAACTTTCTACTACAATCGCGGCCAGATGCACCTTATGTTGGGTGATTTTGTCGAGGCACGCAAAGATAACGTCATGGCAATCCGCGAGCACGCGGAATCAGCACAGCTCTCCACTACTCCCCTTGAGAGGAAACTGGTTTCGCTCGGGACAGCACATCTGAATTTATTTGGGAAAAGCGAGGGCAAGCCGCACAGGGTGAAGTACATAAATAAGGCCATCCGAAATTTCCGTGCGGCCATGTCCTTGAACTCATCTGACGACAATATTGCGGACTTGGAGAATGCTCTGATTCTTTCTGGACGAGCCGACGAAGCGGTGCGGCTTGCAGAAAAATTTGTTGGATCTCCCAGTTCGCACTTCACAATGGCAATGTACCACAAGGATCGCGGTGAAGAACCGCAATGGTTTGCCGAACTAACCAAGTCGTGGGATCTGGAGCCAAACAGCTTTCGGGCCAATGTCCATCTGGGGTACTATTGGTACCTCAAGAATGAATGGGAAAAGGCAAAAGGCTATCTGCTAAAAGCGTACGCCAACCCTCGACCTTTTATGTGGGCGGCCTCGCCGATGATGGTGTGCTTGTTGCTGGAGTGCCTTCACAATACGCATGACCTGGCCGGAGAGAAGGACCTCATTGGGAAGCTTCCGGATTTCCTGGTCACTGAACCCCACGTGGTCAGGGTCATCAATGCCGTCAGCATAACCCCCGGCCGAAGCGCGCTGGCGAGGCTCAACACGGATTTCTTCAATCGGCTTTCAAGAAAGCTCTAGGCAGTGACCATGGCGGCGGCCATAATGGAACTTATTCCCTACCTCACTCGTATGTATAGTAGGGCCTCCCACCCATGACCGACCATCCTGACGGCGCACCCATGTCCCAACAGCCCGCAGCCCGCTCGCCCTTCATCGAGACGGGCGAGGATGTCTTCCTCCTGCTCGCGGCCGAGGCCGCGGGCCTGGCCGAGGCGCACCTCTGGCGCATCGACCTTGACGCCCAGAACTGGTTCCTGGGCAAGGAACTGATCGTTGACCGCGGGGCCGACACCATCATCATCCACCCGCGCAGAGTGTTCCGCGGCGCGGTTGTGCGTGACGCCGCCAAGGTCATGCTCGCGATCAACAGGCCATCCCAGGATCTCACCCCAACGGACAACGACCACATCCTGAAAGACCTCATGGGCATAGCAGGGTACTACCTTGGGATAAAGGTCATCGACCACGTTATCCTGGCGCGGAAGACCTTCCTCAGCTTCCGCGACGCCGGCCTTCTGGAACAATAAGCGACGCACTGAATCGCGGCCGGACCCACGGCCTGCCGATGACCGCTCGCTTGGGGCGCTCGCTCCCCTACCACCCCCCCCAAAGTAACCCGGTGATTCCAGTAACGGGTCGGCCAGAGTAATCCTTAAAGTCGCGTGCGGCATTTTGAGGCATTTTAAAGCATGGACCATTGCACTGTTGTATTTTTCCTGGTATAATCCTGAAACTTGTGCTGACGACCTGCAAGTTGACGGGCAACCCAGCCTCCATCTCCGCGTACCACACCAAGGAGGAGAACTACTATTTCTCGCAGGCCTCGGGGGTCGAAGCCCTGTCCGAACCTGACCAGTCCCGCAGCCATGTCCGCATCCACGGCAAGCTCGTCGCCCAGCTCGGCCTGACCCCCGGCGGTGAGATTTCCCAGGCTGCCTTCACGAACCTGCTCTCTGGGAGGGACGCGGCAGGCAACAAGGTGAGCCGCGAGCACAAGGTCATGGGCATAGACCTCGTGTTCTCGGCGCCCAAGTCCGTGAGCGTGGCCGGCCTTGTGACCGAACGCGACCAGCGCATCATCGAGGCCCACGACCAGGCCGTGCTTGAAACCATGCGGGAGATCGAGGTGCAACACGCCGCGGCCCACCCCCGGCCCGATGCGAGCGTCAAGACCGGCAACCTGGCCTACGTCACGGCGCGCGACGGCTACAACCGCGAGCATGACCCGCACCTGCACACGCACGTGGTCGTCATGAATCTGACGGCCTATGACGGCAAGGTCATGGC
>Ga0118677_10011617_pt1 | contig 13138 bp, 7 predicted proteins | sample AliMusrvi5mmetaG_FD_86154 | JGI IMG/M metagenome (GOLD analysis project Ga0118677, IMG submission 86154)
ACACAGAAGCCGCTCAGCGTTATCAATGCTGTTGCACAGTTTTATGCCAATGATAACTCGAACATCCATCGGGGTGCACACACCCTTGCTGCCCGTGCCACCGATGCCTATGAAGGTGCCCGTGAGAAAATAAGGCAGTTCATCGGTGCCGGGTCAGCATCGGAAATCATCTATGTCCGGGGCACCACCGAGGGAGTCAACCTTGTTGCCCAGACCTGGGGACGGAAGTTTATCCAGCCGGGTGATGAGATTGTGCTCTCCATCCTTGAACATCATGCCAATATTGTTCCATGGCAGATGGTTGCACAGGAAAAAGGGGCCCGCATCAAGGTTGTGCCGGTCAATGACCGGGGTGAGATCATCATGGAAGAGTACACCAAACTGCTTGGACCTCGAACAAAGTTTGTTTCACTGACGCAGGCTTCAAACGGACTTGGAACAATTCTCCCAATCAGGGAGATGATACAGCTGGCCAAGCGGTTTGACGCAAAGGTACTGATTGACGGGGCCCAGTCGGTTGCCCATATACCGGTTAATGTGCAGGATCTTGATGCTGATTTCTTTGTTTTTTCTGGCCACAAGATCTTTGCTCCTACCGGCATCGGCGTGGTCTACGGAAAACGGGAACTGCTTGAGATCATGCCTCCGTGGCAGGGTGGCGGCAACATGATACAGGATGTACGCTTTGAGGAGACGATCTACAACGAAGCACCGGCGAAATTTGAAGCCGGAACGCCATCGATCGGTGATGCTATCGGGCTTGGAGCAGCGCTTGACTATGTGCGCAAAATCGGGCTTGACAACATTGCCCGTTACGAGCATGAGCTGACGGAGTACGCTACGGAGAAACTCATCAGGATTCCGGGACTGCGCATCATCGGCACTGCCCGCAATAAGGTTGGTGTGGTTTCGTTTGTACTCAACAACCTGCCCAATGAGGAAGTCGGCAAGCTGCTTGACCGTGAAGGCATTGCAGTCCGAACCGGTCACCACTGCTCACAGCCATCGTTACGAAGGTTCGGGGTTGAAGGAACCATACGGCCGTCGCTGGCATTCTATAATACCAAGGATGAGATCGACCGGCTGGCAGAGGTGATCAATCATATCCAGAGACGATAAAAAAGACAATTATTGCAAACCCAGGAAAACAAAAGAGCCATCTCGACAAAAAAGGGATGGCTTTATTGTTTTATCAAGGCTTTCCAAACCCAGCGAGTTCACGGACTTTTCTTGCCTGCAATCTTTTTCCTTTGTCGTCAAGCTCGAAAACCACATCAGCGTCCTGCTTGAGAAGTTTGAAACGATGATGTGAATCAATGTTTGAAAAATGAACAAAAATATCATCCCCCCCATCGGGATTCACGATAAAGCCATACCCTTTTTTATCGTTAAACCATTTGACTTTACTTTGTGCCATAATTCACAGTGTTTTGGTGTCTGTCGTTTGTAAAGCGATTTTTCCTTATCAATGTAAAGTCCTCAATAAAAGCGAATTTCGAAATACCGCTTATATGGCATTTTATATCCCGTAATTCTATTATTTATTTCAGGTTACGCAGAAGCGAGGTGGACCCCGAGATGCAATGGCGTATGGTTTGCAAGATTATCTCTGACAGGGCATCTATCTTCAACTGTTTCAAGCCACTTTTTAAGCTCCACAGGTGTAGCGTCAGTATCGGGAATCAAGTGTACCCGAAGGCTCTGAAAACCTGCACGGTCGTCAGAGGAGAGACCAAGAAGTCTAGCCGGATTTATATCTCCATCAACACTGATCTTGAGTGAAGAGAGATTAATCCCCTGTTCTTTGGCCACTAAATGCGCTACAACATTTAAGCACCCTGCAAACCCAGCCAACAAATACTCTACAGGATTTGCTCCGTGATCAGTTCCGCCGAGGGCGGGCGGTTCATCTACTATAAAATTGAATGTTCGTGAATTTGCCACAAACTTTGTCGCGCTTTCGCTTGCCCCGTTTGTTGAGAATGTCAGGTAATTACTCATTTATGAGTCCTTATTTGGTTAAAGAGTACAAGTGTCGTTTAAAAAGTGGAATACCACTTTCTTCGCTGATATGCTTCGCATTAATCTTTTCTAGACTCCCCCTCTTTAATATCCGACAGGTTCGGCTCACAGTAAATCCCATGTTTAGGGTAATATTCATACCGCAAAAAGAGTAGCGTCATCACTCAAGCCCCCCCTATTGTATAGGCCTGGAAGCTGAAAAGAGATTGATATAAAATGAAGACAGGAATGTAGCTGAAGCCTATCTGAGCTTGCTCTTTAACTTTAGGGATGAGCTTGGAAACTGGCGCAGGACAGAGAAAATACACTTCAGTGACGGCGGGGTTCTGATCAAATCACTTCTCCCTGAACAGTAAAAAATTACCAAGGAAAAAGGGTATTGAACTCCCCTCTTGTTTTATTTTGGTATTAAGCTCGAAATCATCGTCAGCAGACTGCTTTATAAAATAATCAGAACAGATCCTCCAATGATAAGAAGTGCTCCCATAAGGATTTTCCAGGTAAGAACCTCATGCAGGAGCAGTGCGGATAATATGATGGCAATGGCAACGCTCATTTTATCGACAGGGGCAACCTGTGAAACCTTACCTAACTGCAGCGCTTTAAAATAAAAAATCCAGGACAAACCGGTTGCAACACCTGAAAGTCCGAGAAACAACCAGTTATTTTTTGAAAGCAGATGGATTCCATCTACCTCTTTGCGAGCAAAGACAATGCCCCAAGCAATACATAAAATGAATACCGTTCGTATCGCAGTTGCCAGATCGGAGTTGACCCCCTTTATGCCAATTTTGGCAAGTATGGCAGTAAAGGCTGCAAACACAGCCGACAATAACGCGTAGGTCCACCACATGTTTTCAAGGGTTTAATCGGTGGTTGATGAAAAAGAAAAGAGCTTAAACCTAAATTGCCAACCCTTTGAAACGCTAAGCCGTGGGGGCTTCGAACATCAACTCCGGCAACTCTTCAACAATCGCTACCGTCTTCATGCTCACGTTCATTAAACTCAGGAGCAGGTCGAGTATATAGCGTGGATTACCCACCTCCTTGGCCCAGTCGTTAGGGTCATTGGTTATCCCGCTCTCTTTATGGGTGGTGATCTGATAGCGCTCCATGATCCATTCTATGGCGCTTTTGCCGTTCACTATATACTCATATGCTTTGTCAGGGATGTTCGATATGGTGATGTAGCCGTTGTAAAGGATAGTATCCTTTTGACCTTTCTTGGGAAAGCGCATTTTATCGACTGTGAAAAGTCCTTTCTCGGCGCCAGTAACTGTCACACCTTCATAAGGTGATACTGATTCGTAGTTAATATGCAGCTCGGCCAGCTCCAGTCCAGCCTTGCTGAATGACCAGAATTCCCGAGGTTCATCGACAAGAGGAATACGGGGGAGCATCTTTTTCAGGTCGTTGGAAAAGCGGATGCGGTATTCAGGACTGTGAAGTATGCCGTAAACGTAGTAGAAGATATCTTCTTTGGCTACGCGATTGCCGTACATCTTCTGTGCTCTTTCAAGAATAAAATCAGAAACACCATCTCTGCGAATAAACTCACTCTCAGTGGCGGCATCAAAGAGCGTTGGACTTGATTTCTGGCGCTCTTCGTAGTAGTAGAGAGGGAAGCATTGGCTTTTTCCTACGATTTCTAAATCTGGAATAATATCAGTAATCAGTGCAGTAAAATCTTTCGTGACTCCAACACCTGAAACACAAATAACAAGATTCTTGGTAACTGGAGTTGGAAAAAATTCTTGCATCTGCCCACGTCTGTGGACCATTGTATCACCGAAATACAAATTTTGCTTAAAAAATGGCCGATAGGTGCTCCGTAGAGTCTTATCGGGTTGAAAATCCGTGAGATTACATCGTTCTAAATGAGAAATCAGGCTGCTTGTCCAACTGATTTTTTTGGCATCAGTATCAATAAAATCATCGACTTCAAGAAGGGGATGATTTTCTTTTGCTTTGATAAAGTCAGCTACCTGATTATTGAAAAAGGCAACAGTTCGCTGGATATTTGACGTCAGTTCCTGTTTGGAAAAATTATATACCCAAGCATCTCTTCCTGTTTCATTTCCTCTTGAGTTCAGGACAAAGAAAGACTTTGTTTTTAAATCAAATTTCTTTTCAGAGTTTATCGGAATAAAGGTTTCAAACAGATCATTCCTCTGATTCAGCCAGTCACCGTGCTCATTTGATTCCAATGTTTGCCAAGGCATTGCCGGATTACTAATCGAACAGTATATGCTGATGATGGCGAGCTTCTCTTCCCGATTCAGGTAATCGCCGATATCGACATAATGAATAGTGGCTTTATCTGCTGTTTTGTCAGGATTTTTCACAAGCAGGGTAATAGCAATGGGAGTACGGGAGCCGGAACCAAATATTTTACCACCCTCTTTGCGGGAGAGTTCTCCACTGGTACGCTGGTTGCCTCTCAGGTTGAAGACATAGATGCTTGAAAACTCTTTTTGAAGGCAATGTCTCAATCCATCAGTACTGTTGCCATCTATCCATGCTCCATTTGAAACAAACGCAATGACTCCGCCATGCTCTGGATCAAGCCGGTCGGTTGACCATCGAAAAGCCTTGATATAAGAGTCGTAGAGTGAGTTTTTGTTGGTGGCATCGGTGGCTGCAGCATAAGTGGCAGCTATCCGGCCATCCAGTTTCCGGTAACTCTGGTTCTGCGCATTGTCATTGGCCGACTTCTGTCCGACGGAGTAGGGCGGATTGCCAATGATGACACGCAGCGGGGTTTTCTTTTGAGCTGATACCCGTTCCGAGTTTTGCGGAAACATATCAGAAAAAAGCACGGCGCTTTCATCCGTCTCTCCAAGCTGGAAAGTGTCGGTCAGGCAGATGCCTTCAAAAGCTTTGTAGGTGGTTGTGTCGCCCATCATATCGTGGTAGGCGTTCTCGATATTGACCGCGGCTATGTAGTAGGCAAGCAGTACAATTTCGTTGGCATGTATCTCTTTATGGTATTTGCGTTCGAGATCTTTCTTGCCAATGAGGCCGCTTTGCAGGAGGCGGGTAATAAAGGTGCCAGTGCCGGTAAAAGGGTCGAGGATATGGATGTTCTCGTCAGAAAGGGAACGGTCAAACTCTTGTTTGAGCACATCGTTGACGGAGTGAATGATGAAATCAACCAACTCAACCGGTGTATAGACGATGCCAAGCTTTTCCACCATTTTTGGGAAAGCCGTTTTAAAGAACTTGTCGTACAGCTCAATAATTATGCGTTGTTTGCCTGCAGCGTTGTCGATATCAGCCGCCCGCATTCTTACTGATTCATAGAATTTGTTCAGGGTGTCGGCATCCTCCTGGATGGTCTGAGCCTCCAGCAGGTCGAGCATTTTCTGCATGGAGACCGATATGGGATTGTTCTGAACAAAGGAGTAGCCCTTAAAGAGCGCCTCAAAGACCGGTTTGGTGATGATGTGCTGCGACAACATTTCAACCGCTTCCTGCCGGGTGATCGATGGGTTGATGTTGTTCTGCAGGCCGGTTAAAAACTCCTTAAACGCTTTTTGGTGTTCCCCGTCGGCGTTGATAAGGCGATTAATTCTTTCGACTTGTCGTTGAGCGATTTCGGCAACATTGTTAGCCCATTGTTCCCAATAGCGACGGTCACCAACCTTTTGCACCATACGCGCAAAGACAACATGCTGCAATTGTTCAAATTGCAAGGCGAGCTGTTGGCTGATGTCTTTGTCTGTTCCATAAGCCACCCCGGGGTCTTCAATGACTTGCTGCCCATCTTCCCATGAATAGGCCGGTCTGCCTACTAAAATCTGTTCAGGGCGTTTGCGGTTGAGTTCTATTTTATTGACCGTGGCATTGAATCGGTCGTCGTGAGCTCGAAGAGCGTTCAAGACTGTCCAGACCACTTTGTATCGTTCGTTATCGTCAAGCGCTTTGTCGGCTTCTATATCAGAAGGAACAACCACAGGGATGATGATGTAGCCATATTTTTTACCCGCTGCTTTTCGCATGACACGGCCAACCGACTGAACCACATCGACCTGTGAGTTGCGGGCAGAAAGGAACATGACCGCATCCAATGAGGGAACATCAACCCCTTCGCTTAAACACCTCACATTGGTGAGAACGCGGCACTCATTGTAATCGGTGTCAGCCTTCAACCACGACAGCAATTCATCCCGCTGAGGAGCAGTCATGGTGCCATCAATATGCCGGGAAGAGAGCGAAACCATCTGCTCCTGGCTTTTTTCAGGCAATGAATTGAGGTAAGCGTCGGAAGCTGTGTTGTAGGTGGCTGTTATTTTTTTTGACACGGCAATGCTTTGGCAAAAGGCAACAGCCCGTTTCATCGGTTCCGGATCGCTGGCTTTGATAATACCAGCATCCCCAAGGATTTGCTTTGATAGGGCATTGATGCAACCAATAAGTTTGGACGCATCATCGGTATTGATTTCGCTCTCGTTGTCGGTTATCATCTTCTGTACAGCCGGCGGAACATCGTTTTCATTCAACGTCAGAATGAGCACTTTGTAATCGCTGAGCAGGTCCCGTTCAACTGCTTCACCAAAACCTATACGGTAGATTTCTTCGCCGAATAATCTGGTGTCGTCCATTGAGCAAAGAATGGCATCGGCTTGTGCTGCTTTGCTTTTTGTATCGTCACTGTAGAGCCTTGGCGTTGCGGTCATATAGAGCCGCTTTTTGCCTTTGAGGAAATTGTTATCGTGAACTTTGGTGAATGCAGATTCATCCTCTCCTGACAAGGTCACGCCTGTGGTTCGATGAGCCTCATCACAAATGATCAGATCAAATTCGCCGTAGCTATTGTTTGATTGCTGCAGTTCAGATTGTGCACGAGCAATCACAGTAACAGATTGGTAGGTAGAGAACACGACGGTTAAGCCAGAATGTCCATTGGATTGGATGTGCCTGAACTGGCGCAGGATTGAGCTGACATCAGTTGATGCAGGCAACGCAAGATCCACAATGCTAAATGAGTCACTATCTTCGTTCCTGCTTTTTTTGCGAGATACCTCACTGTCGGAACAGATACAAATAGCATTGATCGGTTCGTTGGCATCAGACGACCATTCCCGCAGTGTCTGACCAAGCAAGGCAATGGAGGGAACCAAGAAGAGGATCAAACCTTTGCCATTGGTTTCATGCTCAGCAATGCGCAGGGAGTTGAACGTTTTCCCTGTTCCACAAGCCATGATGAGCTTGCCTCTGTCGGCCGTTTTGAAATATTCGTGAGCTTTTTCCAAAGCATCCTGCTGATGCGGCCTCAATGTTTTTTTTGGAGTTCGTGATACTTCTCCGTAAATGCCCTCATCTAATTTGTCCCAATCAACGGAGGATTCTTGCAGTTCGAAGAGGTTAAGGCGGGAAACGGGTGGGCTCTGATTTTTAATAGCCTCTGTCGCATTCGGCCCCCATTTATTGGTCGTTGAAATCCAGAGGCGTTGCGCGAAGCTTGTTGTTTGCAGGGTCTCAGTCTTAAACTCCCTGCTTGATGTTGAAAGAAAAGAGTCGACTGCTGGTTTGTCGATGGTTGCACTTTCCTGGAAACATTTACACTGTATTGACCAATAGTCGCCATCTAAAGTCAGTGCCACCAAATCTATCCCTGTATCACCACCACCTAAATCACCCCGTCCTGGGAATTCACTCCATAACCACACATTTTTGAACAGGTATGCATATTTGGGATCGGTTTTCAGGTAGGCCTGCATCAACCGCTCAAAGCGGTCACCTTTGTCGCGTTCAGAGAATGAATACTTTCTGTATTTGGTCAGGATAGTCTGGAAAGACATACGATCGGGAGATAAATATTAAACATTTCTATGCCAAGCACCTTCATCGAAAGGTAAGTCTCTTCAGATATCGGGCGCTATCGATAATGCCTTAATATAGTTACCATTACTTTATTTTTCCCTTTCATCATAAAGGAAATGTGTTCATAGCCTGATCTGAACAGATAGACTGACTGATTAAACATTGAAGGGTTTAATCAGTGGTTGATGGAAAAAGGATGGTATGAAAGTCTATATTGCCAGCCCTTTGAATTGGCTTAAGTAAAGCCTGGAATAAGTCCCCTGCTGGACGAGAAGTTCCTGATGGGTTCCCTTTTCAACGATAGTCCCCCGGTCAATAACCATTACCTGGTCGGCATCGCGAATGGTACTTAGCCGATGGGCGATAACAAAGCTTGTCCTTCCCTTCATCAGTGTCAATAACGCTTTCTGTATACGAAGTTCAGTTCTGGTATCGACACTGCTGGTTGCTTCGTCAAGAATCAAGATCTCAGGGTTTGCAAGAATAACTCTTGTTATTGCAAGCAACTGCCGCTGACCCTGGCTCAAATTGCCTGCCCGTTCCGAAAGGATAGTATTATACCCCTCAGGAAGCTGGCGGATAAACTCATCTGCTTCAGCAAGTTTTGCAGCTTGGTGACATTCTGAATCATTCGCATCAAGTCGTCCAAAACGGATATTTTCAAGAACTGTTCCGGAAAATAAAAAAGTATCCTGCAATACCAGTCCAATCTTCCGACGCAAGTCAGCTTTGCTGTAATCACGGATATCCTTTCCGGCTATAGTAATGACTCCACTGTTCAGCTCATAAAATCGGGTAAGGAGATTGATGATCGTGGTTTTTCCTGCGCCTGTAGGACCAACCAACGCTATGGTTTTGCCGGGTGCAGCTTCGAATGTCATATCTTTGACCACGGAAATACCCTTCTGATAGCCAAATCTCACATGATCGAAACGTATTGTTCCGGGGATAGTTGATGGCAGTGTTGCAACGGTTTTATCAACTTCCGATGGGATATCAAGAATTTCAAATATTCTTTCGCTCCCTGCAAGCGCTGCCTGAATGATGTTATACATATTCGCAAGCTGGCGAAGGGGCTGAATAAAATTCTGTCCATAGATAATAAATGTTGCAATAACCCCGACAGTAGCCATACCTTTGAGTGCGATCCATCCACCAACGAATGCAATAACAATGACAAAAAGGTTCCCAAGAACGTTCGTTAACGGCATGAGCATCATTGCGTAGCTATTTGCATAGACTGCAGCCTTAAAAACCTTATCATTCTGACTCTGAAAGCGCTCAATCACCTCTTCATTACGCCGGAATGCCTTGATCACTTTCAGACCACTGATAGACTCTTCCATGACACCATACATTTCACCAAGCTGTTTTTGAAGCTCACGGAACCCTTTGCGTGTATTACGTGCAATAAACTGAGTAAACCAGAACATGACTGGAATAACAAGCAGCGCGCTTAAAGTCAGCCAAATATTCAGCAGAAACATAGCCACCATAATACCAAGCAGAGACAGAACACTGGCAACCAGGGAGGTAACATTCTGGGAGATCGCCTGATTGATTGCATCAGTATCGTTCGTCAGCCTACTCATCAAACTCCCTGGCGAAGTATGATCAAAATAACTGACAGGTAAGGTTTGTATGTGCGTAAAGAGATCTCCGCTCAACTGCTTAAGGGCAGTTTGAGAGACATTTGCCATGAGCCAGCCCGAAATCAACTGAAAAAGGTTATAGATCAGATAAACAAACAGCATCAATAACGCTATTCTTTCAAGCCCCGCAATATTTTTTTCAACCATGAAACGATCTATTGCATGCCCGATAAGGTAAGGCCCGGACAAACCAAGTAAAGAATAGAGTACTACCAGAACGGCAACTACCAATAATTGAGGTCTGAAGGGCGAGAGATATCGAAGCAATCGATGAACAGCGGCAGCCGAGTTCTTCGGTTTTTCAATTTTACCAGGCTGAACGGCATTACCGATCCCTATATGTTTGTGGTTGTCTCGCCCACCCGGCTGGTAACGACTCATCGTAACACCCCACTCTCCAATACCGTACTGACTTTATCTTGTGACGTATCACAACCCAACTGTGAATCATAAATTTCGCGGTAAACATTACAACTCTGCATAAGCTGAGCATGGTGACCTTCTCCCACAATACGACCTTTGTCAAGTACTATGATCTTGTCGGCATTCAGTACCGAACTTATGCGCTGAGCAACAACAAGGAGTGTGCAGTTTGAATATTTTGCAGCCAGTGCATCTTGTATTCTGGTTTCGGTGTCAATATCAACAGCGCTTGTACTATCATCAAAAATCAATATCTGACGGGATGCAAGCATCGCCCGTGCAATGGCAATACGCTGTTTCTGACCCCCGGAAAGATTAACACCACGCTCTTCAACTCTGGTATCATAACCATGCTGCAGGTTGAGAATAAAATCATGAGCCTCGGCAACTTCACCCGCCTGTATTACGTCTTCATGACTTGCTGTGGGTACGCCATATCGAATATTGTCAAGAATAGTGCCCGAAAACAGAATAGTTTCCTGAGGAACAATTGAAATTCTACGAAGCAGAGAGTCCTGTGTTACCTCTCTGATATCTACCCCATCAATCAGGATTCTACCTGATGAAAGATCGTAAAACCTGGGAATGAGGTTGACAAGCGTTGATTTTCCAGCTCCTGTGGCACCAAGGATGGCAAGAGTCTTTCCCGGTTCGACTGTAAAACTGATATTTTCAAGGAGCATCCTGCCGCCTGCATTGTTATAACGGAAAGAAACATTTTCGAAAACTATCCCTCCTCGGGTATGCTCAAACATCTCTTTTGCAAAAGCATCGTCCTGAATATCCGGGATAATATCAAGCACTTCAACAACGCGCTTTGATGATACGATACCGGCAGCCCAAACATTGGTCAAATTCGCCATAAAGATCATAGGAGCCATCGTTGTAAGCAGATAATTCGTAAACGCTACAACCTGCCCTATCGTAAGCTCGCCACGAATAGTACTGAGTCCACCAACCCATATAACGAGAACAATACCTGTGTTAATACACATGGTCAAAATCGGCGGCATACTTGCCATAAATTTCATAACGCTTATTGAGTCTTTTGTAAAAGCCTGATTAGCCTTATTAAACCGCAAGAACTCAAAGTCAGCCCTTACAAATGCCTTTATCAGGCGAATACCTGCAATATTCTCCTGCAACACTGTATTGAGCCTGTCGAGCTGTTGTTGAACAGCGTACCACAGCGGCTCCATTTTTACCACAAAGAATACAATAAGAAGCGCTGTTATAATAAGTAACGGAAGCATAGCGAGTGAGAGACCGATACTGGTTCTGATCATCAGGATAAGACTGCCAATCAACAGTAAAAAAGAGCGTGTACCAATTCGCAAGGAAAACTGGGCAACACGCTGCACCGCTGAAATATCACTGGATAGACGAACCATAAGCTGGCCGGTATTCAGTCGGTCAATATTTCCGAAAGAAAAGGATTGTATTTTTAGAAACAGGGCTTCACGAATATCCCGCGCAACACACTCACCTACTCGAACTGATAAAATGTGAGACCAGATGGCAAACAGAACGCTCAATAATGTTATGCCAAGCATAAAATAACCTGTTGTTACAACTACCTGCTGATTATGCTTATGAATGCCCTGATCGATGATTTTTTGAATCAGACGAGGAATGCTCAAATCCATTGCAACGACTGCTGTCAATAACAAAAGCGAGATTAACGACTGTTTCCAATAAGGTTTGAGAAAATAACCGAGCCTGAAAATATTATACATTCCTCTCCGGCTCCTTAGGTTTATCAATGCTCATGCAGTAAGAAGAATGCGTAGAAAAGATCCCCCGGTTGATATTAAACAATAACTCTCTACCAGATTCAGAAAAGAAAAAGCAACTCATATACGCCTCCACTTAATATTTGGAACTCTTTTTATTGACACAGCCCCAAAGTTTAGCTGAGGATTTTGTTGTCTATTTATGTATCGGAATTTCGAAATAATGCTCCGGGTATTTTCCTGAGCGATAAAGAGGTTTTTCGAAGAGTTATAGACTTGATGTCAGATGGAGTAAATAAATGGGTGTTCAACTCCTAAATGAAACTCTTCCAATATTTCAGCTTTTATCTGCATAAAATCATAACTACTCCTATCACGTGGTCTTGTAAATGGTATATCAATTATCTTTTTAATAACACCAGGGCGGGAAGACATAATAACAACCTTGTCTCCGAGGTAAATTGCTTCTTCAACATCATGTGTGACCAAAATCATGGTGATCTTTTCAAAGAGCCATATTCGCTCAAGCTCTTTTTGCATATGCATTCTGGTCATGGCGTCCAGAGATCCAAGAGGTTCGTCCAGAAGAAGTATTTCAGGTTTGTTCGCCAAAGCTCTGGCAATTGCAGCTCTCTGGGCCATTCCACCTGACAACTGACAAGGATAAGCGCTCTTAAAGCCGTTAAGGCCAACAAGCTTAAGATGTTCATCAACAATAACCTCCGCCTCCTTCCGACTTTTCCCATCCAGTCCGAATGCTACATTCTCTCCCACTGTCAGCCAGGGAAGAAGGCGGTGATCCTGAAAAACTATTCCACGGTTTATCCCCGGGCCTTCGATTTGTTCTCCGTCGATCAACGCATCACCTTCATAATTGGTCTCCAGCCCTAATACTATGCGAAGCAGTGTTGTCTTTCCGCATCCACTTGAACCGATAATGGATATAAAATTCCCAGGAGGAATAGTGATGTTAATATCATTCAGTACTTTTAATAAATTGTTATCGACAACAAAGCTTTTGCTTAAGTTTCTGATCTCAAGAATACCCTTCCCGATTGACATCTTATTTCCTTTGAATTTAAATTTCCTGGTGAATACCCCTTCCACGCTCCACTACTTTCGCTAATTTCTCAATCATCATTGTCATAATGAAGCCAAGCAAAGCGACCGTGATAATCCCAACTAATACTTGCTCAATATTGCATGTCTCTCGCCCATTTGAGATCAGTCGACCAATACCAACAGGTGTTTCAATAAGCAGTTCTGCGGCCACCAAAATTACCCACGACATTCCAAGACTCAGGGTAATACCTGTTATTATAGAAGGCAATGCTGCCGGTATAATAACGCGTCTTATAAGTTTTAATCTTTTATACCCATAGACTGAGGCAAGCTCGATATACTCACTGGGCACATTCCTGACACCAGTGAACGTATTCAGGGCCATTGGATAAAAAGCACTTATGGCGATAACGAGAATGC
>Ga0118677_10011619_pt1 | contig 13134 bp, 10 predicted proteins | sample AliMusrvi5mmetaG_FD_86154 | JGI IMG/M metagenome (GOLD analysis project Ga0118677, IMG submission 86154)
GGGTTATATCGAAACCATTTAATAAGTTACTGAGCAATGGCAAAAAAAGGTAACAGAGTACAGGTCATTTTGGAGTGTACAGAACACAAAGCTAGCGGGCAACCCGGAACTTCCCGTTATGTAACCAAAAAGAACCGGAAAAATACACCGGAACGCCTGGAACTGAAAAAATTCAATCCAATTCTTAAACGTATTACCGTTCACCGGGAAATTAAATAAATTGAATTATGGCAGTAAAGAAAGTAGTTGCATCCCTTCAGAAAGGGGCCGGTAAAACTTATTCCAAAGTAATCAGAATGGTTAAGTCTGAAAAAACCGGAGCTTACAAATTCGTAGAGGAAATTATTCCTAACGAAGCGGTAACTGATTATTTTAAAAGTAAATAATCCATAGCTTATGTAGAAGAAGAGCTTTCGTCGTTATGGATGAGAGCTCTTTTTTTATTGCCAACCATTCTCCCCTTATCTGACCAAAATCGAATTGCTTCAGATTATTCAAATCATTTAGTTATGGGAATTTTCAGTTTTACCAGATCCAAAAAAGAGAGCCTTGACAAGGGTCTTGAAAAAACGAAGGAGGGTGTTTTTAAAAAACTCTCCAGGGCAATTGTTGGCAAGACCACTGTTGATGATGAAGTTCTTGATAATCTTGAGGATATTCTGATTTCAGCGGATGTGGGCGTTAAGACTACTTTGAAGATTATTGAAAGGATCGAAAAAAGGGTTTCTGCTGATAAATACCTGGGTACTTCTGAGTTGAACCGTATGCTCAAAGAGGAGATCGTTGCACTGCTTGCCGAAAACAACACAACCGATATCTCCGATTTTGACCTTCCGCCGACAGGGCAGCCTTATGTAATAATGGTGGTCGGTGTAAATGGAGTAGGCAAAACAACCACAATAGGTAAACTTGCGCACCAGTTCAAAAGTGCAGGAAAGAAAGTTGTCCTTGGTGCTGCAGATACTTTCAGAGCTGCAGCTATTGAACAGTTGCAGATATGGGCCGATCGGGTAGGAGTTCCATTGGTTCGTCAAAATATGGGGTCTGATCCGGCCTCAGTGGCTTATGATACCCTGCAGTCAGCAAAATCAATGGGAGCAGATGTAGTCATAATTGACACTGCTGGTCGTTTGCACAACAAGATCAACCTGATGAATGAGCTTTCCAAAATAAAGAAAGTGATGCAAAAAGTTTATCTCTCTGCGCCTGATGAAGTTTTACTGGTGCTGGATGGTTCGACAGGTCAGAATGCCTTCGAGCAGGCAAAGCAATTTACCCTCTCGACTGAAGTTACTGCCATGGCATTAACCAAGCTTGACGGGACCGCAAAGGGGGGCGTAGTAATTGGAATATCCGATCAGTTTAAAATTCCGGTCAAATATATTGGCGTTGGAGAAGGTATTGAAGATTTACAGATCTTTCACCGCAACGAATTTGTTGACTCATTGTTTAGTTGAACAGTAGCACAGCTTGCATTAAATCAGGATGCCATCGTGCATCCTTTTGTTTTTTACAGAATGGATTATATATAGAATAGTATATGAAGAAGAAGATCAATGTGATTTCTTTGGGATGTTCAAAAAATCTGGTTGATTCAGAACTTTTTTTAGCCCAGATGGCTGCCAATGGATACACCGTATCGCACAACTCAGGAGATTATAAAGCCCGTATTGTTGCCATCAATACCTGTGGGTTTATCGGGGATGCCAAAGAAGAATCTGTCAATACGATTCTTGAATATGCCGAAGCAAAGAAAAACGGATTGATCGATAAGATTTATGTATTTGGTTGTTTATCTGAGCGATATAAAGATGATCTTAAAGCTGAAATTCCTGAAGTGGATGGAGTTTACGGTAAATTTCAGATTAAAAAAATGGTTGAGGATCTCAATGCCGACTATAAGATGTCGCTGTCGCGCCAACGCTACCTTACCACCCCGTCCCATTATGCCTACCTGAAAATCTCTGAAGGGTGTAACAGAACATGTTCCTATTGTGCAATTCCCAAAATGACGGGCAAACATAAATCGGTATCAATTGAAAATCTTGTCACTGAAGCAAAAGGTCTGGCCAGCAAAGGGGTCAAAGAATTGCTGATCATTGCGCAGGACCTTTCTGATTATGGCCTCGATCTTTATAAAGAGCCGAAACTGGCACAGTTGCTGGATGAGTTATCAGCTGTTGATGGAATTGAATGGATTAAGCTTCATTATGCTTATCCGGTAAATTTTCAATATGATATCCTCCCGGTAATGGATCAGAAACCTAATGTTGCCCGATACCTGGATATTGCCCTTCAGCATTGCAGCGACAATATGCTCTCTCTGATGCGCAGGAATATCACTAAGGAAGGGACTATTAAGCTAATTAATCGACTCAGGGAAGAAGTTCCCGGAATACATATCCGGACAACCCTTTTAGTAGGGCATCCCGGGGAGACCGAAGAGGATTTTGAGGAGCTGAAGGATTTTGTTCGTGAGATGCGGTTTGAACGTATGGGTGTTTTTCCCTATTCTCATGAAGAGGGTACGATAGCCGGTGAACTTTACGAAGACAACATTCCGGAAGAGGTGAAGCAGGCCAGAGCCGATGAACTGATGGCCATGCAGCAGGAGATTGCATCTGAGATAAGTGCTGCCAAGATAGGTCAGACACTCAAAGTTGTTATTGACCGTTTGGAAGGTGAATATTTTATTGGGAGAACTGAATTCGATTCACCTGAGGTCGATGGTGAAGTGTTAATTTCTGCCTCTCAAAAGTTAGCGATAGGTAAATATTATCAGGTTATAATTATCGGTTCTGATTCGTTCGATTTATATGGTGAGATAAAACAATAGTCAATATATTCTTCCCGATTATTTTAAATCACCTAATAGTCTAACAGCCTAATAGTCTAATCTCCTAATTAGATAGTTCTTCCTGGATATACTGTCAGCGCCACTTTCAGACATTCAACGGCTTGTCTCAGGTCATCGATATTGAGCACATAGGCAATCCTTACTTCGTTTTTTCCGACCCCTTTTGTCGAATAAAATCCTGATGCGGGAGCCATCATCACCGTTTCATTTTTATATTCAAAATCTTCAAGCATCCATTGGCAGAATTTATCGCTATCATCAATAGGTAATCTGACGATAGAATAGAAGGCACCCATTGGCATCGGGGAGTAAACACCCGGTATTTCGTTTAATGCGTTGATGATATAGTTCCTTCGGCTCAAGTATTCATAATATACTGCTTCCATATATTCGGGAGGGGAATCGACAGCAGCTTCTGCAACTACCTGTCCAAGCATTGGTGGGCAGAGCCTGGCCATTGCTATTTTTTGGATAGCCTTAATAATCTTTTGATTTTTTGAGACGACCGATCCAATTCTAATTCCGCATGCACTGAAACGTTTGGATACTGAATCGATCATTACAACGTGTTCACAGATTCCGTTAAGTTCAAGGACTGAATGGTGAATCTTTCCATCATATACGAATTCACTGTAAACTTCATCTGAAATCAGGTAGAGATCATATTTCAAAACCAGTTTGCTCAGTTTCTCCAGCTCATCTTTGGTGTACACATAACCGGTCGGGTTATTGGGATTGCAAATGAAGATACCTTTGGTCTTCGGGCCAATAACCTTCTCGAATTCGTCAATTGATGGAAGTTGAAAACCGTTTTCAATCGAAGAGGTGATAGGACGTATAACTACATCGGTCGCAATGGCAAATGAGAGATAATTGGCATAAAAGGGTTCCGGTACAATAATCTCGTCTCCGGGATTAAAACAGACCATAAAAGTAAAGGAGATTGCCTCAGAACCACCTGTAGTGATCAGAATTTCGGTTGAATCAACCTCCAGATTACGATCTCTGTAGTATTGAGCCAATTTATTTCGATATGACTCGTTACCGAATGAATGGCCGTAAGGAATCAATTCGAAATCAAAATTCCTGATCCGCTCAATAGCATGCTGGGGCGTTTTAATATCGGGCTGACCAATATTTAAATGATAAACTTTTCTTCCTAAGGCTTTGGCTTTATCGGAATATGGAACTAATTTACGAATTGCTGATTCCGGCAATTGTTCTCCCCTGTTCGAAATTTTTGGCATTCTTTTAATTCATTTTTGACAAGTGGCAAAGATACAATTATAATTATTTACTTTTTGAGTGCTTTTGCTTTCTTTTCATTAAGATATGACTTTGAAAAAACAAAAATATCATCAAATGTGAGACGTTTTGTTTTAATTGGACATTTTATAAAAGTCGTTGAATATATGGACTTTAGTCATATTTTAAATCAATGGATTTACCTATTTTTGAACGATTAAAAATATAGATTATGATAATAGGTGTACCCAAAGAGATTAAAAATAATGAGAATCGTGTAGCATTGACCCCTGCTGGAGCTGCAGAATTGACGAAGCGAGGCAACGAAGTGTATGTGCAGGCAACCGCCGGAAACGGAAGTGGATTTGCTGATGCCGAATATGTAGCCGCCGGAGCGCAGATCCTCCCTGCGATCGGGGATGTTTATGAAATAGCTGATATGATCATGAAGGTTAAGGAACCTATCGATTCCGAATATGATCTGATTCGTGAAGGTCAGCTGGTTTATACTTATTTCCATTTTGCATCATCGGAACCACTTACCAATGCAATGATCCGACGCAAAGCAGTGTGTCTTGCCTATGAGACGGTAGAGCTTGATGATCGTTCTCTTCCGCTACTCATTCCGATGTCGGAAGTTGCCGGACGAATGTCTATTCACGAAGGGGCCAAATACCTCGAGAGAACTTTTGGTGGACGTGGCATGTTGCTGGGTGGAGTTCCCGGAGTGCTCCCTGCAAAGGTTTTGATCCTTGGTGGCGGTATTGTCGGAACTGAAGCGGCTAAAATGGCTGGGGGACTTGGTGCTGATGTGACTATTATGGATATTAGTTTGCGGCGTCTAAGATATCTTGACGATATTATGCCGGCTAATGTAAAGACCATGATGTCAAATGATTATAATATCAGAGCTCAGGTAAAAGTCAGTGATGTAATCGTTGGGGCTGTTCTTATTCCAGGTGCAAAAGCACCCTATCTGATTACAAAGGACATGCTAAAGACAATGAATCCCGGTACCGTACTGATTGACGTAGCCGTGGACCAGGGTGGTTGTATTGAAACAACTGTTCCCACAACTCATGACCATCCAACCTATGTAATTGATGGTGTAATTCATTATACCGTTGCAAATATGCCTGGAGCCGTGCCACGCACCTCTACTATTGCATTGACCAATGCAACCTTACCTTATGCTATCGATCTGGCTGCCAAAGGGTGGCAAAAGGCCTGTTCTCAGGACTCTGCGCTAAGAAAAGGGTTGAATATCGTAAACGGAAAAGTTGTTTATAAAGGGGTTGCAGCCGCTTTTGGACTCCCTTACCACGAAGTTAATGAAGTCTTGAAATAAACTTCAGTTTCCGATCAGTACAAAAAGTTGGGTATTGTCCGGCAACTAAAAGTTATTTCCATAATACCTGCCGTGTGAAATGTGAAACGGATCCGGCGGTTGGGGCGGATTGGTGATCAGTAATTCTGGTAACCAATCCGCTTTCTTGCGATATGTTCATTTCTCGTCCTTGTAAATCAGGATACCCTCCTTTCCATCAGCTGTTGCATAACCCCTGAACATCCCTTGCGAATTGAAAGGGAGGGATACATTTCCATTTTTATCGACACAAATCACACCACCGCTACCTCCTGCTTTCACAAGTTTTACATTCACAACAAGTTCGGAAGCCTCTTTAAGCGAAAGTCCCCTGTATTCCATTAATGCCGAAATATCGTGCGCCACAGTCCACCGTATAAAGAACTCTCCATGACCTGTTGCAGAGACGGCGCAGGTATTGTTATTTGCATAGGTTCCTGCTCCGATTATCGGGGAATCACCTATCCGGCTATATTTTTTATTGGTCATCCCTCCGGTTGATGTCCCAGCGGCCAGGTTACCTTTTTTGTCCAGTGCACAACAACCAACAGTCCCCATCTTTTCTCGTTTCAGGACCTCCTGAAGATCGTCGTACCGCTTTTTTGTATAGAAATAGGAGGGGGGAACGATTTCAAGTCCTTGTTCTTTTGCAAATTGTGAAGCACCTGCACCGGCCAGCATTACATGTTCCGATCTTGTCATGACCATCCGGGCAGCAGATATCGGGTTTTTAATATCTGTTACACCGGCAATCGCCCCGGCAGCAAGATTTGATCCGTCCATAATGGCCGCATCAAGCTCATTTCTGCCTTCATGTGTAAAAACTGCACCCTTACCGGCATTAAAAAGCGGATTGTCTTCCAATACGCGTATGGTTTTCTCAACAGCATCGAGTGAAGAACCACCTTCCGCCAGAATCTTTCTTCCGGTTTGTAAAGCGACATTCAATCCAGTCCGGTACTCATTATCCATTTCTGGGGTCATCTTTTCACGTGTAATTACCCCTGCACCGCCATGAATAACAATGGCCCATTCCTGCTTTTTAATTGAATCAGTAGATCCCCGTCTGTTCGAAACGCTTTTTGCATTCGTACAGGATTGAAAGATAAATCCGGAAATCAGAAGCACAATAAATAAAATCCGGTTTATTTTGATTAGTCTCCATATCGTCAGTACCGAATTTTCGAAGATTGTTGGATTTTTGGATCTCATCGTATCTTAAAATGGTTCATGCAAAATTGTAAATATTCTTCCGCCCAGCCTAATCCCAATTCCCCGCACTTTCGCTAAATCACCAGGTGTTGCATTCAGAATATTTTCTATTGAACTGAAAGATTGCAATAGTGCCAATCCTTTCTTTATACCAATGCCGGGTATATTCAGAAGAAGAGATAACTTCTCCTTTTGCTTTTTGGTAATTCTAATTCCCGAACTTCGGTGTATAATCGATTTTTGTCTGGGTAATGCCTCTTGCTGACATTGATGAAAAATATCCATCAGCAGGAATGCCGTTTCACGAATATGCCTGGAGCGGATAACGGGGATACCGAGGAAAACATTCAAATGAATGAACGCTCCCTGAACTGCTTTCCTCGACATTAAAGCTGAATCGACCATAGATTTATCCCCTTCCAGTATGATCAGGGTGTTTTTACCCGATTGTGCCATTCTGTAAGCCTGTTGAAAAATTCTTCCGGTTTTAATGGATTCCAGAAAATCGGAAAGCGTCTTTCTTTCAACGATAATCAGTTCACCTATCCAGTAATCGCCTGTTGATAACTGGCATACCTGTAATTTTATCCGGTTATCAATCTTTTGCAGTTCATCGACAATTCCGCTCCTTTGCTCCCGAAAGTCAATTTTCAGGGAGACTGTTTTCTCATCTACAGAATGCATGACGATTTTCATTAAGTCCAATCCAAATTTAATCAATTTTTCAATGAAAAGTAGGATAGTATCTTTGGATGCAAATCCTTCAGACTTGTGGAAATATTTTCTATAACAGTCAAATATTTAATGAAAAAATCCTAATATTGAATGTTCAAACTAAAATTTTACCAGATTGACGCATACTATATGGTCGTGGAGCTTAACACTAATTTTAAATATCATATAAATGAGAAAATTTTATTCTTTGTTAATCCTCTTTTTGTTGACAAGCATGGTAGCTCTTCATGCACAGACTCCCAAAAATTTAGCTGTAAACTTTAAAAATGCCCCGGTATTATTTAAGAAGGAAGGCAAAATGGTGCAGCAAATCATTGCAGAAATCAAATCACCTCAACCAGCAGTGATTGCATTCTCCATCTCAGGGAAGGAAATCCAAAAAGACTCTGTAAAAAAGGGAAATAATCTTTTGCTATTGACGATCCCTTCGGTTTCATCCTCTAAAAAGATAACAGTTTCGTTAAAAGGGAATAAGGATCTGGATGGCAGTTATGAGGTTATGGTTACTCCCGTTAAAAAGTGGGAACTCTATATGGTTCAGCACTCACATACTGATATTGGTTATACTCGTCCCCAATCGGAAATCCTTGCAGAACACATGCGTTATATCGACTATGCGCTTGACTATTGCGATCAGACCGATGCTATGCCCGATGAAGCCAAATTCCGCTGGACTTGTGAATCGGCCTGGGTAACAAGGGAATACCTCCGGTCGCGTCCGTCATCGCAGATCGAACGTTTTAAGAAGCGGATTGCCGAAGGGCGCATTGAGGTAACAGGTATGTATTGCAACATGGCAGAGATCTCTGATGAAAACATCATGGTTGACTTTTTACAACCGTTAAAAGAGTTTGGCAAACTGGGTATTCCGGTTAAGACTGCCATGCAGGACGATGTAAATGGAATTGCGTGGTGTATGCCCGATTATTTTAAAAATACAGGTGTTAAGTACCTTGATATGGGGATTAATGAGACACGCTCACTACTCCCATTTTCAATTCCCACATGTTTCTGGTGGGAAGCTCCATCTGGTCAACGGATGCTGGCTTTCAGGGCTGACCATTATATGACCGGAAATTCCTTCGGCATTGAATCTAAGTCCATAAAAGCAGAAAAGATGCTCAGTCATCTTGCGAATCTTGATGAAAAAAAATTTCCTTTCGATCGGATTGCCATTCAGTTTTCCGGATATCGGACAGATAATGCGCCACCGTCAACAGCCGCCTGCGAGCTGATTAAACAATGGAATGCGACTCATGAATCTCCAAAATTGAGATTGGCAGTGGCCAGTGAATTTTTTGAATATGTTGAAAATAAATATGCCTCTATATTACCTGTTTACCGGAATGCATGGCTCGACTGGTGGACCGACGGCTATGGTTCTACTTCACGGGAGACGGCAGAGGTACGGAAGACCCAAAATATGAAACAGGTGGATGAAGGCCTGTTTGCCATGGTGGCCATGATGGGTGGAGAACAATCCCCTGCTCTGGAAACCAACATCGATCACATCAGTGAAAACGCCATCTTCTTCGACGAACATACCTGCGGCGCCGATGAAAGCATCAGTCATCCATACTCTGAAAATTCGACAAAACAGTGGTTGCAGAAGGGGGCATATGCATGGGAAGCGCTGAAGAAGGTAACATTATTACATGAAGAGGCTTTGGCCAGATTCCAGCCATATCTTAAAAAAGCAGATTTCCCGTTGATCTATGTAATTAACTCAATGGGCTGGACCCGCTCAGGCGATGTCAATCTGTTTGTCGATTACGAGGTTCTGCCGGTCAACAAAAAGGCAAAAATAATTGATCTGTCAACTGGCAAAGAGATTCCTGCCCAGGTGTTGCGTAAACGCGCTGAGGGCGCTTACTGGGTTCTTGAGGTAAACGATATTCCGGCAATGGGTTATAAGGCATTAAAGATAGTTGTATCCGATGAGCAGCCAATTGCTGAAACCGGATCAAATGTTGAAGTCCTTGAGAATCAATTTTACAAGGTAGTAATCAATAAAACGACCGGCGCCATCAGTACGCTTTACGATAAGGATTTGATGGTGGAACTGGCAGATAGTCAGAATCCCTACAATATTGGTCAACCGGTTAAAGAGACCTCTGCGAAACGCGATAAATCACCCTTTATCAGGACAACAGTTTCGAATTTAAAAATAGAAAAAGGGATTAATGGTAATGTTTGGGAAAGTGTCACAATTACTTCAGATCTCGAAGGTTTTGAAAAAGGGACCAAAGGGGCGCCCAAAGGTATTGAAGTTGAGATCAGACTTTACAAAAATGTGAAGAAAGTAGAGTTTAAATACATGGCGCATAAACTCATTATTACTGATCCTGAAGCGCTTTATGTTGCTTTCCCTTTCACGTTGCCTGATTCAAGAATTGTTTTTGAGACCATCGGAGGGATACTATCCCAGGGGCAGCAACTTCCGGGATCATCGTCAGACTGGAATGCAGCTCAGAATTTTGTCTCCGTCCGCGGGAAGAAAGGGCAGATCATTGTCGTGAGTAACGAGGTTCCACTTTGGCAATTCAGCGATTTCAACATGAATAAGTATGAGCGTTATCCCAAACCAGGAAAAACCTGGCTCTATTCGTATGTGATGAATAATTACTGGTTTACCAATTTCCGCGCTTTCCAGGAGGGAGGCTTCAGCTGGAGCTACCAACTCACATCTACCGCTGATACAACAAATACATTTGCAACAAAATATGCATGGAGTGAGCGAAATCCTTTCCCTACCAGAACCTTTCCGGCAGGAACCAATGAATTGAAAATGCCGATGATGGAGACGATTAAAATTACGGGTCCTTCAAATGCAATGGTAGTTAACAGCCGGCCATCCTTTAAAAATTCCGAATCTGTTTTATTCCATTTCAGGGAACTGGAGGGTAAATCGGCTGAGTTGACGTTGGAATCGAAGATTGCCGGTCGTCCCATCAGGCAGATGATCGTTGTAAACGCGATTGGAAAAGAGTTGGGGAATCCTGTTCAGGTAGTAAAACTTAACCCTTTCGAAGTGAAATTTGTGGAGGTTCAGTTTTAGGATGTTCAGGAATTAGTATAGCAGCAGCTTATTTTTCAAAACCAATATTAAAAAAAAATGCCACGAAGACACCAAGGCACTAAGGATCACAAAATATTTGTATTTTTTTAGTGTAACTTCGTTTCTTAGTGCCTGGTTGGCTTTTTTTGTTTTTCGTCAGGATAACAAATGTATGAATTTTATTTTTTTAAATATATCTTATTTTTTTAAATGAGACGAATAGCTTGCATTCTATGGCTTTTCCTAATTTTGTTGTATGGTTGCAATGATCGGGATGTTACACAATATGTAGATCCAAACATTGGGGGTGTTGCAACCCTCTTAACCACCAAAAATCCGACAGTGCATCGTCCTCACAGCATGGTTCGGGTCTTTCCGGTGACAAAGCCCGGACTAAACGACCGTTACCTTAGCGATAAAATCTACGGTTTTGCCCTTAATGTGCCTGCATACCGGATGGGGCACGTTACCGAGTTAATGCCGACCACGGGTCAAATTAGCGTTGAAAGAAACGATTATGCCGCAACTTATGATCATGACCAGGAAGAAGTTCATCCATGGTACCATAAAGTCTTGCTGGAGGAATCAAATATTGTTGCCGATTGGACGACTACTGAACGTGCAGTACTTTATCGGTTTAATTATAAAAATAAAGAAGCCGACAACATCATCTTCCGGGCCGGAGGAAACGCCTCATTCAGCGTTGTTGGAAATAATGTGGTCCGGGGATGGGAAGAGTTTGAGAAAACCCGTCAATATTTTTATGCTGAATTTAGTATCCCGTTTGAAAAATCGGGTGCTTTTGAATCGGGAAAAATAGTAGGTACATCTGAGATTTCGGGGAAACGAACAGGTATTTACGTGGGATATGGCACATTGGATAAGCCGGTGGAGGTTCGTATCGGAATTTCGTATATCGATGAAAAACAAGCTGCTGAAAATCTCCGAAAAGAGACGCTTGAGAAAAGTTTTGAGACCATTAAAATGGATGGTCATAAAATATGGGCAAACGAACTGGGGAAAATCGAGGTAAAGGGTGGAACGGAACGTGAAAAGCGGATTTTCTATACCTCACTTTATCGTTGCAATGAGCGGATGGTCAATATTTCGGAAGATGGCCGCTATTTTAGCGGTTACGATGGCAAAATTCACAAGGACGGAGGACGCCCTTTCTTTGTAGATGATTGGTTATGGGATACCTACCGGAGTCTCCACCCATTGATGTCGATACTTAATCCCTCGCAACAGGCTGATATGGTGGAATCGTATACCCGAATGTATGAACAAAGCGGCTGGATGCCAGGTTTTCCACAGTTTTACGGCGATTTTCCGGCAATGATCGGGTTCCATACTGCGGCGCTGGTTTGGGATACCTATCAAAAAGGGATTACCAATTTTGAAGTTGAAAAAGCCTACGAAGGTTTAAAAAAGAATGCCACCCAGGCAACGATGTTACCGTGGCGTACGGGACCTATGTGTTCACTCGATAGTTTTTATCTTAAAAATGGTTGGTATCCAGCGCTTCCACCTGACAGTGCTGAGACCATTGCCATGGTTGACGGATTTGAGAAACGGCAGGCTGTAGCCCTGACCCTGGAACATAGTTACGACGATTGGTGTCTTGCTCAGTTAGCCAAAGCGTTAGGCAAAAACGATGATTACGATTATTTTATGAAGCGGTCGAAGAACTACCGCAATGTCTTTAATCCGAAAACAGGGTTCATGGCTCCAAAAATGGCGAACGGAAAATGGATTGAACCATTCGATCCTCAGCTTTCCGGCGGTATTGGAAGCCGGGCCTATTTTGCCGAAAACAATGCCTGGACCTGGAATTTCAGCGTTCAACACGATATTCCTGATCTGATTTCGCTTTTGGGAGGTAAGGAGTCATTTGTCAAAAGGGTGGATGCACTTTTTAATGAGCCGACACATATCTCCAAGTGGCAGTTTATGGGTCAATTTCCTGATGCCACGGGGCTCAACGGGATGTTCGTAACTGGTAATGAACCATCATTTCATATTCCATATCTGTACAATTATGCCGGTCAGACCTGGAAAACACAGCGCCGGATCCGCGAAATCATGGATATGTGGTTCGACGACCGACCGCTGGGTATTCCGGGTGATGAGGATGGCGGCGGACTTTGTTCATGGTACGTCTTCTCGGCAATGGGGTTCTTCCCGGTCACTCCCGGAAGCGGTGAATATGCCATCGGGAGTCCATTTTTTAATTCAATTAAAATTCAAATGCCTAATGGGAAAACCTTTCAGGTTGTGGCAGAACTCTGTTCTAAAAAGAACAAGTATATCCAGTGGGCGACCCTTAACGGGAAGATTTTGAACCGACCGTTTTTAAGTCATCAAGACATTATCAAAGGGGGTAAACTTCATCTGGCTATGGGCGAACGGCCAAATAAAAAGTGGGGAATAGAGCAATAAGTAAGGCTTTTAGGCTTTAGACCTTTAGGCTTTAAAAAGGTATAAAAAACAAAACCCGATTGTATAACTTTCGTCAGTGACAACCGGGACTACGATGCAAATATACTAACAAAAACCATAAATTTCCGGGAAAATGGCAATCAGCATTCAAAGATTCTTCGTTACACTTCGTTTCGCTCTGAATGACAATTATTTAGATAATAAGGGTGAGGGGGTTGGAAG
>Ga0118677_10011621_pt1 | contig 13132 bp, 9 predicted proteins | sample AliMusrvi5mmetaG_FD_86154 | JGI IMG/M metagenome (GOLD analysis project Ga0118677, IMG submission 86154)
GGCTTCGCTGGCGCCGATCGCAGATGGCCAACCTTGCCGATCAATGTGCAGACAAGCCAGGACGAATACCGCTACCAGGTCAGGACCAGCTTCGATTGGTCAGCGACCGCGGGGCATATGATCAGCTTTGGTGTGGACGAGATGTTGGAGAATTGGACCGAAAGCGACAACAGGACGACCTATCCATATGCAAGCCAGGGCGATTTCACTCCAACAATCACCGACACCAATCTGACCGGAAAGAATACTCTCATGTCCGGAATCTACATTGACGACAGCTTCACCCTCATTCCCGACGTCCTCACCGGGGAAGGAGGACTGCGGGTCGACCACTCATTCGTATACGGTGGCGGTGAGCAGCTACAGACCTGGCCCGTCCTGAATCCCCGGATCAGGCTCACCTACACCTTCCTTAAAAACCGGGGCATCATCCAATCCATGGACGTCAATGGAGGGACTGGCCTGTATTCCCAATTCCCGGCCGACAACCATTATCTGGACACGCAATTCGGAGTTTCCAGCCTGGATGTCGGCCCGACGCGGGCCTGGTTCAATGTCGTGGGCCTCGATGTCCTGGGAACGGGGGGCGAAACCCTGAACCTCCAAGGCTACACTAAAAACTACATGAGCCGCTTCTACACCGCCTCGCTGCCTGGTGGCACGGTCTTGAAATATGACGGGACGGGCTACGCGATCGGCTTCGACCTGGGCTTCAGGAAGCAGACGCCATTCTGGGACTTTTCGCTCAGCTACTCCTTCAATTATTCAAACCTGTACAACCCCGGGGATTCCGGACTCGTTTCCACAAACTGGGCCTCGCCACTCGGCGTCTGGTACTTCCCCTCCTACGAGGTTTTCCACACCATCCACCTCGACCTGACTTTGAAGCCCAACGACGGCTTCTCCATCCTCACCCAGGGGACGCTGGCCTCGGGGACGCCGACCTCCACCGGTTGGTCCAATTGGCAATATCCAATAGACCTGAAGTTGGACTGGCATGGCTTCTACCCGGGATCCAAGGTCCGTTGGGAAGCCTATGTGGGCTGTGAAAACCTGCTCGCCCTCGTGTACTTCGTGCGGAACACCACCGCGGTTTCGTTCAACATCGGTTACCCCATCCCCTCGGTGGGTTTCAAGTTGAGTTTTTAGGATGAATGCCATGAAGACAGGCGCCGGTTTTTGGATGGTACTCATGCTGTCGTTGCTGGTGGCTTGCGCCTCCGAACCCCGACCCATGGCGATGTTCGCCGACAAGCCTGATTCGAAAAAGCCTGGCCTTGTCATCAAGATCGGCCCAGAGAAAAACGGCCTTTCGGAAGTGCAGATAACCGGATCACAGCTTGAGTCCGCGGTTGTCCTGGGCGAGGCGAGGCGCGAAGGGGAGGGTTGGCGGATCACCCTGCTCAAAATGGAGTGGTTCAACAACTGGGAAAACGGCTGGACCCAGGCGTCCTTTTTGTTGGACGGAACGGCGTCCGTGTCATCGGCATCCACCGGGTGGACACTCGCCGTTGGGAAGGCCCCGCTGCTGGACAGCGTGGAGTCGGCCTCGATCCGCTACTTCGACACCTTCCTGCGGGACGACAAGGGCCTGGCGGAGTTCACGCACCGTTGGGAACGCATCCAGGCTGTCGCGACCGACCTGTCCCTGCGGCTCGGAGCCTCGGCCTCGACACTGGATCCCCGGAACCTCAAACGCCGGCTCTTCCCGGAAATCTTCGGCTACGAAACCCCACCAGCCCCCGGCCATGCCAGGGTCCTCGCCCAAGGCCACACATGGGACTCCGACTACAGCAAGGAGCATTTCTCGGATCCGCTGAGGATTCTCCGCGACTCCGGAAGCCTGCTGCGGGATTTCAAGGAATCGTCGGGCCTCTGGTTCCTGGCCTTGAAGTGGAAGGAAGTGTGGGGAGGGGAAATCACCCTCCAGCGGGAACTTTAGAGTTCAGTTTGATGAGGAGACTTGGCGCTATCAGGCAAAATGCCGCGATGATGGCAAACATCGTTTTTATGCCGAAGGCGTCGGACAGGACTCCCCCAATCCAGGGGCCGGTGAACATCCCGATCGCATAGACGGCTTGGTGGATGCCCATCGCGGTGCTGCGGTGCGAGAGGTCAACTCGCTCGATCGAGAGGCCGAGGAGGATCGGAAAACAGAGGCCGTTCGCAAGTCCCATGATCACCGTGGCGACAAAAAGGAATGGGATTGAGGTGCCGAGGGCGGCCAGTATGGCTCCGCCTGCGAAGGCGACGAAACTGGCGGGGAGAAGCCATCGCCTGCTGTTTTTTTGGGCGATGAAGGTGGCGAAAAGATTGGCCACCATGTTCGCGGCTATGTTCAGAGTCATGAGCAAGCTGGTCGCCACAGCGCTTGCCCCCATCAGATGTGCCAGCAATGGCATGAATCCGAAGCTGAGGGCCCATACCCCGAACTGGACGAAGGCGTTCGTGATGGAGGGCAGCATGACGTCGCGCCTGCGGAACGTCGAGAGAATGGACCGCGCCGAGACTGGATCGGAACGTGTTGCGCCTCGGGAAGGAATCCTCACCACAGCGAAGGTGAGGCCCGCGGCGATTGAGAGACCGGCGGCAACCTGGAAAGCGAGGGAATCGCCGCCTTTGGTCACGATGAACCCCGTCGACCCTGTTCCTATAACCATTCCGAGGGAAGAGGCGAAGGAGAGGAGGGACGTGGCGAAGATCGCCCGTCCGGGCGGGAAAAAGCTCGCGAAGACAACCATCATTGGCACCCAGGTGGCGGCGGCCAGGCCGGTGAGGGCACGGCCCAAGGCCATTGTGCCCACTGATGTGCCGAAGGCCATGACCAGGGCGCCGACTCCGGACATCAGTGTCCCTCCCACGAGGTACAGTTTTTTCCGGCCCGTCGCGTCACTCAGGATGCCCAGTGGCATCCGTGACACGGCCGTCCACAGGCCGTACATCGAAAGCACCACTCCCACAGCGGTGAGGTTGGAGGTCCGCTCCGCGATGAAGGCCGGCAGGATGGGAACGTACACATAAAGGGATACAAAATACAGGACGGACGCTCCGAAGAAGGCAACTATGTGGATACGGTGCATGGCGGGTCGCAGTGTAGCCACAATGAGGCTTTCCGTCCATGCACCGGTTTTTTCCAATCGAGCTTTGCTTGGCTGTAGCCATTTCCGTATATTAGGAAAAGACTATTTACTGGAGGTATTCATGGCGAACACGACCTTTGCGGTTCTTCCGTTTATCGTAAGTTCAATCGTGTATTACGCGATTGGCGCACTGTGGTACACGCCCCTCTTCGGCAAGGCCTGGGCAAAAGAGTTGGGTATCAGCATGAGTGGAGGCACTGACTCGGACAAGGGGAAATTTGTGCTGGGGATGATTGGACAATTGGTATCTGCCTTCCTTTATGTCGCTGGTGTCTACATGCTCCTCATGCTGGGGAATTTCTACAGCCTCGGTGGGGCCCTCACCGTGGGCGCCTCGGTGAGCGCCTTTTTCGTTCTCTCGGTCAATTCGGGCAAGCTGCTCTTTCAGCGCAAGCCCAAACTTTTTTTCATTGACGCCGGCTACGGCGTGGTCGGCGCGTTCGCGGCGGCATTGATCCTGGCTTTTTGGAGGTGATTTCATGGTGTACCTGATTAGAAACACGCGCGTTGCGAGGGGTTGGGAGAAAATGGAAGGCGCCGCCAGGGCCCTGACGGAGTTTTGGGGAAAGCAGCCCCAAGTGAAAGGTGTTGAAGTGTGGAGCAATATTGCAGGCCGTCAGGATGCCTACAGATTCGTGGTGAAGTTTGACTCCCTTGCGGACGAAGAGCAGTTCGCGCTCAAACTATGGGACGACAAAGGCTACGAGAGCGTCATGACGCGATTCGTCGAGGTGTTTGACTTGGAGGATGACGAGCTGGTTCGCGTGCTGTAGTCGCTGGAAGACTTTTACACCGTGGCCGGGTTTTCAGCCCGGTCACGGCAGGTCAGGAATCACGATTTCATCGCCTTGGGAAGGTTGTTTTGTAGTGGCCAGAATTGGCGGAAAGCGAAAATATTTCTTTCGGATTATAGTTGACTAATTAACTAATGTATTATTATTTTCCTTTTTATCATGCAATCAGGCATTACCCGAGATTCATGGTCTGATTTTTCACCCACCTCCCGCAGCAGTTCATCAACCACAGTTTCCAGCACCATGCGGCCGGATTCCCGGGAGTCCTGGAGGAGAAACACGTATGAGGTTCCACTCGATCTATAGAGCGCGAAGTGGAGGTTCAACCTCCCCACTCTCACTCGCCACCCTTGCCCTGGCCTTCGCCGGTCTTGCCGTCGTGCCTGCCACGGCGCAGAACTGGCCAGCCAGCTTCAATGTCGATGTCGGGTACGAGGACACGGCCCAGGCAATCGAAGCCGAGGCCTTCTTCCCGAACGCCCTCACGGTGAACGTGGGGGACAGCGTCACCTTCACCATGCGCAGCCACGAGGTACACACGATCAGCTTCAACTCACCGAAGCCCTTCCCGGAGCCATTCCTGCCGGAGGCCAACCGCGGCCTGGCGGGGAACCCGATCATTTTCCTGTCCTCGCCGCCGACGAAGCCGGGTGCGCCGGATGACCCGATCAACCTCAACGCGAGCTTCGACGGAAAATCCTACCTGAACTCCGGTGTATTCCAGAAGCCGGGCGACTCCCTCACGGTGAAATTCCGCGCTCCAGGCACGTATTCGGTGCTCTGCCTGATCCACCCTGAGTCGATGAAGGTGAACATCGTCGTGAAAGCCACCGGAACCGCGCGCCCGATGAGCGACGCCGATTATCGGGCGGTCGCCGCCTCCCAGCTGAAGGACGAATTGGCGAAGGCTGAAGCCCTCCTCCAGGAGGTGGCCGTGCCGGCCCCTCTCACCAATGATGACGGAACGCACACCTACAAGGTCCTGGCTGGCGCGGGCGACACCAAGACGGGCATCGACCTCATGCGCTACATCGGCGGTGAGCTGCTCCAGATCAGCGTCGGGGATTCCGTGGTCTTCGACATGGGCAAGAACCACGACGGTGTCCCCCATACCATCACCTTCCTCTCAGGCGCGGACGATCCCGGACTGATCACTCCAGTAATGCAGCCGGCTGGTCCGCCCAAGCTTCTGGTGAACCCGAAGGTCCTGATGCCCGCGCCCCTGCCCCCGGGACCCTTCGACGGTTCGGCCTACACCAACTCCGGCCTGCTCCTGAAGGCAGGTCCGACGCCACAGACCTTCGTGGTGACATTCGTGAAGGCGGGGACCTTCAAGTACGAGTGCCTCATCCACGACGACGACGGGATGAAGGGTACGATAATTGTGCAAAAGAGCGGGGATGGCGGCAGGACCGCAGCCCTCTCAAATTACTGACCGCGATTCCACAGGAGGTTTTGAACCATGAGCAATATCGATGTTTTCAAGTCTGGACTCACCGCTTTCGAGGCCCGTGACAGCAAGAAGGTGGATGACACGTTCTCCGCCGACATGGTCTTTGCCGGCCCAGTGCCGCAGCCGATTGGCAAGCAGGCCTTCGTGGGGCTGCAAAGCGCGTTGATCGCCGCGATTCCGGACTGGAAATTCAACCCAAGCGATTTCAAGGAGGAAGGCGACAAGGTGACGGCGAAGGTCCACATCAGTGGGACCCAGACCGCGGCGCTCAGCCTGCCGGCATTGGGGATCGTGTCCTTCGCGGCCACCGGAAAGCATGTCCAACTGCCCTACGAACAACTCACTGCGACGGTGAAGGACGGCAAGCTGACACGGCTTGAGTCGGACAATGCCAAAGGCGGCGGTGTGGCGGGCGTCCTCGCGCAAATCGGCGCGCCCGTGCCAGCGCATTAGCGTACTTGTTTCTTGGTTCCATCGGACCCCCGCTTGTTCCTTATGGAGCTGGCGGGGGTCCTTACGTATAAGGTGGATTGACGCCTTCGGAGCTCGAACGGAAAATGTCACCATGTCGAGCATGCTGACCGAGGACGGTGGAGGGTAAAGAATGTCGGAGATGAAACCAGGCTACTCGCCGCCCAACGAATCCCCTGTGCGCATCATCCATCCCGTGCTCAAGGGTCAGAAGGCCCTCGTTACCGGAGCGAGCAAAGGCCTGGGGGCCGGCATCGCAGCCTGCCTTGCCGAAGCGGGATGCGACGTCCTCGTCAATTACTCAGGTGACTTGAAGGGCGCCGAGGAGACGGCGAACAGGGTGGCCTCCTTCGGGAGGATAGCCTTAGTCCACAAGGCCGATGTTTCGCAGGAAGCTGATGTCGTGGCCATGTTCGACGCGATGCGCGAGAGGTTCGGGCGCATTGACATCCTCATAAACAATTCCGGGATCCAGTCGAACGCACCCTTCGACGAGATGACCATGCAACAGTGGAACGAAGTCATCGGCATCAACCTCACCGGCCAGTTCCTCTGCGCACGGGAGGCGGTGAGGGCATATAAACGGCAGGGCATTGATCACAAGATATCCTCGTCGATGGGGAAGATACTCCACATCAGTTCGGTGCACGACATCATCCCCTGGGCGGGCCACGTCAACTACGCGGCCGCCAAGGGTGGTGTCATGCTCCTCATGAAGAGCATCGCCCAGGAAGTCGCGCCTTTGCGCATCAGGGTAAACAGCCTCTCGCCGGGTGCCATCCGCACTCCGATGAACGTCGAAAAGCTGGCGTCGCCCGAGGATTACAAGCGCGTGCTTCTTGACCACATCCCGAACAAGCGCATCGGCGAACCAGAAGATGTCGGCCGCGCCGCCGTCTGGCTCGTCTCGGACGACTCAGACTACGTACATGGATCAACCCTCTACATCGATGGAGGCATGACCCTCTATCCCGAATTCGCTTCCGGGGGTTGATCCGGGATTGACCGGCACGACGATTTTCCCTCACTCAGAAGTCAGTCAACTTCCTCCGACATCCTGAAAAAGATTACTATTTTACTTTGGTATCCCCTCCTGAATGTTGTAGATTACTTATGAGAGAAGCTTGGAAAAAGGCGAGGGCAAAACAAGGAAAGCCCAAACATCGTACCAGTGATTCCCTCTCCTTTGTCCCAGGTTGTGTTTATGTGGGGGTAAACACCTATGTTAAAAAAGAATGGACTGATCGTTCTGGTCCTTGCATTCATTGTTTCACGTGGCTTTGCCCAGACCGGCGGGTCAGGCGTAGATCTCAACACCTATTACCAATACCCCCTCTCCGTCGGCTTTGAGTACCAGAGTCTCACCCCCTTCACCAGCCTGAACGGCCCCTACAACATCTTCGACGCGGCGGGGACGGTGACCATGCCCATTCCGGGACAGCCCGTGCTCCAGCCCTTCGCCAGGCTCGGTTACACGAGGTTCAACAGCCTTGATACCCTTTTCCCGGGCAAGTGGGACCACTACCACTTTTACGGGACCCTGGGCATGGCCTACGCGAGCAAGCTGGCCAAGAACTTCGAGGTCGCAGCGGACGCCAGTGTCGGGGCCTCCGAAGCGATCTTCCCGAACCTGATCGACACGGGTGCGACTGGCTTGCCCTATTTCCTGGCGTCGGTGGGGGGAAAGGTCAGCCTCACTCCTTCCTATGGCTTCAGCATCGATTTCCACCCCACGATCCGTTACCAGGTGGCCATGGGCCCGCTGAATGTCCTGGACGGATTCCTTCTTTCCATAGGCGTTTCGGCGAGCTTCCGATTCGGCGAGGATCCCGATTCCGCCCGGGCGATGATCCGCAGCCTCAGGCTGGACAATGCGAGGATTCCGCCGGTCTTCAGTGCGATGCAGAGTTTCTATACAACCAATCCCATCGGGCAGGTCTCGATCATGAACACTGAAAAGCAGGCGGTCACCGACGTGGAGGTATCCTTCAACCAGAAGGAGTACATGGACTCTCCCACACCCTCCTTTTCCGTGGCGAGGATCGAGGCAGGCAAGGGCATCGCCGACGTGCCACTGAAGGCGGTGTTCAACTCTAAGGTCTACGATCTCGAGGGGGGGCTTGGCTTCACGCCGCTCACGGGCGAGGTGGTGGTGACCTACAAGCTCGGCGGTCGTTCGGCGGAGCAGCGCCACCCGGTGACCTACAACCTCTACGACAAGCGCGCCATGACCTGGGACGATGACAGGAAGGCCGCGGCCTTCATCACACCCCTCGACAGGGCCCTCAAGAACTACACGGCTTTCATCAACGAGGCCAGCAGGCAGGCCACGCTGCCTGCCTGGAACAAGTCGCTCCAGATAGCCATGCAGATCTATGACGCGCTGCGCGAGATAGGCATCTACTACCAGGACGACCCGGCCGCTCCCTTCTCCAAGGTCCAGGCGGACCGGAGCTTCGTGGATTTCATCAGCATGCCGAGGGACACGCTGGCGCGGAAGTATGGCGACTGCAAGAACCTGACCGCCCTCTACTGCAGCCTCCTCGAGACCAAGAGCGTCGCCACGGGCTTCATCACCGTACCGGGGCACATCTACCCCGTGTTCGACACTGGACAGAGCGCGGCGACATACAAGGACATCCATCCTGACCGGACCATGACCCTGGCCATCGACGGCACCCTCTGGGTTCCGGTCGAGGTCACGATGCTCGACGGCAAGAGCGATTTCCAGGCCGCCTGGCAGCGTGCGGTGGAGGAGTGGAAGGCCAACGAGAAGGACCGGAAGTTCTACCGCACCCGTGAGGCCCAGGCCGTCTACTCGCCCGTTGCCATCCAACAGACCGACCTCGGCCTGCAGTACGGGAATGCCGACGACATTGCGAAGCTCTTTGCGCAGGACCTCGACGCGGCTGTCAAAGTCATTCTGGCAGGCTATTTCGCGGACGCGGCCAAGTCGAAGGACAAGAGGGACTGGAACCGACTCGGCATCGCCTCCGCAAAGCTGAGACAACTGAAGGGAGCCGAGGACGCCTTCGCCAAGGTCCTCGCACTGGACCCGAAGTCCGTGGGGGCCCGGGTCAACCTTGGCAACATCTCCTTCCTGAAGGGGGACTTCGCCAAGGCGGTCGATGCCTACAAGGGCGCGATCCCGCTCCTTGGCAAGCCTGACAAAGGCAGTCCGGCGGAGCGCAGCTCCATCGCCATCCTTGTGAACACTTCCCGTGCCTACGCGGCGCTCAAGAGGACCAGCGAGTCGCAGGCCGCCCTCGCCGCGGCCACGAACCTGGATGCCCAGGCGACCGCGCAGTTCGCCGCGGTGCCCATCGCGGGCACCGAAGGCAGCCGCGCGGCGAGTTCGGCCGATGTGGGCAACGCGATCAACTTCGTGGAGGACCAGTGATGAGGACAACCAGAGTCACAGCGGTGGCCCGCGTGGCCGCCATTGCCGCGCTCGTGGCCTTGGTCCTGGCGAGTTGCCCCCAGCCGATCAGTGGCACGATAGTCTCGAGGGTCACCGACAAGGCCGTACCCGTAATGACCATATCCGCGCCCACCACCAACTCCGCCTATACCCAGACAGTCCTCGTGCAGGGCAAGCAGAGCAAGCCCGGCATGCTCAAGTCCCTGGGCTGGACGGTGACGGGTACGTTGGGTGTCCTCGCCTCGGGGACTGTGCCCCTCGGATCCATCGCGGCCGACGGCAGCTTCCAGTTCCAGTTCAGCACCCTCACCTTCTCAGGCCCCATCGCGGTCAACGTCTCGGCTCGGGACTGGAACGACAACGTGGGGCAGTCGGCCTTCACCCTCACGGCGCCGGGAGCCTCGATTTCCTCCTTCACGGCGACGGCGGGGAGCAAGTCGGTCCAGCTCTCCTGGGAGAGCATCGCCGGTGCGACCTACACGCTCTACTACACCGACAATGGCACGCTTCCCACACAGACGAACGGGCACACGCTTTCGATCGCGTCGTCGCCCTACGCCATGACCAGCCTTTCCAACGGCAACCTGTACACCTTCCTTCTCCAGGCGCACACCGCCTCCGCCGACTATTGGTCTGCATACACGGTTGCGATGCCACTTTCCCAGTTCACCCTGGCCCCCATGGTCACGGGCGACTACCGGAAGCTCAACCTCGAATGGAGCCAGATCACCGGAAGTTCGAGCTTCATAGTGCAGCGCTCCACAAGCGCCTCGGGGCCTTTCGCGGACTATTCGGGTGTCGTCCAGGGCTACAGCTACACCGACACGGCGGTCTCCGACGGGACCTGGTACTGGTACAAGGTCAGACCCACCGTGGCGGGGGCCATCGCGAGCGCGTACAACGCGGCGCAGACGATGCAGATTGCACCGAGCCTGAACCAGGCCGTCGCAAGCATCCTTACCTCCACTGCCGCCAACAAGGTGGAGATCTACGGCTCATACGCCTTCGTCGCGGCCGGGAGCTCGGGCCTCATTGTCGTGGACGTCTCGGCCCCCGGATCACCCGCCATAGTGGCAAGCTTGCCGACCGCCAACGCCCTCGACCTTAGCATCGACGCGGCGGGCCACTACGCCTATGTGGCCAACGGTGCCAGCGGTCTCATTTCCATCGACATCAGCAACCCACTTGCGCCGGTCCTGGCTGGCACGGCCACCTGGGCGAGCGCCAACGCCACGGCCGTTTCGGTCGTCTCGGGCTATGCCTTTGTCCTCGACTCGAGCACCGGCAACAGCGTCCATGCCGTGAAGATCGTCGCCGCGCCCTATTCGCTCACACCGACGGGAGTGTATTCCAACGCGACCTATCCGATCTTCTCGCATATGGTGGCGACGTATGCCACGAACAACGGCGTCAATTTTTATTACTTCTTTTATATTGCCTGTGGCTCCGTGAACGGTTCGGTGGACAGGCTGTTGGAGATTTATGCCGCCAGCCCCGATACCATGAGCAGCGCGACTGGCGTTTATGGTTCATACACCGACGGGGCCGGCAGCACTGGCTACTATTCAGGCAGGCTCTGGGTCAAGCCGCAGACTGTGGCCGGCGACAGGCTCTACGTCCTGGCTTCGGCCAAGACCATGCTGGAGCCCCCGCCTGGCTACGCGCTCCAGATTTTCCAGAAGTGGCCCAATCCCTCACTGGTGAAGCAGGGTCAGGCCATCTCGAGCGGCTACTACGGCGACCTTTCCGTGGTGGGCACGAGCGCCTATGTGGCAGACGGCATCGGCCTCCAGCAGGTCGACGTGAGCGTCGAGGCCACCCCCGTGATGGGCAGGCGATGGAACACGCCGGGCGCATCGACGGGAGTGGCGTCCAACGGAACGACAGGCTTCATGGCCTCGGGTTCGCTTGGTTTCCAGACCGTTGACCTGTCCCAGCCTGGTTCGTCCACCGTGTCGGGCAGCTACGCGCCAGGGGCCATGACCGCTTCAAAGGTCCGCGGGAACCTGGTCTATGTAACAAGCGGCTCGGGAACCGCGAGGCTGCAGATCGTGGACATTTCCAGCCCGGCAAGCCCCGCTCCGCTCGGCAACGTCGGGATGACCGGTCCTAGCGGCCTGGCCATCACGGGCGGATACGCCCTTGTCGCCGACGGTTCGGCGGGCCTTCGCGTCGTGGACGTCTCCAACCCCTCAAACCCCATCATCGTGGGCACAGGAACACCGATTTCCGGCTCCCTGTCGCGGGTCGCCGTGAAGGGCGATTACGCCTACGCCGCATCGGGCTCCGGGATGCAGATCTTCGACATCTCCGACCCGACCAAGCCCGTCGTCGTGGGTTTCATGGACACCGACGGCCTCTCGACGAACGACGTGGCCCTGCGCGGCACCTACGCGTATATGGCGGACGGAACCTATTTCCAGGCGAATGGACTTAAAGTCATCGACGTCTCCAACCCGGCCCTGCCCTTCCAGGTCGGGAAGTCGTCGGTCGGGATGACCATGTGGAGAGTCGCGCTTTCCGGCGACTACGCCTACGTGTCGGACAACAACCCCATCTCCGGCCTGTTCGCGATCAACATCAATCCATCGAGCGCATCCTTCCTCGCACACTACGGCTTCTGCAAGACCAATTCCGGCGGCTCCAACGGCAGCTACGGAGTCGCGGCCTTCGGAACCTGGGCCTACGTGGCCGACTCGACCGCGACCACCGGAGGACTCTCGCTCGTGGACATCTCTGCGCCCACGGCCCTGGCCAACGCCTCGTTCAAGAGCACGCTCACCCTGACCGGCGCCCAGGATGTGGTACTGAGCGGCAGGTACGCCTATGTCTGCGACAGTGGTGGGCTGCGGGTGATACGGCTTTTCTGAGCTGCCATCGGCTCCTGGATGACCTCACGTCGGCTTTCAACCTGCCTCGACTCGCCTGCGGGCAAACATGCGATGCGATTTCAGAAAACATTTGACAATACAGACTATTGAGTTAGTCTGAGTTCGGGCACGAACCCAAGAACGCGTCGCTGGAGGTTTTCGAAATGATGACTTCGCGGGAAAGATTCCAAAAGGCATTGAATCATCAGGAACCCGACAGGGTGCCCATCGATGCGGGGCAGGATCTGCACAACGGACTGCACGAGCTTGCCTATCGGAACCTTCTGCGCAAGCTCGGAGAGACGGATGATATTTGCCTGTACGACCAGATGCAGCATCTCGCGGTCGTCAAGGAGAGCGTTCTCGATCGCCTCCACGTCGATACCCGCTATGTTTTCGCAGGGGCGGGGGAGGGTTTCCAGATCAGGTTCGACCAGGACCGCAGCTGGCTCGATGAGTGGGGAGTCCGGAGAAAGCCCTGCGGCCTCTACGACGAATGCGTCGGCCATCCCCTCGAGAATGTGACATTCGAAAAGGTCCGAGCCTTCCATTTCCCAAATCCGCGTGATCCATCACGGTTTGCGGGGATACGGGAAAGGGCACTCAAATTGCGGGACACAACCGATTTTGCGGTCGTGGCGGGAACGCCGGCCACATTGTTCTATCTCGCCTCCGAACTCGTTGGCTTCCAGGAGTTCATGGAAAAGCTGATCACCGAGCCGCGGGTCCTTGAACTGCTCATAGACCGGCTCCTCGAGTACTGGATTGATTTCTTCGACGGCTACATGGCTGCTGTGGGGGACCTGGTGGAGCTCGTCTGGATGGGAGACGACTGGGGCGCCCAGCTCGGGCCGGTCATCAACCCCGCCTTGTTCCGGCAGCTTTTCGCAGGCCGCTACAGGCAGCTCACCGACTCCATAAAGAAAAAAGCCCGAGTCATGATCGCGCTCCATTCATGCGGCTCAGTCCAATGGGCGATGGAT
>Ga0118677_10011623_pt1 | contig 13131 bp, 9 predicted proteins | sample AliMusrvi5mmetaG_FD_86154 | JGI IMG/M metagenome (GOLD analysis project Ga0118677, IMG submission 86154)
CCCTGGGCGATCATGGTGAGAGAATTTCCAAAGTCGAAGGTCAACTTTTAAAATAGAAAATTATGAAAGAGAGAATTTTTAAGAATTGGAAAACCACCCTGACCGGCATCTTGATGCTGGCTGGTGGATTAGCGCTAGTCGGAATCGGCAAGGCAACATTGAGTGAATACGTAGTATTCGCACCAGTTTGCTTTGCATTGATCTTTGTCAAAGACCCTTCATTTAAAAAGTAATATGGCAAAGCTCGAATTATTTTCCCCGAAGATCCTTCGATTCGAAGGTGGGTTTGTCAATGATCCCAAAGACAAAGGAGGAGCCACAAACATGGGAGTTACCCTGGCCACATGGCGGATGGTAGGTTATGATAAAGACGGTGATGGTGACATTGACGCTGAAGATATCAAACTCCTTTCCAAAGCAGATGCGGTCAAAGTCCTGAGATTGAATTACTGGAACCGGTGGAAAGGTGACCAAATTACCAACCAGAGTATTGCGGAAATTCTGGTTGACTGGGTCTGGGGCAGCGGAAAATGGGGCATTGTCATTCCGCAACGATTGCTGAAGGTTCCTGATGATGGTATCGTAGGAACCGCTACTCTGTTTGCCGTTAACAACGTCAACCAGCGCGGACTTCATGCTGCCATTTTCCAGGCAAGAAAGGCTTTTATAGAAGAACTGGTAAAGAACCATCCGGACCAGCACAAATTCTTCAACGGATGGATGAACCGATTGAACAATTATAAATTCATAGCATGATAAAACCGGGTTTTCTGATCCTGCTTCTGGCCGCCTTGATGTCCGGCTGTATTTCTGAAAAAAAATGTGTTGAAAGATATCCGCCTGCAGAAAGATCGACTGTCATTGTTCAGCACGATACTGTTACATCCGTGAAAGATTCCCTGATCCCGCTACCGGCAGACAGTGGCTTGATCAAAGCGCTGTTGGAATGCCAGGATGGGAAAGTGGTTGTGAAAGAAATTCTTTCCATAAAGCCGGGAAAGCGGGTTGTTCCTTTCTTTTCGGTTCAGAATAATATATTAACCACCGGTGCAAAAATCGACAGCAGCTCGATCTATTTTTCCTGGAAAGAAACTCACATCCGGGAGTCCAGGATTGAATCAAAGACAATTGAAAAGCCGGTGTATAAAGTCACCGGTTATCAAAACTTCCTGATTTGGTCTGGAGGAATTGCCTGGGCGATCATTGTCATTCTGGTTGCAATTAAACTCATCCGTTTCTATCTCAAAAGGAAATTACTGCCATGAACCAGGTTGAGATAGATGGTAAAACATATCTGACGCCTTCCGACTGGAATGAGCTGACAAAGAAACAGGTTTTGTTTGTCAGCCGCTTGTTTCAGGGACAGCTCACCATGGTGGATTTTAAGCTCAGGGCACTATTTGATTTCCTTTCAGCCAGGCCGAAAGTCATCAAACGCATCCATCCGGAGGATGCTTATTTCCTTGGTGAAAGCCTCGATTTCCTATTCAAAGAAGTCTCACTGACCAAAAATCTACTCCCTGTCCTACGAACCAGCAGAAGAAAATACTTTGGCCCTGCGGATGCCATGATGAACTGCACCTTTGGGGAATTCACAATGGCCAATTCCCTGCTTGATTCTTTCTCAAAATCCAAAGAGCAAAAGTATCTCGATGAAATGGTGGCAGTTCTTTACAGGCCAAAGAAATGGTTTTGGTTTATCCGGAAGGCTTTTACCGATAACCAGGATCCCCGGAAAAAGTTTGTCAACCGGTCGCTGAAGAAACGATGTACCAGGATAGCATCAGTTGATTACGATATCAAGTATTCTGTTTTCCTTTTCTTTTCCGGTGTTCTGAATTCATTACCGGTGTTATATCCTTACGTTTATCAGCAAAAAGGGGATGCCGGCAGCGAAGACAATGGCTGGGCATCACTGATCATCTCACTTGCCGATGGCAAGACCGATGATAAAAGCCTTGAAACCGTAATGAATTCAAACCTTTACAATGTGCTGATCGGGTTAAACAAGAAAGCTAAAGAGTATCACGAGTATATGAGTAAAATTGAATCCTATGACCGACATTAACAGCTACGTTGAGTATTTCCGTACCCTTGCCAGAGAGCATAAGGAAATCAATGATTTCTACATGATGGATATCAACGAGCCGCTCGATGCTTTGCGGTCAAACATTAAATACCCGGCTTTTATCCTGACAAACCTTTCTGGAAACTTTGAAGCTTCAAACCTGGACAATATTCTGGACTTAAGCAATGGAGGGTTCCTGATCATCGGCCACTTGGACAAGATCGATGATTTTTCCGGTGAAATGCAACTTGTTTCAAAGATGAAGCAGATCGGAACTGATATCATCTTCCGGATGTTGCATGATCATCTTAAATGCGAACCTCTTGCCGTCAAGGCCATTCCGGGATTCAACATCAATTCTGTTAGTTATGAGATGCTGGAGCCGGTATTTGATAATGATTTTGGTGTGATGTTTTCCTTCAAACTTGAGGATTGCCTTGATTTGGAGTATGATCCTGAGAAATGGGATTAATGTTCTGTCAATCTCGTAAACATCTCACCGGAAAAGCATTTGCCCTGCTTGATGGATACAATGAAACAGAATAGTTGTATGTATTCATCCCATGTGATAATGCTTTAAACTGACCCCATGATGTTGAAGACCAAAACAGGGTTGCAAAGCCATTAAAACTCATGCTTGAATTCAAATAGAAAACGCCGCTTCTCAATGCATTGAATCCTGAAATAATGCTGTCCTGAAGCGGTTTTCCTGCAAATCCATTGCCATTGTAATAATTAAATAACGTTTGCCATTCGTTTTCGGTTGGCACATGCCACCCTGGAGGACAAAACCCTTGCCCGGCCTGAGTATCATCATATTTCATCATCTCATCCCACTGGTAAAGCCCACCATAGTTGGTGCAATTAGTGACCAGGTCATTATAACAATACTTTTCTGCGATGCAATTATCATTCTGAACTTGTGATGATAATATAATATTTCCGTGATTAAGGTTAACGGCCATCCAGCATTGGGAGCCGATTTGAACCGATGGATATATTTTGTTATCGCGGATATCTGTCAGGTTATTTCCACATACAAAGACAGGTGCGGGTTGTACGATTATATTCCTTGATTTGCTTGCACTGCACAAAGAAACATTCGTGTATGAATAGGTAATGATCTTGGTTCCGGTTCCTGCTGTTGATGGTGTAAAAACTCCGGTGGGAGAGTTCACTCCGGGACCGGAGTAGGTTCCACCCAATGGTATGCCACCTTTAAGTTTGAAGGGTTTTGCATTCACAGATGTGATTGTATCAAAGCAAGATGTGAAGGTAACTATTGGTGCCAGGGTTCCGCTCATTATGATCTTTGCAGAACTTGCAGGATTACTGGTAACACAGGCCAGATTTGATGTCATTACGCATCGAACGCTGTCTCCATTTGCCGGGTTATATGAATAGGTATTTGAGTTGGTCCCGACATTTGTCCCATTGACCTTCCATTGATAGGATGGGGTCGAACCTCCATTTGTGGGTGTCGCATTAAAGGTCACGGATGATCCAGGGCAAAAAGGATTCGGAGTTGCTGTGATAGATATACCTGCCGGAAGATTTGCATTGACAATCATCGTAATGGAATTCGATGTTGCGGGATTACCGATCGGGCAGGCAATGTTTGAATTCAAAACGCATGTAACAACATCACCGTTGTTGGGAAAATAGGAATATACCTGGTTATTCGCACCTACACTTATGCCGTTGACCTTCCATTGGTAAGAGGGCGGTGTGCCCCCATTGTTCGGGGTTGCAGTAAATGTGACTGAACTTCCCGCGCAGAAAGGATTTGAAGACGATATAATGGATACAGTTACAAGCAGGTTGGGATTGACGGTCATCGTGACGACGGGCGAAATGGCCGGGTTGTTTACGGCGCAGGTTGCATTTGAATTAACCGTACAGGTCACCCCATCACTGCTCAAAGGAATATAGGTATAGGTTGGCAGATTAGCTCCCACTGGGTTCCCGTTGACCTTCCATTGATAAGATGGTATTGTTCCTTCGTTTATAGGATGGGCGGTGAAGGTCACAGATGTTCCCGCACATACAGGATTTTGGGTAGGGGTAACAGTTACGCTAACCGCAAGGTTTGGATTCACTGTCATGGTGATCCCGTTAGAGGTTGCAGGGTTGTTTGAAATGCAAACGGTTAGTGAAGATGTCAGCTCGCAGGTGACAACATCCGTGTCCACCGGCGTGTAGCTGAACGTGCTTGAATTTGTTCCCGAATTGATCCCGTTGACCTTCCAATGGTAAACCGGGGTCAAGCCCGGGTTGATAGGGAATGCGGTATAGGTGACAGAGGTTCCGGCACAGACATTATTGCCGGAAGCGGTGATCGAGACTTTCACAGAATCTCCGGCATTCACTGTGACCTGAAAATCTACTGTGTCTCCTCGACAATTTCCGATCTTCGGCGTGACATGATAAGTGACAACACCCGGTGTTGAAATCGGGTTTGTCAGTATCTGGTTTATCACCAGTCCTGAATCAGCCGTGAATCCGGTAACGGTTCCCGAAGTTAGTGTGGCGGTCCAGTGGAAATTTGTTCCTGCAACATTCGAAGTTAAAGGTATGCTGGTGGATTCTCCCGAACAAATGGATTTTGTAAGCTGGTTGTTTGTAATCACCGGAATCGGCGTGGTGATCAGCTGCACGGTATCAATGCCGCTGCATCCATTGCTGTTGGTGACGGTCACGCTGTAATTTCCTGCCTGTCCTGTTTTGAAGGTTTGAGAGGTCCCTACCGGCAGTCCTGAGCCAAGATCTTTCCATAAGTAAGTACATCCGGAACAGACGCCGGCATCGAATGTCACAGAATCCCCGAAGCAGACTGATCTGTCAGGCCCAAGGGCAACCGAAGGGCTTGTAACAATGGTAATAGTTTGCCAGGATGTGTCGGTTCTGTTATCAATGTGCCGGACATATAATTCGACATTGTAATTCCCTGTCGTCGAATAAAAGTGTGATGGATTTGGTAGATAAGAGATATTATCCACGCCGGAAGCCGGATCCCCAAAATTCCAAATAACCGAATCAGCAGGAGTCCATATCTTTGAAGTAAAATGAATGGAATCACCTAAACATGCTTTGCTATGATTTATATATAAATAATATCGCTCCAGAAAATCAGGAAGGCCATAGGTGTTCATATTGCCATTAAGATAAAAACCACCAGTCAGCAAATTGCAGCCTATTCCTGGAACATTTGGATTATTAATTACCCCAAGTGAATCACTATTCTGCCTACTGAAATAAATTTTATAATCAGGAGCTCTCTGTAATGCACAATGACCCATTGGATGACTTACGAGAATCACTTCGGTTGATTTAAAAGTAGAAGAGTCTGTTTTTGTTGCGTCATATTGAACAATGTCAGACATTCCAGCGAGCGGATGCACGTATTCCACATAGAATAATTTTCCATCAGGTGAAAATTCATGACCGGCCTGAAGTTCAGCATTAGCATTGGAAGTGAATGTAAAGAGAGGTTGAACTACACCGGTAACATCATTGAAATTGCAATATTCTATCTTATTTGAATAAAGAGCAGCAAGTTTGTGTCCATCAGGAGAGATCTTAATGTAATTTATCTCTTGACCATTAGCTCCGGTTTTATGAGGAACAATACTTGGACTATAAACAGGTATAGTATCCAATCCATTTTGAGTTATTTTATAGGAGGCATACCGGTTGCTGGTATCGTTGAGTCTTACAACAATCCAAACATCTTTATTGTTCTTATGTCTGCATGCATTTAATGCAGTGTTGGCATAAAATGCTGAATTTATAGAAATATTCTTTTGATTTATATCAATATCTCCTAACCCTCCATTTAGCCTCATATTAAGAATTGAATATCTCAACCCCGCATGGGGCAAGATATAAGGCCATTGATAATAATCAATTGTAAAAAGGTAATATAGGCTGTCGTCTGCAAGGCTTTGAACGGAAAATATCGATTGTGCTCCTTGTCCTCCTGACCCTGCCAAACCAGTGCCATTTGGCATTACAGTGAACATTCTGTTAAATACTGTACCTCCGTTCGAATAATAAAGCAGGGAACCCAATGAATCTGAAATGCTTGTGGAATTCATCTGAGAATAAAAACTGGGATTTGTCAATGGAATTGGTGGAATGCTGTTAAATGAAACACCCGCATGTGCACCAAAATACCAGGTATGGAATTCTCCCTGAGAAAAACACAAGGTTGGAAAAAGTAGAAAAAAAAGTAAAATAACCCTTGTATTCATAGAGAAACAGGCGATTAGTCTATCAAAAGTAATTATTAAAATTTGATTGAGGCAAGCAATTCCTCAAAAACTGGTTATTTTTCGCGTAATTCCTATAAAGAACCATGATTAAGACAATGAATATTACCGATGGTTGTCTGTTTTTTGTGTCCTTTATCAGGCATAGCATTGTGCTTTTCTTTGCTCAATGCAAACCACCCAACCCAAACTTTCCGAACGTGAAATAGCCGAAGCTTGGGCTAAGATCACTGTTCAACTCTGGAGAAAGAATATGAGCCGAATGAAGATCGGCCAGAATTCTTCCTGTGATCTTTACAGAAGTTTCAAATTCAAAGTCATTGCCGCATCCGGTGGAAATGTGGACCGAATTGAATTTGCCTTCAATTATTACGGCAAATTCCTGGATATGGGTGTCGGCAAAGGAACCAAGCTCGGAGACCGCCCGGTCTCACGAGGCAGCAGAGTTTTGGCAGATAAAATGCTGGGATCTGTCCGGAAACCCAAGAAATGGTATTCCCGGACTTTCTATGGTGAAGCTCACCGCCTTTTTGAGATCCTGCAAAAAGAGTATGGCAGGAAAGCCCAGGTTGTGATCTGCGAAAACATCAATGACAACTCAATAAAGTAAGGCAATGGCAAAAATGACAGAAGAAGCCAGGGCAACCGTTATTTTGAACGGTCAGCAGGCCAATGCAACTCTGAAGGAGATCGAAGCATCGGCCAGGGCCTTGAACGCAGAACTGAAAGGACTCAAGACCAATACCCAGGAGTTTGCTGATAAGTCAAAGAAGCTTCAGGAACTCAACACCAAGCTGGCTGATATCCGTAGCCAGACAAGAGCCATCGGTGATGAGATGAAAAAGAATGCCGGTGGCCTGGGAGGTCTTTTCGATTCTTTGAAAGGAGCAGCCTTGCAGATGGGAGGAGCAATGGCCGCTGCTTTTTCCATCACTGCCATTGCAGATTATGTCAAAGGCGGGATTCAGAAAGCCATTGAACTGAGGGATGCCGAGAAATTGCTCCTGGATGTTTTGGATGGGAATAAAGCCACCCAACGGGAACTGATCGATCTTGCAAAAGAACGTTCAGGATCAACCAAGGATAGCCGCCTGGAGATCGAACAGGCTGAAAAGTTCCTGGCCATCCAGGGCAGGACTCCGGAACAAATCCGGAAAACCATTTTAGCCGCACAGGATCTGGCAGTTGTCACCGGCCAGACTTTGGAAAAAGCTGTCGAAGATCTTGACGGAACAATGGAAGGCCGCCTTGCAAAGGGGTTGCAAAAGCTTTCCAGTCAATTCAAGGATTTGTCGAAAGAACAACTCTATCATGGCGCTGCCATTGATATTGTTGCCAAAAAGTACAAAGGATTGGCAGAAGAAGAAATGCAAACCACCGAAGGACGATTAGTTATGCTTGGAAAAAGTTGGAAAGCATTGCAGCGTACAGTGGGAGAAGCGCTTCTTGGCACAAACGGAATGTTTGACGGACTTGTTCAGGGAGCCACCCAAGCCCTGAGCTCAGTCAAGAAACTCTTCGAAGTGCCGATGGCTCAGAAATACCGGGAAGAACAGGAAACCTTAAATGCTCTTGTATTTCAAATACAGGCCACCAACACCAACCAGGCAGAACGTAACCGGCTGATCGATGATCTTCGGCAAAAGTACCCGGAGTTTTTAGGTAGCATGAAAGATGAAGATGTTACCAACCAGTTCCTGGCAAAACACCTTGAGGAAGTCAATTATCAGTATATGGAGAAGATCCGCCTTGCGGAATCTGAGGACAAGCTCAAAGACATTGCCGAAGCCCAGTCGAAGGCTTCAAAGAAACTTACTGAAGCTGAAGGCGAACGAAACAGAATATTGGCCGCTTCCATGCAACTCTTGTATGATTCTAAACCTGCTTATGCAAAGTTGGTTGAACAAGCCACATCTTTGGAAGAGAAGATAAATTTGGTGAAACAATATTGGGGAGCCGGTGGCGGTACCACCGGAACAGGAGGCTGGTTTTTGGAAGCTGCTGAAAATGCCAAGAAAGCTGCGGATAAAATGAAGGTGTACTCAGTTGAATTCAAAAATGAGCAGTTAAGAATTGCTGAAGAAGCAGTTAATTCTTCATTGAACCTCAATAACAATCTGGATATGGTTTCTAACCAGATCCTAACGATTGCTATGCAAACCAAGGATGAGACCCTAAAGATGGTCATTAAGACCGAGATGGAGGACCGTGAACGTACTCACCGGATGGTTGAGAACCGTAAGACTGAGTTCAAGGAAGAGTTATCCTGGAAAAAGATGTCTATTGATCAGCTCAATGATTACATCTCAAAAGGAAGGGAAGCGGATGCAACCAATACCGACCGCACCAATATGCGAAAGGCAACCGATGAATTGAACACCCGCGGGAAGGCCAACGATAAGATCAAGGAATCCTACAAGAACCTGATGGATTCCTTGAAAGAAATTGAAGGGAAAAACTATGCTGACAAATTCACCCAGACACAGCAGGAGATCCGGAATGTCGAAGAGAAGTACAATACCCTGATCAAAAAGGCTTTGAAATTCAAAGCGGATAATGAAAAGACATTATCACCGGAGCAGAAAAAAGGTATTGATGACAATGTATCTTCTTTGGAAGTTAAACGCGATGCACAGGTAAAACAAGTGCTGCTTCAGGCAGAACAGGCCTTTGCAGAAGACGTAAAGAAGATCCATGAAAACCTGCGGGTTGCCCGTATGAACATTACCCAACGGCAAATCTACGAGGTAAACAAAAAGTACGAGGATGCTCAAAAAGAGATCCTCGGAGCAGTTGAGTTTGCTTATAAAGAAGAATTAGCTGCCGCAGAAGGCAATTCAGAAAAGATCATCCAGGCAGAAAAGAATAAAGCTGCTGCACTCAAAGCAATCCAGAAGGATCTTGATTCCTTGAAGACTGCACAAAAGCAGGAAACAACGGAGGCAAAGAAACAAGGGGATACCAAGTTTGAGGATGATCTGAATAATCTCAAACTCAAAGGTGATCAGGACCTGGCAAAAGGAAAAGAGAAGATCCAGCTTGAGGTCAATGCCAGGTACAAAAAGCTGCTGGAAGAAAACCTTGGAGATGAGCAGCGAACAGCAGAGATCAAAAAGCAGATCTCTGAAGAAGTCTCTGCAAAACAACTTCAGCTTTCCAAAGATACAGCCAAAAAAGTGGCTGATGATGCTATCTCTCTGGCCAAAGGCGCTGTGGATGGTCTTGCAGCCATCTTCTCCATGCAGTCAGATGCAGAAAACCAGCAGTTAAAGGAAGATGAAGAGGCCAACAATAAGAAGAAAGCAAACCTACAGGCACAGCTTGATGCTAAACTCATCACCAAAGAGCAGTATGATTCGCAGGTATCCAGGATGGACAAGGATCTGGATAAGAAACGAAAGAAGATGGAGCATGATCAGGCCGTTCGAAACAAAGAAGTCGCTTTGTTCAATGCGCTGATCAGTGTGGCCACGGCTGTTGCTTCGGCTTTGGGAGCCGGTCCCGGAGTAGGGATTGTACTGAGCATCATTACTGCCGCCTTGGGAGCGATCCAAATCGGTTACATCCTGAGCCAGAAAGTTCCGGAAGCTGCCACTGGTCGCTATTCGGTGATTGGCCAGGATGACAATAAACTATATCGTGATATTCCGCTTGTCAATTCACCGGAAACAGGGCTGTATTCAACTCCCACGCTTATTAGCGAAACTGGCCAGGAGATCGTCATTGATCCCAAAACAACAAAAAACCTGATGGTTAATTACCCTCATGTCATTGATGCGATCAATTTTGCAAGGGTTCCGCAAAGGGCTGTTGGACGGTACATGTATGCTCCGGCATCCACACCGGCAGGAGTTCCCTCAGTGGTTGATCCTGAATTCACAGCCAGTATCAACCGGCTAAATTCATTGATAGAAAGTGGCATCCCTGCCTTCATTTCCTTTGATCACCTTAGGGAAACGACAAACCGGATCAACGAGATCGAAGCCGAAGTATCCAAATAATTGTAAATTCTTATGCTGTCCATCCTGATTGCCGACCAACCCCTTGACCTGAGCGATGATTTTTCGGTTTCACTGAACCTAAAATCTCCTATTTTCAATGATGTCGGGGATTATTCCTTTCCATTTAAAGTTCCTTCTACGCCAAGGAATATGTCAATCCTGGGATGGAAAAATCGGTTAGCATCGACCCGGAGCATTTACGAAACCTTTGATGGCAGTATCCGGTGGAATGGGATAGTTCTTTTTGTTGGTCAAATAAAGATCAAGACCGCTTCAGATAAGACATTTGAAGGTACACTTTATATCAACAAGGGTAACTTCAATTATGAAGTGAAGGATCTCCTTTTAGACCGGATTGACATGGGAATGAAAACATTTCCCACTGATCAGGATGCTGTAAATTACTTCAACTGGTCGTTGACTCATTTTTATCCTGAAGTGGATTTTTCGTTGCCTGAGATCGCCAACCTTGACTTCTTTGATCCGGTGGCCACTAACCCTGAGCTAATGGCTTACAATCACATATTCCCGGATGGATGGCTTCATAAAACCACAACAGACGGACAAAGCAGAACGATCCTGATCCCTTTTCTTTACCTGAAGTTTGTCCTGAATAAACTTGCAGAAAACTTCGGGTACCGGTTGCAAGATGAATTTTTCACTTCAAGCATCGAGCTTTCACGCCTGGTGATCTACCATTCGGTAAACCTGAGCGAGGTTATTTTCGGGCTTCAGCAGATTTATTACTGCCGCTTCCTTCCCAAGGTGAAGGTAAGTGAATTCATATCCGGTCTGGAAAAGTGGTTTAATTGCTGCTTTCATGTGGACTCCAAGCAAAGGGTTGTTCGGATCGTCAGCAACAAAGAGGTGTTGCTTCGCTCCGAAGTAGTTGAGTTTTCAAAGAATGTTCTTTCAGTCTCCCAGGAGATCCCCGAACAGATCACCGGCTTTAGGTTCCTGTTGGGACCCGATTCCGGGGATAAGGTTTACCAGGCACAGTTGGATTCGGAAAAAGGAATTACTGACTATATCAAAGGCGCAGTACAGAGCTTTTCAGATATTCCGCCTTATCCCTTCACCTGGCTCGGCGATATCTACTATATTGCTGATACAAACACCTGGTGGCAGTTGGGAGTTAATGGCATTTCATTTCTCATTGAGTGGCAGCAATTGCCAAATGGACCAACCCTGACCGATAAGTTTTTCTACAAATGGGGGGATGATAAAAACAAGTATGAGACAATTTTCTCCTCTCTATCGGATAAGTACATCGGTGTAAACTGCGGGAACTTGGGAGCAGATAATCAGAAAACCACACCCCGTTTATTTTGGGTTGGTATTGTTGGCGGCTGGGGTACTCCTGTGAGACTTAAAGGACTTGCAAATAACAGCAATTTCTCACTACGGTATCCTGGTCCAAACGGGTTGTTCAATCTCTATTGGAAGGACTGGGTAAACTGGATCATGGATGATCGAAAGAGCGTCAAGATCGAAAAGCAGATGGATTTCATAGAGTTGAAAAATCTCGATTTTACAAAGCGTTACCGCATTAACGGCATCAATTATCTTGTCAGTGAACTTGCCGTTACCCTGAATAAATCCTCGATCAAATCCGCTCAGCTCAAATGCTTCACTGCTCCCTGATGCTGTCCTTTATTTCCCTGTGATCTCATGGTACTATTGCACCATGATTGACATCACTGAGGAACCTAATCTCATTTCATTTGCCGGTAATCCGGTCATTTATGAAGCCTGCTCAGATAATTACCTGATCTCCCTTGGTTCATTTGGATACTTTGAATTGGTGATATCCGGAATTGATACCACCGTGGGTCATTCGTTCCACCTTCAGTTTGCCGGGAAAACCCTCATTTTTCTATCAGCCGGCTTCACTGGTTTTGACGGTTTGCTGTTTGAAGTCGCATATATCGGGCAGACCTTCAATGACTTTGCAAACAACATTTACCAGTGTTTTCTAGCAAATTATGACATCCAAAAATATTTCAATGTTACGCTGGACCCGCCAGGGGCAAGCCAGCGTAGCATCAAGCTCCATGCAAAGGAGTCCGGAACTCATGGTTCTGTGGTGCTTTCTAATGTCGGTGTTACAGGGGTAGCTGCAGGAGTAAACACACCCGGAACAGATGATGTTTACAGGGATTACTTTGGCATCCTTTGCCTGATCCGGGATACGTGGAATAATCCGATTGGGGAAGATATTAAACCCGCTGATTTCATCGGCTGTGCAAGGTTCGATATCTCGGATTACATCAGGTCAAAGTTTGCAGCCTGGGAAATGACACGCTTCGAATTTCCCGAACTTGCCGGGAATGTCAGGGCTCACGGCTGGGATTATCTTCTCAAATACCGGGTATCATTTGCGGAAAGTATCGCCGGCAACGTCAGAGGTTTGCAGTCGGACGGATGGAAATTCGCCCTGGCCGGTGGGCTTAACCATGAACTACTGACTTCACTCAACGAGAAGTACCTGGAATATTTCTCTATACCTGCTAATAAACTCAAGTTCCTTTCGTGGCTTCCCCTTGCGAAATATTCCCGCTCCGGAGTCATGGAGAAACTGTTTTTCCTATTCCAGGACAACCCAACCGGAGTTCAGTACAGGCTGGTTGTGGTTATCACCTTTACAGACGGATCCCATAAAATTGTGAACGCAACCCCGCAGGTGGCGTATCCGGCTTTTTCAGTGATGGAGTTCAAAGTAGGCTTTGATCACCTTGACCTGGTGAATGCTCAATATGGTAAAACAGTTCATTCATGGGAAGTCTATCTG
>Ga0118677_10011624_pt1 | contig 13128 bp, 13 predicted proteins | sample AliMusrvi5mmetaG_FD_86154 | JGI IMG/M metagenome (GOLD analysis project Ga0118677, IMG submission 86154)
TCCGGATGATTTGCTCCTTTTCACTCAGAAGCATCGACACGTCTTCCGTGTCGATGCGGCTGCTAGTTACGATGACCTTCGCGAGCGCATTCTCGGCCTCCGAGCGCGTCAACCCGCTCAGCGCCTTGACGATCGACTCGCGTCCGTCGCCCTGAAGGTTGATCTCCACCTTCGGGTTGTCCTTCATCTGTTCGATGGTGTCGTCCAGCACTGCGGCCAATTCGGCTTCGTCTGGCATCTCCAAGTCGAGGACCGTGATGTCCTTCTCGAGTTCGGCCGGGATCTTGAGCACCGGCGAAAGCAGAATCAAGGTCTTGCGGGTACCCTTGAACGGAGCGATCAAGTCACGGAGCTGCCGGATGGCGAGCGCGGAGGCTTGCGAGCGCTCGTCCAGAAACGGGTGGAAATCCTCCAGGATGAAGACTCCCGGATCGTTGAACTCCAGCAGGAAGGGGAGAATCCGCTTCGGATCGGCTGTCTTTCGATCGACCACCTTTAGATCGGTCGTGCAGAGGCCGCGGGAAACCGACCAGATGAAGAGCTTTCTACGGGCGAGATCTCCTTCCGCGACGACCTTGCCCACGAGTTCGATCGCTCGGTCCTCTTCCGCGGTCACAAGATACAACACGGGATAACCCGCACGAATGTACGTGCGGAGCGTCTCTGGGAAGGTCGTCGCCATCAGGAACCTGCCTCGTAGTCGCGCTCAACCTCGGATTCGGATTGCTCGAACTCCGGCTTCAGCTCACGCTCGCCTTCCTGCTTCCCGAGTCGGCGCTCCATTTCCTTCGTGAACTCGACGCAGCTGTCACCAACCGCGCCGAGAACTTCGACCTTCTGCGTGCCATCCCTCTTGATCGTGACCTTTATCTTCATAGACTCACTCCTTGATCCCTAACTTCTTCTCGATCAACGACTCCACCCACTTCTGGATGGACGTGTCTTCCTCCGCGGTGCGAATGCGCAGCGCCTTGTGTGTTGACACGGACAGACGAACGATGATGGGACGGCTCGTCTCTGCCTCTTTCGGTTCTTCTTGCTCGCTTGGCACGTTTGGACCTCCCGGAAGGATTGATTCTGTATCATTGCCAAAGAAGAGTCAAGAGGCAAATGATTGCAAAGTAGCAACACGGGCGGCTACCCGGCCGTGCCAGGAACCTGAACGGCAAGCGTGGAGACAGTTGGAATAGGGGTGAGAGAGGGACGCCACACTGTCCCACTCCCAATTCCCGCCCCAATTATCTTGACAGGAACGCCTGCTGCGCAGTGCGCCCGTATGCGCACATTCCGCAGAACTTAGCGTATGGCGCGTTTCCTCTGGTTGGAGGCGTGAGCCTTTGGGAGGTCGCAGTCAACCCCATGGTTGAGAATCGACCCGCACGCTTTAGGTACGAATTCTCCGGGTTCTCCGGTTGACGGCATAGTTTAGTTGACGGCCCCGTCCAACGCGCCGCCCCATTCTAAAATCGGTCGTACTGGCGGCTCCCCTCGCCAGGTTCAACGTCGGCTACCTCAAGACTGCAAGGCTGCGCAGAGGCCCACGGTCGCCCCTCCGGTGGCTCATCCATATTTCGTCCCACCGAAGAACGAGCCGACCAAGCCCCGCCAACATTATGTACATTTCCACATATTAATAATTCAGATCAAAACACCTGATCATACTATTGACCAAGGGGAGGGGGAAGACTGTAGACTATTCCCGTCGTTCTGCGGGTCGATGGGACATTGCTCGGTCCCAGCCCGCTGTGCCCCGGTAGGTGGGCGGATGCGGTGATCGACGGCGAATGACTGAAGGCATGGCAAAGTGTCTACGGCTCGGGGCAGGATCCATCTTGCCCATTCGAGCAGCGGCGGAAACCTAATCGATCCAATCTTAGGGTGTGGGCATGGGTTACTCCTCGTATACCGAATACCGCTGCGGTCGTTGCAATAGCATCGTCCAAAAGGAAACCTCGCGCTGCCCCTATTGCAGGGTACTGCTGAGCGGAATCCGTTGCATGCGATGCAGTTTTACCGGATCTACTTCGGATTTCCTTCTTGATCGATGCCCGAAATGCGGTTCGGTTTCGATTGCCAGCTTTGGCGGGGAGTCATCCGGGATTGCCAGATATGGCACTGTGTCTCCCGGTGCTGAATCGGCGTCCACGCCCATGTCCGCGAAAGCTCGTATGGTGGCGTGGCTGCTCGGCAGTGCTGCCCTGCTATGCGTCTTACTCTATTTCTTTATGCATCGAGATACCAGCCTGCGCACACTGGAGGGGCATTCGGCCATGGTTGATTCCGTGGCCTTTAGCCCTGATGGGCGCACCCTAGCTTCAGGGAGTGTTGACAACACCATCAAACTCTGGGACGCCGCCACCGGCAAGCTGCTGCGCACGCTGGAGGGGCATTCGAGCACTGTTGAATCCGTGGCCTTTGGCCCTGATGGGCGCACTCTGGCCTCAGGGAGTGTTGACAACACCATCAAACTCTGGGACGTCGCCAGCAGCAAGCTGCTGCGCACGCTGCAGGGGCATTCGAACAATGTTGAATCCGTGGCCTTCAGCCCTGATGGGCGCACCTTGGCCTCAGGGAGTGTTGACGGCACCATCAAGCTTTGGTACACCGCCGGCGGCAAGCTGCTGCGTACGCTGGAGGGGCATTCGGCCATGGTCCATTCCGTAGCCTTCAGCCCGAACGGGCGCACCCTGGCCTCAGGAAATCTTGACAACACCATCAAACCTTGGAACGCCTCCACCGACGCCAGTCAGTACGCCCCCCATGTTGGAATCGTGAAGCTTGATAACAACATCACACTCTGGGACGCCGCCACCGGCAAGCTGCTGCGCACGCTGCAGGGGCATTCGGACGCTGTTGAGTCCGTGGCCTTCAGTCCTGATGGGCGCACTCTTGCCTCGGGAAGCGACGACAAAACCATCAAGCTTTGGGACGCCGCCAGCGGCAAACTGCTGCGCACGCTGCAGGGGCATTCTGCCATGGTTCATTCCGTAGCCTTCAGCCCGGACGGGCGCACCCTGGCCTCGGGGAGTTTTGACCACTCCATCAAACTCTGGGACGCCTCCTACGGCACGTTGCTGCGCACGCTGGAGGGGTCTGAAGAATGTGTAAATTCCGTGGCATTCAGCCCTGACGGGCGCACTCTGGCCTTTGGGAGCAAAACCATCCATCTGTGGGATCTCAAGATGGGGCAGGTGGCCCGTTCATCAGTCCCGAAGAACCACGATGAGCATTGACAAGCTGTGCCCAGTTCATCGGCAGGCGGGTGGCCCACATTTCGAACTTGAGATGTGGGAGACGACGAACGCGAACAGCGGGTTCTCGTTCGCTTCAATTCCGGCTTCTCGCGTTTCCCAGGTCTGGATGTTCAGACCTGACGCACCCGGCGGTAGGCCGAGACTTTAGTCCGAGGAGAAAGAGATGCAGAACGTGTGCAAGTCCAAGGTGATGCTATTCGCCGTTTTCGTTATGCTCGTGGGATGCACCTCTGGCAAGAGCGATTGGGAGGCTGCAAAGCGTTTAGACACAATCCCGGCCTATCAGAAATTCATCGTTAGCCATCCAAAAAGCAAATTCGCACCTGAAGCATCACGGAGAGTTGATGATCTCGAATGGATATTCGCAAAGAGTTCCGACAGTGGCACAGAACTTCAGAACTATCTGAGTGCTCACCCGCAGGGAAAACACGCGAGTGAGGCTCAAAAGTTGGCAAGTGATTTTATCCAGCTTCCGTTCGCGGTAAAGCTTGAGGGCGTGCTTGCCGGCCTTATGCTCTCCGGACGAAATCCATCAAACGGCCGGCCTGAAATGCAGTCAGCCGGCCGCCCGCCAGTAGGGCTCGTCAACGAGTTTGCTCTTGATGGGGTACCCATTCCGTTGGCCAGGTCCGTTATATCGGACTCGATGCTTCAGACGCGGGACTTTGGATCTCTTATTTGCCCGCTCGCCCCTGAACAGCGGGCGTTTAGACAGGGTGGGGCACTGGCAATTGCCTGCAGAGGGACGCGCGTCCAACGCGATCAAATTCGGACCTACATTGGGCGGAACCGGCAATCAAAATAGGCGAGTGGCCAGTGTCTTCCAATAGAACGAGGAGGCTCACTCGACTTGGTTCCCAGTCTTGATCTGCTGAGAAGTCGGGGAAACTTCCACACTCGCGGAGAGTAGGAGATTCGTGCATATCAAGCTAGAAGGAATCACGATTGTTGTGAGCATCGCCTTGGGAATCGTGGCGTGTGGCGAGCACAGCGCCACCTTCCAAACGGCCACAGTGAATCAAATGGAAAACCGAGGCAAGTTAGCCTACCGCAAAGGGGGAGCGCGTCCGTTTACTGGGATGGTAAAGGGCAGCTTCCCAGACGGGCATGCCCAAAGTACGTTTCATTATAAGGACGGGAAACGGCATGGACTGGCAGTAACCTATTACCAGAATGGCCACATCAATACATCTCTCACTTATGTTGACGGTGCACCACAAGGCCTCGTGACCGTCTACTATGAGAATGGACACAAACTTGCAGATGTGCCCGTATTGGATGGGAAAGCCCAAGGTCTGGTTACGGAGTATGGTGAAGATGGAAACAAGGTATCCGAGTGCGATTATTTGGCGGGTTTTAAGAGAGGTACCTGCAAGCAATGGGGGAAGAACGGATTCTATCAACAATACAAGGTTCTTGGCGGTGGTGAGGGACTGCAGTTTGAGTGACAAGCATGTCCAGAATTTTGGTGTTGTGTTCAGATATATAACGTTGAATCGCTGAGTTCTGGTCCAATGTTTGCGGCCTTAACCCGGGGATAGAGGTGAGAGATGAAGCCATCGCTTCGCCTGAAACCACGACAGTGCATAGTTACTTTCTTGTTCCCAAAGGAAACAGAAAGCCTCATCTCACCTAGACGAAAACTTCGATACTGGATCGATTCAGACCTCCGCTCCCTCTCGAGGAGATGAGCGGTTCTGTGAAATACCATTGCGGGAAGTGCTGGGGCGAGTTCGCCAGTTTCAGCCATCTAAATCGCTGCCCTTTATGCGGCGTCCTAGCCGTCGTCCGATGCCAGAGTTGCGGCCCTCATGGCCACCCGTCTGATTTGTTCCCAGGCTTGCTATTCTGAGAAGCTGCGGAAACTGCCTTTTTCATTGGACTTAGCCGTTCGTCGTTCTCCCCCTTAGCCTGACGCTCACTTTCTTTCAAACGCCCGCCATCTTCTGCGCTTTCGAAGACCAGTTGCCGTTTGCTGACAATGACGGCCGCGCTGAGTGGACGTACGGGGAATGAGAATGCGCACGGCCCCGAGGTGCTCGGGCCACCATCCCAGTCCTGCTGGCACGACGGCGGCCTAGTCTTCTTGACGGTTTCGTCAAGTATGCAAATCCTCAAAGAAATCCGATCAAAGTCCAACTCCCGCTGGTATTAGTTAACAGGGGCGCAAATGCGTCCCGGTAACACCAGACAACGGGAAGGCCGCCTAGCGGGAGCCGTTGTGGGTGCTGGACGAGAGTTCAAGCAACCACGCGGCGCGCCGGCGGCCGATGCTACGCAATCCTCCAGCATCCACTTCGTTCTCGCTCCGGCCGCCAAAGGAAGGCGAGTGCGATGCAATCTGCTGAATTGCCCGGTGCGAATCAGATTCTCAAGGAGATCTCCAGCCTGTTGGCGATCGCCTGGGAGCGGCGGGCACGGCTGCGTTTGTTAGTGCCAGTCCCAGACTCTCAGCCGTCAACAAACGCGGTTGATAAGACGGCCCGGCAGAGCCCTCATGAAATGACGTTGACACGTCGGAGAAAGGAAACACACGTTCATGAGAGAACCTGATCCACTGCCCGAGATTGGCCAGTTGCCGGAGATGGGACCGAGGGAACTGCAGGCGATTCACGAGACGATGTTCGGCGCCAGACACGCGATCTCAAACTGCACGCACCTGCGCAGGAAGATCGCCTGGCACTTGCAGGCGCGGCGCGAGGGAGGGTTGCCGCAATCGGCGCGGTCGTTCGCGCTGGGAATCGCTCGCGATGCCACCTTGCGATCGCGCATCGGGGAGAACGCAAACCTTCGCCAAGGAACGATTCCAGCCAGCCGCACCGCGACTGCGAGTGTTGTCCGGCCTCGTGCGGACACGCGAGTTCCCATGCCTGGCAGCCTACTGATTCGAAAGTACAAAGGACGGACGATTGTGGTGAAAGTATTCCCAACTGGTTTCGAGTTCGAGGGGCGGCGCTACACCTCACTCAGCGCGATTGCCAGCGAGATTACAGGCACCCACTGGAACGGCTATGCCTTCTTCCAACTGGGCAAGGAGGCGCGCGATGGCCGTTGAGCGACGGGCGATTCGACAAGGAGACAGCACGGTCGGCGCGCCGGCCGTGCGATGCGCCATCTACACCCGCAAGTCCACGGAGGAAGGGCTGGAGCAATCCTTCAATACGCTGGATGCGCAACGTGAGGCTGGCGAGGCCTACATCGAGAGCCAGCGGCACGAGGGCTGGACGGCACTGCGGCACAAGTACGACGACGGCGGATTCACCGGGGCGAACATGGATCGGCCCGCGCTGAAGCGGCTCCTGGCGGATGTCGCGTCGGGTGTCGTGAATTGCGTGGTCGTTTACAAGGTTGACCGGCTAACGCGTTCCCTGCTCGACTTCTCGCGCATCATCGAGGTCTTTGACCAGCATGGCGCGACATTTGTCTCGGTCACGCAACAGTTCAATACCACGAACTCGTTGGGCCGCCTCACGCTGAATATCCTGTTGAGCTTCGCGCAGTTTGAGCGCGAGATGATCTCGGAACGCACTCGCGACAAGATGCGGGCCGCCCGGCGCAGAGGCAAATGGGTGGGTGGCCGTCCGGTGCTCGGTTACGACATCGTTCCGCAGGGCGGGCTCCTGGTGGTAAACCCAGAGGAGGCAGGGCGCGTCCGCGATATCTTCGGCTTATACCTCGAACACAGCGCACTGTCGCCGGTCGTGGACGAACTCGACCGCCGCGGGTGGCGCATGAAGGCGTGGACGACCCGGGATGGCAGGCAGGCAGGCGGGAACGCAATCGCCAAAAACAATCTCTACAACTTGCTGACCAACCTCATCTACACCGGCAAGGTTGATCAAGGGGGCAAGATCTACCCGGGCGAGCACGAGCGCATCATCGACGACGAAACGTGGGATCGCGTTCTGAGTACACTGAGCCGGAACGGCCGGCGCGGCGGTCGAAACCTCGGCAACAAGCACGGGGCGTTGCTGAAGGGGCTGGTCCGATGCGCCAGTTGCGATGTCGGGATGATCCACAGCTATGTCAACAAACAGAATCGCGTCTACCGTTACTACGTTTGCGTGAAGGCCCATCAGCAGGGCTGGGCGAAGTGCGAGACGCGCTCCGTCTCGGCACCCGCACTCGAAGAGGCCGTGCTCAACCAACTTCGCGGCCTCGGGCAAAATCCTGGCGTACTCCGGTCGGTGCTGGGTGAGATCGAGCAGCGCCGCACGGCACAAATTGCGGAACTCGAGCGGGAACAAGCCGCCATTGAGGCACGGCTGAACAGCGCAACGCGGGAGACGGCGAGGCTAGCGCCACAGGCCGCCCAGACGCCGCTAGCCATAGACCGTCTGGCCGAGTTACAGGACCAGGCCAAGCAGATCAACTTGCGGCTGTCGGAGGTTCAGGAACGGCTCGCGCAGGCCGATGGCGACGCCGCGGATCCCGGGGCGGTGGAGGCCGCGCTGCAGTCGTTCAGCCCTTTGTGGGAACAGTTTTCCACCTCGGAGCAGGAGCGGTTCATCCGGGTTCTCGTCGATCAGGTCCGCTATGACGGGCGGACTGGAACAGTCACGATTGGATTCCGCTCGACGGCTGCCCGCAACCTCTGCAATTGGGCGACAGAGCGGTTAGTAGGGGAGTGCAAATGACGAGCGACACGGTCGAAGTTCAGTTCCAGCTGCACGCGAGCCGGCCGTCGAAGCGGGACCTTCCGGAGCACACGACAATTTCGGGACCGGGCAATCTGCCTCGAATCACGAGGGTCCTGGCGACGGCGCTCCAGTTTGAGGAGATGATCGCGCAAGGCGAGGCCGGCCATTATGCGGACCTTGCCTGCCTGGGCGGCGTCACACGGGAACGGATCAGTCAGATCATGGATTTGCTCTGGCTTGCGCCGGACATCCAGCAGGAGATCCTGGAACTCCCTCCAGCGAGCCTGGGCCGTTTCCCGATTGGCGAGGTGGCGCTACGCCGCGTCGCCTCGCAAATGGACTGGGCTCAGCAACGTGAGGACTGGGGCAAACTGAAGAAGATCAATCACATAGAGTAATTTCCGCAGAATGTCAATGGGCCGGTTCAAGACACCGGCAAACGCCTGTCAAGCGCGAAATCTCTCATGTCCTCAGCGAGTTGGAATGCGATTCTATTCGATGTTTGTTCGTGGTGATAGTGTGACCTCAGGCACCTGAATATCTGGGTTGGGCTCCCTTGCCGACATCGTGGTCTGTCTTAGGCTCTACGCCTCAGCCGTCCGCGCGGGGCGTAGTGATGAGTCGTGATCCCTTGGAGGTTGACCATGCCGGGATTCTTCGACCTACACTCCTTCTTTCGCCGTGTTTCACGACCATTGCTGGAGCGCTACTTCGCCGATACGTCCGCGTTTGCGGATTTTGATTGGGGCTCCACAACCCCAAGGAAGATCGATGGGATCGTGGATTGCTTTAATGCCTCCACCCCGGAACAACGCCAGGCTGCTTTCCATATGTTTCGCCGCGCCGAGGCATTGGCCGACGCCACCGGGACGCAGGTTTTGATCGAGGCGAGCCGGGGCAAGGACAGTGGCGTCGCGGCAAAGCTCGCGGCGATGAAAAGCGCCGTGGATCGTTCTCTCTGGATGTGCCTGGAACATCCCGATCTCATTGAGGGAGCACGGACGCTGTCGCGCATAGAATCGCTCTCGAAGCGAATGTGGGAGCCGCGTTCGGGCCTCCCGATCCAGCCGCTTGAGGTGACCGCGGAGATGAAGGAACGGCTGCGGCGCCAAATCATGGCGATGTTCCAGCCCGAACAGTGGAGGGCGGATCACTGCATCGTGGAACACGTGCGGCGGGAAGGCGGTGTCGAGTGCTTCTTCGCCTACCCGGCAGATTACTTGGACGAGCGCGAAGGCTACGACCTGGAAGGCAAATTCGAACGGACCAGCTGGAACCCCGCCTTCAAGATCTTCTTCGCCTATCACTCCACCGAGGGGACGCTCGACGTGTACGCTCCCGGTGGATCGAAGATCCGGGAACGTCTGGCGCACATCTTCGCCCAAGCGGTGCTGGGGACCGACCAAGGCATGCAATTGCCCGAGTTAGATCGATTTGACCTGGAGATCCTGAAGAACCCCAATCTGACCTTCCCGACCAATCCGGTGGACCGGATCCCCTTGGTGCGCATCCAATCGATGCGGCTGCGCTTCCACGACGACGAGCCAGCGACGTTCGATATCTCGCTGGGCGGTCGACGGCGCGATGGCCGAATCCACGATGTGATTGTGGACAAGATGCGCGAGATACACGCTCACCTTTCAGCGGCCACGGTGGTGAGTGCTGTCCTACAGGCCTTCGTGCTCACAGCGACGGGGAAAGAACGCAGTCTCACCTTCCGGCTTTCCGAACCATCCTTCTGCGACCTCGAAGACTCACCCGAGGAACAAGCCCTGCGGCGCTACCTGCACATTTGGGGGATCCAGAAAGATGCGCACGGTCTGGCAGAGGCTGCTTGACCGGCTGGCGGCCGGCGACCGCACGATCTGCGCCGACGGCATCCGCGGCTGGGACCGGCAGCAGTGGCGGGAAGCCCTCGAACTCGGCCTGCTCCGCGAGATGGAACTGGCCTCGGTTGTCCTCTGCGACCAGTGCGGCGAAGCGCACTGGTCCGAGGTCCACTGGGAGGAGCCCGGCGTCAAGGCGTGCTTCGGCTGCCCGACGGAGGGCGTCGTCGAGATCGACATCGAACGGCTACGCCAGTGGCGAATTGATCCTGAACGGCTCGCCGCTCTCGCCGCAGGTGCGCTTGGGCTGAATGCTGGCGCCTGTGAGCCGCTACGGGAGCGGCTGTGGCATTTGGGCCGGCGACGCATAACGGACAGATTTCGAGAGGTCTACTTTGGACTCGGGGCATGCTTGCCTGTCGCGGAAATGTCGGCAGCCATTCGCGCCTCGATAGGTCAGGGGCCAGCGCTTCTCTTGACGGTCGGCTGTGCAGGAGCCCCGGACGGGTTGCCAGCGGGCCATCACCTGTTGGACTTCGCTTCGGTCTCGCGCGTTGAGTGCGGCAAGATCGCCGTTGACATGGAATTCGTGGAAGAGCGGCTCACCGGCGATGCGCCACTTCCGCGAGGAACTTCCCGCCGCCATGCCATTCCCGTTCCCGCTGGCACGACCTGGGCAGATGTCTCGATCATCGTGTTCGACGGTTTATTGCAAGTCGTGATCGCCGGTCGCGAATATGAACGGACCTGGGAAGAATTCGGAGTGGACGCGAATTCGCAACCCGCGGTCCTGCTGCGGCTCTTCGCAGTGGCGCGCGGAGCGTTAGATGCCGCCCGGCTCAAGGCCGCGGCGCCGGGCGATTCCCCTATCAAGGTGAGGGTAGCCCGATTGCGCGAGATCCTCGGTGCGATGCTAGCCGTCGACGGCAATCCAATCGCGCACACCCAAAAGGCGAATATGTACGTTTGCCAGTTTGCGGTTCGGCTCGCCGCCGATACTGGCTTTCGCGCGCCCGCAGGCACCTCTTGGCTGGACCTGTTTTTTCACGAGCGTGCCGACGGCCGCATTCTCGTCTCCGCTCCGGAGAAAGAGCGGTACCGGGCTTACGGCGGGCAGCGTGGGGAAGGACTGGCCCTGAGCGAGGTGGCAGAGAAGGGCGGAACGATCACCCGCACGCACTCGCTGGAGGAAATGGGGCTGCGCTCGCCCGACGGGAAGATCACCCCGGAAGGCACCGTCTTCATCAAGTTGCTGCGCTCCGGTGGCACTCTCGCCCCGGGTCAGGACAACCTGATCATTCTCAAGTTTGCCAAGCTACTCCGCGAATGGACAGGGCTTGAGGGTGAGCCGTTGCGACTGGTGGAGTCGTCCCGGGCATGGAACGCGGTCTTCACCTGCTCAAGCGAGTTGCGCCGATTGAAGAAGTGACTGCAACGTGAGGCCACGTGACCTCACACCAGCGCCCAAAACCCAGCCAGTTCCTGCCGACATTGCCAGCAGGGTTACATGTAACCGCTGCGGCCCGCCGCCCAAGAAATAATCTCACAACTCAATCTCCCCTCTTTTCAATTAGATACCAGTTTCGCGCCGTCGAACATGCGCGCCCGGGTTACATGTAACCGGGCAGGTAGCAGAGGGAACAATGAGTTCACTACCTACTGCTACCAAGACCGCCGCCGACCCCAAGCAAAAGCCCGGGCGTGCCTCGCCAGGGATCGAGAAGCTCGTGCGCGAGGCATTCAGCGACGTCGCACTCCTCATCGGAGCCGTCGCTGCAATCCACCAGGTTGAAGACGATCTGGTTTGGACCGTCGTAAGGCGGCTCGACCGGATTCGGATCGGCTTGCTGCGCGACTTGAAGGGGGTGTCGCGCCCCGAAGATTTCGATCCACAGCCGATCCCGACGCCACGCGTCCACGCCGCTGTCGACGAGTTCCTGGCGCGAAATCTCGCCGGAGCCGGGGAATGAGTGCCGCCATGACCAATCCCACGCGGTTATCCCAGCTTTCAGAATCCCGGCGCACACTGGTCCGGCTCCTGCAAACAATCAACTTCGGCTACATCGAGGACCTCGATATTCGCGGCGGAGAGCCGGTGCTCGCGCCGGCGCCGAATGTGGTGATCGAAGTCAAGCTCGACACCGATGACAACGGGCGTTCCGAATCCACGCTGGCCGACTACGAGTTGCGGAGCGAAGTCGTCCGGCTCATGGGCCAACTCGACATCGTCCGCGACGGCTGGATCCAGCGCATCGATGTCCGCTTCGGCGTCCCTCGCCGCGCACTGATCGAGCGCCCGATCAGGGGGGCGCGTCGATGATGGCCCCACAACTTGCGGATCCGGAGGAGGTCGCACCTTACTTGATCCACCAAGCGGGACTCCGAGCAAGCCTGCTTCGCACGAGCTTCGGCCTGGCTGCGGAAGAGTGTGAGGATCTGCGCCAGGAACTGGCCACCGATTGCCTGCGGCGACTGGTGAACTTCGATCCGGTGCGGAGCGATTGGCGGCAATTCGTGCATAGCGTGGTGCGAAATCACGCCTGCGTCCTGGCTTCTCGACTTGCGTCGAGACCCGCCACCTACTCGCTCGATGACAACGCTAACGCGGATCCGGATGAAGCCGTTGCGCGCCTCGGTGGCGATGCCGAGGAGGACCCCGATGGTATCTTCACCATCGAGCTGCAACTCGACGTGGCGCATGTGCTGACGGGTCTCACCCCCGATCAGCAGTCCATTGCCCGGCTGCTTTCGCGGTACTCTCTCGGCACCGTTCGCCGGATCACCAGGCTGAGCACCGCTCAATTGGACCGGAAGATTCGTCGTATTCGTGCCGCCTTCCTTGCGGCGGGATTCGGCCCTGTCGGAGAGCAGTTGCGCGGAGGTGCCCGATGACGGCCCTCCCGATGGTCTCCACCTACTCGATGTGGAGCTTGTTCCGAAACTGCCGCAAGGCCGTGGAATGGCGCTACATCGAGCAACTGGTTCCACTGCTGCGGGACCACAACCTCCACTTCGGCTCGTTGATCCACGAGTGTCTGGAATTGTGGCACAGCGGGCGCGACCTAGCCAAGGTGCTCGATAGGATCGACTGGCTGTGCCCCAACCGGGCACAGGATGAGGACCAGAAGCGCGACTGGCTCAACGGCACGGCGATGATGACGGCCTACGCCGCGCGGTATGCGGAGGAAGAGTTTGACATCGTCTCGCTGGAGACGCAATTCCAAGGCGCGATCCTCAATCCCGCCACCGGCGCGGCGTCCCGCAGCTTTGTGCTGGCCGGCAAGGTGGACGGCGTCGTTTGTGTCGGCGGCGAGTACTTCCTTCTGGAGCATAAAACGGCGTCCCAGATGGACGCCGACTACCTGGAGCGGTTGTGGATGGACTTCCAGATCACCATCTACGCCCACT
>Ga0118677_10011626_pt1 | contig 13127 bp, 12 predicted proteins | sample AliMusrvi5mmetaG_FD_86154 | JGI IMG/M metagenome (GOLD analysis project Ga0118677, IMG submission 86154)
GAAGATATCCTCACATCTGGGTGGAGGTCAAATTAACAGGATCTTCAAGCGAATTGCCAGAAAAGCCGGCTTAGATGAATCTTTTGTAGCCAGAATTAGTGGTCATTCAATGCGAGTAGGTCATGCCCAGGATTTAGTTGTTTCGGGAGCCAGCTTTCCCATCATCATGAGCATGGGTCGATGGTCAAAAACGGATACCGTCATGAGGTATGTGGAGCATATCAATTATTTACCGTAGGCATACCCTTGAAAAAATCATACGCAAAATCTGCGGACGGGCCGGTGCCGAAGCAATCGGCAAAGTTCGGAGTCGAGGTTTGATAATGCCAGCTGTCATTTTCGTCTAAAACAAATATCCGGCTGCCGACCACTGCTCTGTCGTGATACGACTGGAAGCTTGCGCCCGGTGTTTGAATAATATCAACGCCCTTATATGTGCCGACAAAATCATTGATATGGTCATGCCCGCTGACAAGGCCTAAAACATCTCCGCGGTCCACAAAAGCCTGAAATTCTGTTGAAATTGTGTCGGAAGGGCAGGGCCACTCGCCAAGATGGCCTTGAGCCATTGACGGATCAAGTTCAAGCGCATAGGTTTTGCCGTAATGGACTGTGGAGTTTGCGGTGCCCGCCTGTACCTGCTTGAGCAGGTTATATGTTTCGGGCGCGCAAATATGCTGAAATGCGAGTGACGGAACAAGCCTGCCGTTCGCCTGCTCGAGCGCGGTGCTCGTATTGATATACCATTGAACCTGGTCGTCGTGAACCCAGTCATAACCGCCTTTAACAGTGTCATATGCGTTTGAGTCAATAAACCAAAGGTTGAAAGCGGTTTTGCTGCCGTCCGAGCTCAAAATCGGAAGATTGTAATTCGCGCAGCCGTAAAGGGAAGGTACCGCATCGTAAGCAAGGCAACCGTCGATTTTTTGATACATGGCAAGCTGGTCTTCCTTGGAAACACCGCTTTCCGCGTCATGATTGCCGAAAACAATCGCGAAAGGAATCCCGCGGGCAACAACCGGCGCAAGGACCGCATTAATTGCGGCTTCGGTCAGGATTTTTCCGGAGACTCCGCTGCCGGTGATGTTATCACCTGTAAAAACAACCAAATCGGGTTTAGCTTTATCAAGGGTGTCTTCCATCATTTTAAGCATAGCCTGCCTCGGCAAAACATCGTCCTGGCAGTCAGCGAACTGCACAATGGTAAATTTGCCGTTCGCATTGAATTGCAAGGTGCCTTTTGGCGCGGCGGATGCGAATGCGGGGGAAGTCATCAAAAAGGCCAGAGTCAGAACCAGAAAAACTGAAAGTATTGCCCTGCGCGTTTTTTTCATAGTAAGCTTCCTTTCAAAAAGACATATTTTACTTGGTAAATAACCAATTTACATTGTATCATAATGTTTAATAAATGCAATAATATTTCAAAAATTTAACGCATTGTGCGTCTGTTTTTCGTTGACAGCCAACATCCATATATAATATAATAAACTGTATTGCGGTTATAAGAAGATGCCGGTTTCGAATAAAGTAAGTGAGGGGTTGATTTCAGTGGTTAAAGCAATTGTTGGGGCCAACTGGGGTGACGAAGGCAAGGGCAAAATAACCGATATGTTTGCGGGGCAGGCCGATATCGTCATTCGATTTCAAGGCGGAGCAAACGCCGGGCACACCATCATTAATGAGTATGGCAAATTTGCGCTTCATTTGCTTCCCTCCGGCGTATGCCAGCCGAACACGGTCAACATCATCGGCAACGGAGTCGCGCTTGACATTGTCAAGCTGGACAATGAAATCAAGGCCTTGGTTGCAGCCGGCGTTCCTTCTCCAAAAATCATGGTTTCCGAGCGCGCGCAGATCATGATGCCTTACCATGTTTTGCTGGATACTTACGAAGAGGACCGGTTGAAGGACAGGCAGTTCGGGTCAACCAAAAGCGGAATCGCGCCTTTTTATTCGGACAAATACGCGAAAATCGGCTTTCAGGTTTGCGAGCTGTTTGATGACGATTATCTTCGGGCAAAGCTTGCAAGCGTTTGCGAAATTAAAAACCTGATGCTCGAGCATATCTATAAAAAACTGCCGATTGATGTCGATGAGCTTTTTAACACACTGATTGAACAAAGAAAAATTATTGCACCATATGTGAGTGATACGGGCAAATATCTGAGGCAGGCCGTTAAGGACGGAAAAAACATTCTGCTGGAAGGCCAGTTGGGTTCCCTGAAAGACCCCGATTTCGGAATTTACCCGATGGTTACCTCCTCCTCAACCCTTGCGGGGTTCGGTGCCGTTGGCGCGGGAATCCCTCCTTATGAAATAAAAGAAATCATTGCCGTCACAAAGGCATATTCAAGCGCCGTCGGCGCCGGTGAATTTGTCAGCGAAATTTTCGGCGAGGAAGCGCAGACCATGCGCACAAAAGGCGGCGACGCAGGCGAGTACGGCGCGACAACAGGCCGCCCGCGCAGAATGGGCTGGTTCGACTGCGTGGCAACCCGCTACGGCTGCCAGGTTCAGGGCGCGACGCAAGTAGTACTGACTGCAATAGACTGCCTTTCCTATCTTGATGAGATAAAGGTATGTGTCGGCTATGAAATTGACGGGAAAGTTACAGCCGAATTTCCGGTTACACCGGTATTAAAAAGAGCGAAGCCTGTTTTCAAAACGCTTCCGGGGTTCAAATGCGAAATCCGGGGAATAAAAGAATTTGATAAACTTCCGAAAGAAGCGCGGGATTATGTTTTGTTCATTGAAAAAGAAATAGGGTTTCCGATAACAATGGTCTCCAACGGCCCGCGCAGGGAAGAAATAATTTTCAGATAAGTATCCTGTCTATACACTATATTAGAAATTAATGAAGGCCATTTAACTATTTTGGGAGGCGTCAGAAAATGCTCAAGGCAAATTCAACCATTCTTTTTCAAGGCGACAGTATCACGGACGCAGGCAGAAGCAGAGAGGATGACAGCTGGCTCGGCGACGGTTATCCTTTAACAATCAGCGAACTGCTGCAGGACGGATTCCCCGAATTGAACGCAAAAATTATCAACCGCGGCATCAGCGGAAACAGGGCGATTGATTTGGTAAACCGCTGGCAGGAGGATTGCATAGCGCTGAAGCCGGATTATGTGAGTATCCTTATCGGTGTGAATGACACCTGGAGAAAGTATGACTCAAACGACGAAACCCCCGCGGATTTATTTAGAGAAAGATTAAAAACAATTCTGGAAGATACGCTTAAAAACACATCGGCGCAGATTATTTTACTGAATCCTTTCCTTCTTGATGTCAATGAAAATATTACAAAAATGAGAGAGGATTTGTGTTTAAAACAGGAAGCTGTTGCGGAGCTGGCAAAGGAATACGGCACAAAATTCATCGATTTGGATAAAATTTTCAAAGACGCTTCAAAAAAATACTCACCCTCTTACTTTTCGCTGGACGGTGTCCACCCGTCGTTTGCCGGGCATGCGCTGATTGCCGACGAATGGCTGAAGGCTTTTGACTAAAGGCGGAACCTGCTTATTGATATGACGCAAGGAGCGGTTAAATGGATTTCAAAGAAAGCGGATTTATGTATCTGCTTGGCGGTTTTATTTCGCTGTTTGTTATTGCGCAGTCTTTGTTTTTTATGGTGAAAGCCTGGAAGCAAGGGAAAAAGCTTGGGATTTCAGCAGTAACGCTGAAAAACACGGTTGCGTCGAGCGCGCTCTTTACTGTCGCGCCCGCCATTGCGATTTTGGCAACGGTTATTACGATTGCCGGCGCGCTTGGCCTGGTTCTTCCATGGATAAAACTGACAACGATCGGCAACATCAGCTATGAAGTTACTGCGGCGCAGAACGCGCTTGAAGCGTTCAGTATCAAAGGCGGCCTGGCATTTGAAGTAAAAGATAAAGCGGTTTTTGCGGCCGCCGCATGGGTTATGACGGTGGGATGCGTTATGCCGCTTATTTTATTGCCGATTTTTCTTAAAAAAATTCAGACGAAAGTCGGCAAAGCGGCAAATACAAACGCAAAATGGGCGGATTTAATGGCGGCGGCGGCTTTCATCGGGTTGATAGCCGCCTTTATTGCCAAAGCGGTTGCGGGCAGCGGCGATAAAGCGGTTGTCGGGGACGGCGCCGGGCTGCTTTCTGTTTCAACACTGATTGCGGCGATGGTTATTATGCTGGTTTTGCAACTGATTTGCAATAAATTTAAAATGAAATGGCTTGAACCCTTTGCAATGCCTTTGAGTATGATTGCGGCAATGGGCGTTGCCATGCTCCTTGCCCGGATTTTGCCGGCTCATTTGGTCGTGCTTGAGTGGAGGGGCTAACCGTGGAAAAAACATATTTTGACAGAGTCCATCTCTGGGGTAAAATATCTTCGATAACCGCGCTGGCAGTGATGCTGTGCATACCGGTTTCCATTTGCTTATATTTAAATGTATGGCCGCAGGCGGGCAATGTTTTTAAAGGCTTGCTCAGCATTATTCCGCTGTTTTGGTCTGTTGCTGTTGTTGAGGTTGTAACCTACGCACCGCTGCTCGGTGCCGGCGGAACCTATCTGAGTTTTGTAACCGGTAACATCAGCAACCTTAAACTCCCGTGCGGGCTGAACGCCATGCAAAACGCGAATGTCAGAGCCAACACGGAAGAGGGAGAGGTAATTTCAACCATTGCTATCGCGGCATCTTCAATTACCACGACGCTCATTCTTGCCATAGGTGTCCTTTTATTTGCGCCGGTTCTGCCAAAGATGACCGCTGCAGGCTCACCGTTCGCGCCGGCGTTTCAGCAAGTTTTGCCTGCTCTTTTCGGCGCTTTGGGTGCGGGATATTTTGCCAAACACTGGAAAATTTCGATTCTTCCGATTGCTGCCGGAATTTTGGTGCTTGTTTTTGCCCCGCAGCTTGCAGTAGGCACGCTGATTCCCGTAACCGTAATCATTTCGCTGCTTGGTACCCACATTATGTATAAGAAGAAACTTATTTAAATCAAATTAAGCACAAAACGAGTTAAAACAAAATTTATTAAAAATTATTTGCATAACCGAAAAAGTTGTGCTATAATACCATTTTATAAAAGACAAGAAAAATAATTTTGTTGAAATAGCCAAGTTTTTGTTAAAGCCGGAAGAATAAACGACAGCGAAAAAATCAGACTTTGTTTTTGCCGTTATCGGAAAGGATGCCTTTTATGACTTTTCTCAAAATGATATGGGAAAGCAATACCGTACAATTGACGCTTGACGCGCTTCAGAAACTGGGTCTTGCTGCGGTATTCAGCGGGATTATCGGCTATGAGCGCGAGCATTCGCACCGGCCCGCCGGGTTCAGGACACATATACTCGTCGCGGTAGGCTCGGCGCTTGTCATGCTGACATCCACCTATATTTTTGCGGCTTATAAAGGGCAGACTAATTTGGACCCGGCGCGTTTGGGCGCTCAGGTAATAAGCGGTATCGGTTTTTTGGGCGCCGGCACCATTCTGCGTGAAGGGTTCAGCGTGAAAGGCCTGACGACAGCCGCCAGTCTTTGGGCTGTTTCGTGTATAGGCCTGGCGGTCGGCATCGGTTATTATGAGGGCGCTTTTGTAGCGACCATCATGATTTATCTGACCTTGAATTTGCTGAAAAAATTCATTATAAAGGGCAACACGGGCAAGACAATATATATTGAAATTGAACAGCTTTCCTCCCTGGCAATGGATATCGGAGGCATCATACACAAGTGCGGGGGAAATCTCAATTCCATGGAAATTATGTATGCCGATGCCAATGAGGACAAAAGGCTCAAGAAAAATTCGATTATTCTCAAAGCCATGATATTCGCTGAAACCGAGCATACGCTCAATCTGATTACGGACAGTATCCGGGCGCTTGAAGGTGTAAAGGATTTATATGTCGACTAAATCAAGGTTGTTTAGTCCGGGAGTGCAAAGATGAAAAATTATCATTTTTTCGCGATGATATCACGGATGAAATACATTAACCGCTGGTCGCTCATGCGCAATTCGCACAGCGAAAATCTCAGCGAACACAGCATGGAAGCGGCAGTTGTCGCGCATGCGCTTGTGCTGCTGCATAACCGGCGTTTCGGCGGAAATCTTAACGCGGAACGGGCAGCACTTTTAGGATTGTATCATGACGCGCCGGAAAGTTTAACGGGGGATATGCCGACGCCCGTCAAATATCACAGTGAAAAATTAAGGCAGGCATACAAATCCGTTGAGGATAATGCATGCCTGACACTTATCAATATGCTGCCCGGGGATTTGAAGGTTGATTATGAGCCTTTTTTCTTTCCCGCTCCCGAAGATGCCGAGCTTTGGAAATATGTGAAAGCAGCCGATAAAATCTGCGCGCTGACAAAGTGCATCGATGAGAAAAAGGCCGGCAATTCGGAATTTGAAAAAGCGGAAGGCTCCGTCAGGGAAGCCATCACCGCTATGCAGATGCCCGAGGCGGATTGCTTTTTGAATGAATTTTTACCCGGTTACTCCCTGACGCTGGATGAGATTAAAGGATAACTAAAAATCCTACATCGGCAAATCAAGTAAATTCTGCGCGTTTTTACCTAAAATCAGTTCTTCGTCTTCGGGTGAAAGATCGAGGCTTTTTATGTAGTTAATTTCATTATCCGTTCTGCTCCAAGGCATATCGCTGCCGAGGAGTATTTTTTTTGCGCCGTGTTTTTCAATGATTTCTTTTGCCCAGGGCGGCGGGAAGCGGCTGTGTGAATAAGATGTATCGAAATACAGGTCTTTGCCTATTAAATGCTTCAGCGTTTCGGCTCTCATCATGTATCCGCCGAAATGCGCAGCAACGACCGGGGCGCCTTCAAAAAGCGGAAGTATCCGTGCAAGTGTTTCCGGTTTGCAGTGAACAGGGTCCGGCAGCCCGATGTCAACACCCGCGTGAAAAACGGTTATCAGCCCCAAATCGGCGGCTTTCTTATAGATTGGAAATAGCCTTTCGTCTTCCACAAAAAAGTTTTGATAATCGGGGTGCAGCTTGATGCCTTTAATGCCTGCATCGTTAAGACGTTCAAGCTCTTCGAGCGCATCGGGGCTGTCGGGGTGGACACTGCCGAAAGATGTTAATCCTTCCAGCGAGTTCAAATATATCGCGTAATCATTGACGCTTTTTTGCTGGCGGGGGTTGGTTGCAATATTCAGAACCACCGCCATATCCGCGCCCATTGCTTTTATTTGCTCAAGCAGAGATAGCTCGGGGCCGTCATGGTAGGCAATACCGGCCCCCGAACTGGCTGTCAGGTTCATCATCGCTTTCGCTGCTATTTTTTCGGGGAAACAATGCGTATGGAAATCAATAATCATATGAATCCATCCTTATTCTGCAAATATAATAATACTATAGCATCAACCACAAACAATATAATTACTAAATCGGAAAAACAGCATTCTTCATACAAAAAAACAGGTATTTCAATAAAGTTATTCTGTTTTTAAACACGTTTTAAGGGCTGTGAATGCTTAAAACCTTATGGATTTTTATTGACAAGAACAGCCACTGTGATATACTTATCGTAGCTAAAATCTGCAAAAATCGCTTTAAAAAAAGGCATGCCGGCGACCTAAACATAATTGTATATTAATCGGGACAATTTGAAAAGGGGGATGCAAACATGGGGAAATATTCAAAAGAGGATATACTGAGAATAGCCGATGAACAGAATATCAGGTTTATCAGGCTGCAGTTTACGGACATTTTGGGCGCTTTGAAAAGTGTTGAGGTGTCACGCAGCCAATTTCAGCTTGCGCTTGACAACGAAAGCATTTTTGACGGGTCAAAAGTTGAGGGATTTGCAAAAGTAGAAGATTCAGATATGTTTTTGTATCCGGACTATGATTCATTTACCGTGTTCCCCTGGTATTCACCGATGGGGGAAGGAAAAGTTGCCCGTCTGATATGCGATGTATACAATCCCGACGGAACCTCTTTTTCGGGAGATCCGAGATATGTACTGAAAAAAGCTATAAAAAGAGCTGCCTATTTTGGATTTTCTTTTAATGTCGGAGCGAAGTGCGAATTCTTTCTTTTTCAAAACGGCGACGATAATAAACCGTCAACAGAAACCTCGGACAGCGGCGGTTATTTTGATATGGGCCCTGTTGACAAGGGCGAGGAATGCCGCAGGGAGATTTGCGCTACGCTTGAGGATATGGGCTTTAATATTGAAAGTTCGCATCACGCGGCGGCTCCTGCCCAGCACGAGATTGACATCAGATATGATGACGCGCTTCGCACGGCAGATAATGTTATTACCTTCAAATATGTGGTAAAAAGTATCGCTCAGCAGCACGGTTTTAATGCAACCTTTATGCCAAAACCTATTATCGGGCAAAACGGATCCGGAATGCTGACAAACATGTCGCTTTTCAAGGGGATGAAGAATGCTTTTTATGATGAAACCGATACCAATGCTTTGAGCCAGACAGCCTATAAATTTATTGCCGGCATCATGGAGCATTCAAAACCAATGACGCTGGTTCTCAACCCTTTGGTGAATTCCTACAGACGGCTTGTACCGGGTTATGAAGCGCCGGTGCACCTGGCGTGGTCCGCAAAAAACCGCAGTTCGCTTATCAGAATTCCCGCCTCAAGAGGTATGGGAACAAGAATAGAACTGCGCAGCCCGGATGCCGCATGCAACCCCTATTTAGGTTTTGCTGTCTGCCTGATGGCAGGGCTTGACGGCGTTGAACGGGGATTAACCCCTCCGCCTGCCACCAACACAAATGTTTTTAACACCGGAAGAAGGCAGAACGATCAGGAAAAAATCGAAACGTTGCCCGGTTCCATTGAAGAAGCGATAGAATTATATGAAAAGGATGAGTTTGTCAGCACGGTTTTAGGCGACCATATATTCAAACAATTTCTTTATGCTAAAAAGCGTGAACTGAACGCTTCCCGTTCAAGCGTTTCCCAGTGGGAGCTTGACAATTATTTACTTAAATACTAATCAAGACTAATAAAACCGAAAATATTGGTATAATAATAGAGTTTGATTAGCAGCGGACAGGCAAAATTCAGTTTGATCCGCAAAAACCGAAAGGAGAAAATTTATGAATTATTCCCATGAAGTGGAAAAAATGTGTGTCGTGGCGAAGGGCCCGAACCACGGACCGGCACCGATACCCGAGGAGGGTAAATGGGTAAAAGCTTATGAGATTTCCGATATTTCGGGACTCTCCCACGGTGTCGGCTGGTGTGCTCCCCAACAGGGAGCCTGCAAGCTAACCCTGAATATAAAAAAGGGTATCATTGAGGAAGCATTGGTGGAAACCATCGGCTGCTCCGGCATGACACATTCGGCGGCAATGGCGGCTGAAATTCTCCCGGGCAAAACGATGCTCGAATGCTTAAACACCGACCTTGTATGCGACGCAATCAATGTCGCCATGCGTGAAATCTTCCTTCAGTTTGCCTACGGCCGCACGCAGTCGGCCTTTTCCGAGGACGGGCTTTTAATCGGCGCGGGCCTTGAGGATTTGGGCAAGGGCCTCCGCTCCCAAATCGGCACCATGTACAGCACAAAATACAAAGGTGTCCGCTATATGGAAATGGCGGAAGGGTATGTAACCCGCTTGGCGCTTGACACGGATGACCAGGTGATCGGTTATGAGTTCGTGAACCTCGGGAAAATGCTCGAGGATATTCGTCACGGCGTTTCGCCCGATGACGCATACAAAAAGAACCTCGGCAATTACGGCCGCTTTTTGAATGCGCCGAAGTACATCGACCCGCGTGAAGAATAAGCAAGGAAGTTAAGTTTGAAAGAAATAACTTTCGAACGATGAAAGGAATGGTAAAAAATAATGGCTGATGTAATTACCTTCGAAGGTATGGAAAGAAGAAAAGATAAATTAGATAAATGTCTTGCCGAATACGGCTTTAAAGACCTTGGGGAAGCCCGCGACCTTTGCTTGAGCAGAGGGATTGATGTGGCGGCTATCGTGAAGGGCGTGCAGCCCATCGCTTTTGACAACGCTGTTTGGGCGTATACCTTAGGCGTTGCTATTGCGCTCAAAGAAGGCATAAAGAACGCGTCGGATGCTTCCTGCGCCATCGGTAAAGGCCTGCAGGCATTCTGCATTCCGGGTTCCGTCGCGGAGCAGCGCAAGGTCGGATTAGGCCACGGCAATTTGGGTGCTATGCTGCTGAATGAGAAAACGAAGTGTTTCTGCTTTTTAGCCGGGCATGAGTCTTTTGCAGCGGCGGAAGGCGCTATCGGCATTGCCAACAAGGCAAATAAAGTTCGCAAAGACCCGCTCAGGGTTATCTTGAACGGCTTGGGCAAAGATGCGGCGATGGTTATCTCGCGCATCAACGGTTTTACCTATGTTAAAACCGACTATGACTTTTTCGCCGATGAACTGGAAATAGTCAGTTCCACCGCTTATTCCGACGGCGACCGCGCGAAGGTAAAATGCTACGGTGCAAACGACGTACTCGAAGGCGTCGCGATTATGAAGCACGAAGGCGTTGATGTTTCCATCACCGGTAACTCCACCAACCCGACCCGCTTTCAGCACCTTGTGGCTGGCACCTATAAAAAATGGTCCACAGAAAACAACTTTAATTATTTCTCCGTTGCCTCCGGCGGCGGCACGGGCAGAACCCTGCATCCGGATAATGTCGCGGCGGGTCCCGCCTCTTACGGCTTGACGGATTCCATGGGCCGCATGCACAGTGATGCCCAGTTCGCGGGCTCGTCCTCCGTTCCGGCTCATGTTGAGATGATGGGCTTAATCGGTATGGGCAACAACCCGATGGTCGGGGCTACTGTCGCCTGCGCGGTTGAGGTTGAGCAATCATATAAATAAGTTGTCAGTGGTTAGTGACTGGTGGTCAGCAGAATGGGTAGGAGACAGATTTTCCGTCCCGCAAAGTTTCAAATAGTTTTTCGGGGCGGATGAAAATCCACCAAACCTATTGACAGATAACACAATATAAAATGAGATAGCACCTGCAAACCCCTTTTGAGATATAGGGATTTAGGTGCTATTTTTACTTTTGATTAAAAAATCATTATGACATATATATTCAAATCTTTCAGAATGTATTAGAAAAAGCATTAGAAAATATTATTGAGTCTATTGATAAGGTTTGAAAATATTTAAGTATTTATTGACAATAGCAATTAAAAGTGGCAAAATTAATGTGAAAAATAAAAAATATTGTAGAGGATAATAAAATGTTTAAGAACAATTTTTGTGGTCGAGTAAAGATTGGAGGGGCAGAGTTTATTTGCAGTGTTACTGGACATATTGTTACGGTTCTGCCTGCATGCCAAGAAGACATCGAGAAGCTTATTCCAGCATATGCTGTTTCGAATCCAGAATACATTGTCGGAGTTGATGAGAATAGTCATTTGATAGCTTTGCTCGTGCAGAAGGACATAGCGGCTACGCCTTTTGCAATGATGTCTTCACGTTTCTTTGCAACAATAATGTTGCAAAGTACATCGAATACAAATTTTAATGGACCTATAGATAAATTTGATGCTATTAGTTTCACGGACGGGACTATCAATACGGTGTATAATCCGAAAATAGCTGCTTTAGAAAGAGTTACTGAAGACAGCGTTCTGGCGCACAATCAGGACGGAGTGCGAACTATAAAAGTTAAGCCTTTTAAGGAGTATACACACTCAGCTGGTGTAACCATCGATGGAGAAAACGCAAGGTTGATATATACTATTACCCAAAGTGGCGGAGAGGATGACCTCCTTACCACCTCTTTAGGTTCGCTCGTTTCCATGATAAGACTTGAATTTGGTAATCCCCAAGACCTTTTGAAAATAAGCCGTTATTATACGGTGATAAAATCACTATTAGCTTTTTGCGTGAAACAAAATAATGTGATATTTGATGTTGCACTTCTCAAGAAAAACAGCAAGGGACAGTATGCAGAAACAGAGATTTGTAAAATTTATAATGGATATGAAGATTATTGCGAACAACAGTTTCATAATGTCATTCCAATATCAGCGTTCCAAAACAACCTTGCAAAATTCATTGAAATAATATGTGATGGAGGAATAGACCACTTAACCGTCTTGCTTCCGAAGAGCAACAAAAATCTATCATCTATCAGTATTACAAATATTCAAGATTTATGTACGGCATTAGAGATTGAATATAATTTATGCGAATATCATGACAAATCGGTCAAGGACTCTATAACAACCAAACTTAAGGACGAAATAAAGAAAGCAATAAAGAATTTTATAGAGGAAAACACTGAGATCGATGTGTATCAGGAAACGACGATTAGCAGTTGTTTTCAATACTTAGATTTTACGCTGAAAGACAAAATACTATTCCTTTATTGTAAACACCAAACCGCTGTTGACGCAGTAATCGAAAAGTGGAAGTTACCATCCGTCGATATAAGTAGTGTTGGAAACTTCGTGAAGTTGCGTAACAATAAAACCCATAGCGGAATAATCGACTGGGGTGAAAGTGCATCCATATATAGTGCATTACTGTCGCTCGTTTATGCTTGCACTTTACAAAGAATAGGATTTTCAGGGAACGACATAGAAAAGTTTGTTTTACAAATCTTCTGATTCGTATTTATGCCCCTATCTATTAAGGGAGTCAGAGGGTCATGACTGTCGATAAAGGATAATTTGGAGATATAAAAAACGAACAAGAAGAAAAAGATTTAAAGAAGGTACTGATATGATAGATAAAAACTCTAAAAGCCCAATAGTGCAACAAGCGCATGCATTGTCTAAAGAAATATATGACAAACATAATAATGGTATTGTTTGGTGTGAGTTGCTTGTTTATATCCTAAATAATGAAATCGTTGTTGGGGGAATAATTGAAAAAACATTATCTAAAAGGCATGATAGAATTGGTCTATTCTGTGTTGATTTTCCTAATGATAAAAAAATAAGAGTCCAAGATGCTAATGATTTCTATTGCGGTATTACAGTAAACAATAAATTTACGATTAAATATGGATCGGCTGCAGACATTCTTGAAGAAACCGATTTAGAGCAGACATATTTTTATATTTTGCAGTCGATAAGTGACGAAAGCTCGTCAGAGGATATGACATTTGACGATCTTAAAGAGATTTATCCTAAGGAATCTGATATTAAT
>Ga0118677_10011627_pt1 | contig 13127 bp, 12 predicted proteins | sample AliMusrvi5mmetaG_FD_86154 | JGI IMG/M metagenome (GOLD analysis project Ga0118677, IMG submission 86154)
ATCATAAATTGCCCCGTATCAATCAGGTAGATCGTGTGGAGCGCCGGGTCATGCACAGGAACGGTCTCTTCGATCTCTGTCTGTTCGCGGGCTGAATACAGCCGTTTCCAGATTTGGTCATAGAGGCAGGCGACCCGTAACGGATTACTGTCGTTCAGCGCATAGAAGCGCAAAGCAGCGTTGGTATTTTCTGCTTTTAGGCGGATGATGGCTGCGGCGCATTGGGCGGGCAGCGTATCCGCATAGCAGACGTGAATGTAATGGCGGTCGTTAGCCATTTAGACAGCCTCCTTCCGAATTGAACGGCGCACATATTCAGCGAATGTGCATTTGTGCTTGGACGCAAGCTGAATGAGCTTGCCCTTTTCCGCCGCGCTCAAGCGAATCTCGATGCGTTCTGTTTTTTGCTCGGCCATAGTGACCTCCTTTGCACGTACAATTGTACGGAAGGATTGAAAGCGCGTCAAGGGGTTTGCACGCTTATTTTCAAAATAATTCCAGACACGAAAAAACGCCGCCCGGTCTGACGAACCCGGACGGCGTTAGCTTGTTCTTCTTGTCTCGTTTACTATTCCGGCGCCAGGTGCGGCACAGGTTTGCCCTTTGTGAATTTACCGTTAGCTCCTCGCGAAGGGGCGTGCGCCCAACGGCCAACTTTTTCATTGAGCGTATTTACTGTTGACCGGAGGCGGGTATTCTCGCGCTTAAGATCAATCAGTGTCTCTAGCTCCCTGTTGTAATCATCACGCAGAATGCATAGATCGTGCAAATTGCGAATCCACACGACCAGCAAAACGACAATCCAGATCGTCAAAATAATGAGCAGGCAGATCATAGTTCACCTCACAGCTTCATCTTAATCTGTGCCAGCAGATTGGCGATTTCCCCGCGCTGGTTATCAGGGATGTTGAGTTCGTGCCCCAGGAAGTTCACCGCCATTTCATCACCGAGCGCATTGACGATCTTGCCGATGGTTTGGAGATAATCGGGCTTCAGGTCATCGGCGGTGGGCACACGGGCGGGAATCGCGGGCGTGAGCGGTTGCCCTTGCTGTGATGCGGCGATGGGGTCTACCGTCACTTTTGTCTGCTGCGTTTGGTCTAGTATCCCGTACACGAGAGGAGAGACGGCGACCTTCGGGCAAGGGTCAGTCGGGATAGTGCCAGACGGCGCATCAAAGACCGGCGGTGTCGCGGCATTGGGCGAGACGACACCGGCAAAATCGATAGCGCCCTGAAAGCCCAGGTAGGCCAACACGACATACACGATTTGCGTCGTGGCTTGGTGCCAGGTTTCGCCACCCCCAAGGGCGACGGCGGCAATCGAGAGGATGGACGCAATGGCCATCCAGAGTTTGCGCGAGGTTAATGGGTTCTGCATGGGATGGGTTGCTCCTTCGTGGGGATGCCGTGCGGCTGCTCCCCTGTATGTCAATACCTCGAAATGTATCGCATTATTTGTGGTCGGGTTCGGCGCACAAGAATTTATACCGCGGTTGCGTCGGCGTCACGTTGGATATCATGCGCGTGTTGCTGGCGACCTCGTAGCCCTCATTGCTGCCGTTGGTGTTCGAGTTCCCTTCAATGGTAGTAAAGACGGTTCCTTGCACACTGCGCACCAACCCGGTATGCCCATAGCGCCCTTCTGATGCTTTCCACTCCAAGAAGATGAAGCCGGGTTGTGGCAGATTGTAAACGCGGTTCTGCTTTTCCCCCCAGGTGTAGAGCGTCTGACAGTACCCGGTAATGGGAAGAATGCACTTCTCGCCGAGTTCGCGCGCGGCCTGTTGAAAGCGGAAGTTGACGAATGCCGCACACCATGGCGCGGGCGAGTGAATCCCCACACTATCCAGGTAGACTTTAATCCACTTTCCCCAGTTGGAGCCAGGGGGATCTTCCGAGACGCCAAGATTGGCGATGCCGTCCGCAACGGCTTTCATGCCCACAGGGTTTGCCATAGTGCCCTCCTATTTGAGATGCGTCAACAGATAATTCAGCAACGCGATCACGACGCCGGTAATAATCGTAATCAGTGCCGCCCGCTGGTCTTTCTGAATGCCGTCGAGCCGCTGATGGACTCGGCCAAAATCGGCCTTGGTTTCAACGCGCAGTGCTTCAGCGACATGAATGACCTCTTGTTTGACTTCGGTCATATTGGCCTTCACTTCCGCCTCTTGCTCGCCGATATGGTTGAGCTTTTCCGTCACCGTAGACTTGAACTCCCCCAGGGCGCGGCAACCGGTCGTATTTGGGTTACAGCCGGGTAGTGTGGGTTCACCTGTCATCTTATATCCTCTCCATTGTAATACTCAGGGGGTGCGGTGTCTAGTCTCCACTAGCTCCCAGTGTCGCGAATCCTTGACGCAACTTCTCGTCAATCTTCATATCAGTATCTTTATGGGGTAGCGTGTCTTTGAATTTGGCTACCCCTTCCGCGTGCGCCCGCTTAAGATCCGCCGCAAATCGCGCCGCTTTGTCTTCGTCACTCATGCTCTTGTATTCGTCACTGTTCATAGCGTGCGTCATGAGCGCTTTGGACTGTTGGCCCACGGTGCGCAATAAATCCATGTGCTGCCGTGAGGTGAGCTTATACGATTTCCCGTCGACCCTGACCGTGCTTGGCACATCATACGGTACGATGTCAGTATTGCCGGTGCGTTCATTCAGGCGAATAATTTCATTATCCAGCGCCGTCTTGTGAATTGTGGTACTAATGGACGGCGAGAAGAATTGACTCGCGGCCCCACCCTCGTGCGTGATCGGGTCGCCCCAGAGGTTTACTTGTGCCGGCAGTCGGCGCGACGCAAAGGGAATGCGCGATTGAATCATCTCCATCGGTGACGACGCTTTGCGCTTTACCGGGTCGATCGCGCGCGCCAATGCACCTATAGCGGTTGGCACTACTTGCCCGGACAGTTCATCTACCAGCGCCCCGCCAATAGCGCGTGTGCGTGACGTGCCCTGCCCAACTTGCTTCAATGCGCGCGCTGGCCCCTGCAGTAGCGAGGTTTGTAGCAGTGTGTCACCCCCTGTTGCGAAGGCATCCATGACCCAGTTGGCAAAATCTTCTTTCGGCAGTTCGCGCATACTGGCCCCGACCGCCAACAGCATCGACGTGGGTGACGCCCATTCGATCGCGTGCTCTGTTTTCCCGGTGCGCAGCGCGAAATCCTGAATACCCAATGCACGCATGTAGGCATCCGTTTTCTTGTTCATGTACGGCAAGGCGCGCATTAAGTCTTTTTTAGCGAGCATATACCCGGCCCAGATCATACCGGCGCCAGTCAGCGTTGTGGCCAGGTGATTACTGAAGGCATCCCAATCGCCTTTTCCTTCTCCGAGGTGATAGGCGTCAATGCCCATGTTTACCACGCCGCCTACCGAGTAGTCATAGGCGCGCGCCAGCATGTTGCCCGGAATTTTCGGGAAGGGCACCCAGACCGAACCGACGCCAAACTGCTTGCCGCCATTCAACCATTGCCGCCCTTTTTTGAAAAATGTGCTGATGCGGTTCACATCCTGAAAGGTACGAATGAGTGCTTGTTCGTCACCGTATTTGAGCGCGGCCATGGAGTCCGCGGTGACGCCATGCTCTATGGCATACCGTGCGGCAAAGTCGGCCTTCCAGGCTTCGTAATACGGTCGGTGCGCCATGGAGAGCACGGCATTTTGCAAACGATTGGCTTTATTGAGCGTGGCATTGCGAAAGACATCATAGTGCGGTACTTCAAACACATCCGTCGCCTTTGGTGATGTTGGCAGCCCCAAGCGGTAATCATCCGCGGTCATCATAAATCCGGCGCGCATACCCTTCCACCAGGCATTGAGTTGCGGCGCCGCAATGGGTTTCAACGGTTGCCCCTTAGCGAGATTCACCACGTTCTGCAATTGTCGCAAGGTATAGGTCTGGTAATCTGTCGCGAGAGAAGTAACGGTGAAGAGCGAGTTGTTCAGCACCACCTTCACGCCCGTTTTACTGATACCCGAAAGTAACCATAAGCGCTGAATGGCCGCGGCCTTTTCATCCCATCCCGGTTGATGGGTAACCCCATCAATGTGATGTGCGGTTTTGCGTACCAATACATCATCCATCCATTGGCTAAAGACCAGCAGACCGGCGTCCGGCGTACCAGTGTGCGTCACCAGGTCGGCATACTTCTCGTGTACGAATTTCGCTTCACCTGGCCGGAATAGTGGACCCTGGAGCATGGTGTCGAGGGTGTCTTTATAGCGTGCTTCCCCTTCTGGGAGCACCTGCTCAAGCTGATGACGCCCCTGCATGGTGTCAAAGATCATCTGCGAGTCTTCCGGTGTCACGGTGGGTAGCCCAAACGCCTGATGCACATACGGCAAGAGTTCATGAAAGTCGTAGCCGCCTAATTGCCCGACCTTCATGAGTTTATCGGTAAGTGTCTGCTTCTCCACTTTGGCGCGCACAGTCGGCGCCATGGCTTGCAAGAGCTTCTGCCGGCGCGCCATGGCAATGTCATTGAACGTACTGAGTGCGCTGTCGAGAATGTCCCGCGCGTCAGTCGGCTCAATGTCGAGTTCATCCGCAAGCGCCATGGCAAACTTTAGCTTCTCCCGTTCCGTTTTCCCGACGCCTCCCTTCACGATATCCGCCATATTTTGCTGGTGCAGATTGAGATATTTATTCAATACCTTGGCTAGTTCTTTCGGTAGTGCTTTCGCGAGACGCGCGGTGAAGTCCCCTCCCGCCTTAAATGCTCCGGCATTCGAGAGCGTGCGAAGCGTTTGCGCGCTATCATAGAGTGACTTCTGAATGGGCGCCGGTTTGTCTTTGAAATACTGCTCCAATATCTGCTGCTTCTTGGCGTCTACCAGTTCATGCAGCCGAGTATGCGCATATTTCGCGAGATACGCGGCATCATCGCCATTCAGTCCAGTGCGCTTCACGAGCGTGTCGATTAGTCCAGTCATGGTGGCGTTACCGCTCTGGTAATAATCCTTGACGATATCGCCCAGGCTAACCTTGCCATCTTTCATTACCTTACGCAGGAGGCCATGCAATCGTGCGTCAGCGTAGACCGGATCGCCTGCCGCGTTGAAATACTCATTCAGGAAGTTTCGCGCTGGAGAATTTTCCGCCAGTATTTTATCAACAAGGGGTTTGGCTTCATCCCACACACGCTTATATTCCTCATGGTTCTGAATAATTTCCGCCATCGCCGCATAGGGGTCACGTGGCAGGCTCTTCTTTTCCGGAAGTACCTGCTTGGCTTTCCGATAGAGTTCTTGCACGAGGCGATGAATCTGCGCTTCCGGCGAATCATCCACTTTGAGTTCTTTTGGCGGCTCCATCACATGCTTTGTCACGAGTACGGCCAGCATTTCTTCCGGCGTCATTTCGGGTGCCGCGTCGTTTGCACCACCAGCGTTCAGTTCTTGTCCTAATGTCGCGGCGCCGTCTTTATGAATCGTATTCAACTGTTTCGCCAGTCCGACCGCCTCATTCGTGGCGCGTTCGCTCTTAGCGGCAGTCCGCGGGGTCGATGCGCGCTCACGTTCGGAGAGTTTGGCTGCACGAAAGGCCATACCTTCTGGCGTGAGGTCATGCATGTAGGCCGCGCCAATGGCCTGCACGAATTGCCCGGCTGCTGTGCCCTGCGTCGCGATGTGGAGCACTAATTTATTATGGGTCAGCCAATCGCCCTTTTGTGCGGCATCCTGAATGAGCATCCGCATTTCAAATGCGTCTTGATCGGTCAGTTTTGCGGTGGCCAACAGACGATTAACACTAGCACGCGCGCTGCCGTCTTTTTCTTCGGCGGCCAGATGGTCAGCGGCGTCCTGCTCGGCTTTCGCGTTGGTGACCGGCACATAGGAATATTGCGCGTCCATAATGTGCGCGCGCTGCTCGTCGGTCGCATGTTCTGAACCGGCAATCGTCAGCGGCGTTGAGCGCAGCAGTTCGTTTTGCTTGCTCGGGTCGGTAGGAATCGTATGCTTCAAATCGTGCGTATGGAAGTACCAGGCGTCATTCCATGCGTCGGTGATACGCTCCATGGAGATGTGATCGCCAGTTTCTTCTCTGATCTTGGTAGCAAAATCAGCTACCGTGCGCACGCCGGCCTTAATATGATGCAGTGCCATGCGCGTCAAGAGAATGAGTGGGTCGGCGGCTCCGGTGCCAGTCGGCAAGCTGCCAATTGCTCCCACCGACTTTTTACCCCCCATGATTTTCTTGAAGGCGGCCTTATCCTGCTCGTATTGGGCCGTCTCTTCTGCTACCTGCCCCGCCTGCGCCTTCCGTAATGCCTGCTGCTGTTTCAATCGTTCGGCTTGCGCGTTGAAGTCAGAGTCATCGACAAACATAGATGGCTGGTCGGTTTCGTTTGCAGCATTCAATGCCCGGTCAATCATGGCGGCGCGATCTATCTTGACGGGTTCGCCTACGGCCTGTTGCTGTGGATTCCCCAGACGCTCAATTTCGGACTGATAGTTCTTGAGAAAATCAGTCAATCGTTTGGCGCTCTTAGCTGAATCAAAGACCGAGAGCAACTTTTGCACAACCGGAGACGGCGCGACTTCCATTGGATCTTCACCCGCTTCTGGCGCCAGGGTAAACTGCGTTAATACTTCACTGGCATTCTTACCATTCTGCCTCGTTGCAGCCCCTAAGAGGAGTTCTTGTTGGTAGCGTGAAGATTCGTGGAACGTCCCATCCCAGAACGAGTACTCCTGCGGTGGTCGGAGTCGCTCGCCGCCATTGCGATGACAGGTTTGGGCTTTACCGAAAGCCTCTATGAAAAAGAGCGGTTCGAAGAGATTCTGAAAGTAGCGGCCGACATCAAGGTTGCTGCCGGCGAGGACGCCGAAGAGCTTGACGATGCCATCGGCCATATCGAAGAGTGGATGGGCAAGGTCGGCAAAGGGGTCGCCGGCTATGTGACGCCAAAGGTCGCTGTTGGTGCTGCTGTGGGTAATGACAAGGGTGAGCTGCTATTGATTCAGCGTTCTGATTCAGGGATTTGGCTCTATCCCACCGGATGGTGTGATGTCGGTTATTCAGCCGCCGAAGTGATCGTCAAAGAGGTCGAAGAGGAAACGGGCATCGAAGTCGAACCCGTGCGAGTGATTGCCGTGCTTGATGGACTGCGCCTTGGGATGACCAGAATTCCGATCTACACGATTTTGTTTTATTGCAAAGCCATCGGCGGCGAACTGAATCCTCATCCTTTGGAAGTCACTGATGTGGGTTGGTTTAAAGAAGACGCATTACCCGCACCCTTAGTTGGTTTTGAACGATGGGGTGAGCATGTCTTTGCCGCCGTTAATGGCGAAGAGCGACCGGTTCTCTATGACTCGGTGCGAGCTCCAAATTGGCGAGGGAGAGACGAGGTATGACGGTCCGAATTGAAGAAGCCACGGTGGCTGACAGTGAGTTGGTCGATGCCTTCCGTCGTCTGTTGCCGCAACTTTCGAAATCAGCACCGCAACTTGAAGCCTATGACCTCGAGTCCATTGTTGCCTCGCCAGCAACGATGTTGCTGCTTGCGAGAGACGATGCAAATCAAATTATGGGGACATTGACTCTTGTTCTTTTTCGGTCACCAAGCGGAGCACGCGGTTGGATCGAAGATGTCATCGTGGACGAATCAGCTCGGGGAAACGGAGTGGGAGAAGCGCTCGTCGAGGCAGCAGTGGACAATGCACGGCGCGCTAATGCTCGAACGCTGGATCTGACGTCCAACCCGAAGCGAGAAGCAGCAAACAGGCTCTATGTCCGATGTGGCTTTGAACAGCGGACCACCAACGTTTATCGATTCTCTCTGGAAGCCTGAGTAGTCGAGGGAGAAGGTCGGATTGACCATAAATCCGACAAAGCTGCCGAACGGTGTCGTGACGGTGGCAGTGACGATGGCCTCTCCAACGTCCGCCACGGGCGGGTACTCCGTGAATCTTGCTCTCGCTTCAATCGAGAACGTTCACGGTCTTTCCTCCAATAGAGGAGTGTGCAGAAGTGCGATTGCTGAGGTCCCAAGTTGCTCGCAATGCAGTGACCTGGCCCTACGAGAATGTAAGCGGTGGCCCCCGATGACCAAACCCCGAAGCTGATGATCACTTTCGATTCTTGATCTATGGTGCGCAGATGCAGCGCTTTTACGATGACGAAGGAATGAATTTTGCGGTCCTTATTAGTTTGGGGTTCGCGTATTCCAACATCACAGATGTCGGAGAAACCTTGGCCACAATTGAGCGCATACCTGAGGGTGACGGAGAGGCGTGGATTACCGAATGGACCCTCACTGCGAACCGCCTTGCTGCCCTCGCTGAAGAATCGCTTGCGGCTGGGCACAGTGTGTCAGCACGGTCCCGGTTTCTGCGAGCGTCTACCTATTTTGATCATGCTTCTGCAATGGCTCCAGGGAGCAACGACCCTTCGAGATACACCTCGCTGTGGGAGCAGCATCGAGCCCAGTGGGAAAACGCCGTTGATCTTTTTGAAACACCCGTTGAGCGGATCAAGATCCCTTATGAGGACTCCGCCATGGAGGGATTCTTTTTCAAGCCCAGCGCAAGCGATGAGCGCCGGCCAACGATCATTCTTGCGAATGGTTCCGATGGTCCAATCATTTCTCAATTAAGTCTTGGTGGCCGTGCTGCGTTAGCAAGGGGATTCAACGTTGTGATGTTTGACGGCCCAGGCCAAGGAGCGGCCCTTCATCGCCAAAAGATCTACTTCCGCCCTGACTGGGAAGCGGTGGTCACACCGGTTGTTGATTATCTGTTCACAAGAGATGATGTCGAGACCGACAAGATTGCGTTGCAAGGGATTAGTCAGTCTGGGTACTGGGCACCTCGTGCGGCAGTGTTTGAACACCGACTCGCCGCGCTCGTAGCCGATCCTGGGGTGATGCGAGTTGCCTCATCGTGGGAGATGCATCTTCCTGCGGACATGGTGCAACTCCTTGATGATGGTAACAAGAAGGATTTTGATGCCGTCATGGCAATGGATCCTGATGAGGGACGCCAACGCATGTTTGCCTGGCGCATTGCGCCCTATGGGGTGACGTCCATTTTTGATGCCTACATTGAAGCGCGAAAGCAAACGCTGGACGAGGCAATGGTGGCGCAGATCGAATGTCCGACGTTGGTGCTCAATCCCGAGCATGAACAGTTTTGGCCCGGTCAGTCCCAGCAGCTTTATGATGCGCTGACCTGTCCGAAGCAGATTTGTGACTTCTCAGTTGCCGAAGGAGCCGACTGGCACTGCGAACCAGCGGCGCAGAGCCTCCGAGATGAACGAGTCTTCGATTTTCTTGAGGACGTCTTGAACTAGCCAGCTCTTCATGTGGTGAGATCGAGTTCTTACGACGGTTGGCAAATATTCTTGGTATTCTCGCCTAAGACCAAAGTGCTGGGAGTAAAAAATAATGAAGCCACTATCAAAGCGACTGGTGAAGCAAGTCAAAAGCGCAGTGCCAACCAAAATGCCTATGGTCGTGATTGTCACTGCAGCGATTCTCCCGCTCTACATTCTCGGTCTTTCTGGGGGTATGAAGTTTCTTCCGTTGGCGTTGCTGGTGTTGATCTCGATGATTATGGTTTCTGCGTTTTTGGGTCCGAATTTAACGTTGCTCATTAGTCCCGCAGTGGCCCTGGCATTTGCGGGATCTGCTCTGCTCTATAAGAACCCTTTGGCTGGCGCAGCCTTGGTCGCACTGATCGCATTTTTGGCCCGACTGGCGATGGTCAGTAGCAAAGGGTCCATGGTTATCATGATCCCTATTTTTACGGCGATGTTTGTTGCTGGTCCACCGCTCCTGACTGGCCACGATCCGGCCGCATGGGCCAACGTTGGGGCGATTTTTTATTGCTCCCTGGCGGCCAGTTTCTGGGCAGCGTTTGTCAGCTGGCTCTTACTGCGTCGGATTGCAATCCCGCAGCTTGCGCACCTTCCTTCGCTCAAAGTTGCGGTCTTGTCTGGCTTCCTCAGTGCTGCAGTTGTGGGTGTTGCCACATGGGTTGTGCTTGACCATCACCTGGGAAAGGGCGGGGGCTGGTTAATTCTGACGTTGTTAATTATCTTTCAGCCGTTTACACCCGGCACCATGGTGAAGGCTATCCAGCGCGCCGTTGGGACGCTTTTGGGTTTCTTGTTTGTGGCGCTGCTCCTCTTGGTCGAGCCGAATAGTGCTCCGCCGTGGGCCTTTGCACTGCCAGGGATTTTGGCGCTCGTAGCTGCGTTCGGCGAGAAACTGAATCCGCTCAAGTCCTACTGGGAGTACATGACCTTTCTTACGATAGGCATTGTCCTCGTCGAAGGTTCTGGCAGTGGGCGGGCGCATCTGGCGAAATCAATTCGACATCTTTCGGCGCTTCGTCTTCACTACACAATTATCGGCGTCATTATCGGACTTATTGCAACGGCAATCGTGCTCCAAGCGCAAGGACAACTCTTCCCGCGATCAGACGTTCAGGAATCTGTCGCAACAAACTCTTAACCACGTCGCACTGTTTGCCGTAAGGGAGAAAGAGTCAATTCGTCAGTTTGTTCGAGGATCTATTGGAGTAATTGTGCCGAAACTCTCTTCAATCTGCTCTGCGATGGAAAGGACCCGCAAGTCGCTGTAACGCCTTCCGATCACTTGGACGCCGACGGGTAAATCATCGGCCATTCCGCCCGGTACAACCGCACAGGGGAGGCCGAGAAGGTTGCCGGGAAGTACGGGTCGCATTAACTCGAGGGTTGCCATTGAGCCTTCAGCGGTCGCTATATCGAAGTCTTTGACAAAGGCAGGTTGTGTCCATGTTGGTGAGAGCAAGATTGGGAATTCTTCAAACCACTCTTGCCACTTTCGTCCGACACCATCACGCGCCTGGTGAGCGAGGTACTTCTCAAGAGAAGTCATAGTTGGAAACAGTTCAACGACTTGTTCAATGAGTTTGGTTCCACCTTCACCCATCACCACGTCCAACTGATTTCGCAAATCGTGGAAATCAGGAAACAACATCATGCACCAAAGCAAGAGACTGAGCTCATAGTCCGGGGGAGTCACCGTAATAACCTCGTGACCAGCATCGGAAAGAGCGTCAGCCGAAGCCGAAACAGCGGCAGCGACGTCGGGGTGAGTAGATCCACCAGGGGGATTCGCCATGACGGCAATGCGGAGTTTCTGTCCAGGCATGAGATCAGTCAACGAGGCGGGAACGCTGATGGGATCGCGAGGGTGCCACCCAGCCACGATCTCGAAACCGGCGCGGACATCAGAAATACTGCGCGCCATGACACCTTGTTGCAACATGATTTGAGCAGAAAGAGAATGGTCAGGTGTTGGGTAGGTGTCAGCATCGGGAACGACTCCCTGCGTTGGCTTGATTGCGGCAATACCGCAAGCGTGGGCGGGGTTTCGAAGCGAGCCGCCAATGTCATTGCCAAGACCGATGGGACTCATTCCTGAAGCGAGTGCTGCTCCTTCGCCACCGCTTGAGCCACCTGCGGTTCGCTCAAGGTCCCAGGGATTCTTCGTTCGACCAAAAAGTGACGAGTCAGTGTGGATCCTCAGTCCCATATCGGGCATGTTGGTTCTTCCCAATGGGATAGCCCCAGCACCTTTCATCCGTTCAACAACAGGGGAGTCGCTAGGTGCAATTGCGTCGGCCAGTAATGGAATCCCGTTCGTTGTCGCTTGGCCGGCAACATCAATGTTTGTCTTAATCGTGAAGGGAACCCCGTGGAGCGCCCCAATCTGGTCACCTCGGGCGATTGCCTTATCCGCGAGTCGAGCTCCTGCCTGGGCATCGTCGGCGAGAACGTCAATGATTGCATTGATCTCACCATTGACTTCAGCGATCCGCTCCAAGTGGGCCGCAACCACCTCTTGACTCGAAAATGATTTTTCACGGATTCCAGCAGCGAGTTCGAGTGCACTCTTCTTCCACAGTTGCTCAGTCATTGGCGCCTCCCAAGATTTCTTTGGGCAAAGAGCGCCCTCCTCTCCGAAGGCTATCGCCTTAGCCCCAAGAGCGGAGGAGGTTTCTAGCGGTCGGCGAGCGACAACGACGGTGTTGGCAAACAAGTTCCAAATCCCCGATTGCTAGGCTGGATTTGTGACGTCACCGAATGATCGCTACACCCATGGTCACCATGAGTCGGTCCTGCGTAGTCATAGTTGGCGGACCATTGCTAACTCTGCTGCATTTCTTGAACCTCACCTGGTCTCAGGACAAAAGGTCCTCGACGTCGGTTGCGGCCCGGGGACGATCACGCTGGAACTAGGAGAACGCGTGTCTCCGGGGTTAGTGAAAGGAATTGATCGCTCGGCGGACATTATTGAACTTGCTCAGCAAAACAAGGGTGAGTCAAAGAATTCCAACGTACAGTTCGAAGTCGGCGACACCTATGCAATGAGATTTGATGACGCGTCCTTTGACGTCGTCTACGCCCATCAGATCCTCCAACACCTCACCGATCCCGTTGCAGCACTTCGAGAGATGCGCCGAGTATTAACGCCAGGTGGACTTTTGGCTGTGAGAGATTCGGACTATGACTCGTTTGTCTGGTACCCGGAGAACCCAAGCTTGACCCGATGGATGAATCTCTATCATGAAGTAACGCGTGCGAACGGAGCTAACGATGACGCTGGACGGCTCTTGCACTCCTGGGTTCGCCAAGCTGGTTTTTCGGCCATGGAGGTCGGTTCTTCGACTTGGACCTTTCAAACTGAGGGCGATCGCCGCTGGTGGGGCGGGCTGTGGGCAGATCGTGTGCGGAGCAGCGCGTTTGCAGAGCAGGCATTGGAGTACGAACTGAGTACGCCAAAAGAGCTCGAAGATATCGCCCACGGATTCCTTGAATGGGCGGAGAACGACGATGGACTGTTTATCGTTGTTCACGGCGAAGTACTGGCCTGGCGTTAGGGGTATGCGTGTCTTCGAAACTCGGCAGCAACATCGACTCGCACTAATTATTTTCTACGGCTCGGCCGCACTGCTAGCCCCATGGATCGTTGTGCTTCTGCTTGAGCAGCCTGTTTTTCATTGCGTCAACCGATTTACGGTCGGCCAGCACTTCAGCGTAAGCGTCGATGAGGCGAGACTGGCTTTCAGTAGGCGATTCGTACCAGTAATAGCCGGAGGGGTGTGCCCAGTACGGGGCCGGCT
>Ga0118677_10011629_pt1 | contig 13125 bp, 12 predicted proteins | sample AliMusrvi5mmetaG_FD_86154 | JGI IMG/M metagenome (GOLD analysis project Ga0118677, IMG submission 86154)
GTCCGAATACATGGAGAAGTTCTCCGTGTCCCGCCTGGTCGGTTCGCCCCCGGGCTATGTCGGCTACGACGAGGGCGGCCAGCTCACCGAGGCCGTGCGCCGCAAGCCCTACGCCGTCGTCCTCTTCGACGAGGTCGAGAAGGCCCACCCGGACGTCATCCAGATCCTCCTGCAGATCCTCGAGGACGGCCGCCTGACCGACTCGCTCGGCCGCTCCGTGGACTTCCGGAACACGATCATCATCATGACGAGCAACGTCGGCGCGCAGCTCCTGCAGCGCCAGACCTCCATGGGCTTCGCCGCCGCGACGCTGAACTTCAACGACGCGGAGAAGATGCGCGAGAAGGTCCTCGAGGAGGCCAAGCGCGTCTTCAAGCCCGAGTTCCTGAACCGCATCTCCGACATCATCTTCTTCCGGCCGCTCGACAAGAACGATCTCACGAAGATCGTCGAGCTCGAGACCGCCGGCTTCGCCAAGCGCATCTCGGAGCGGAAGATCTCCCTGACCTTCACCCCCGAGGCCAAGCTGCTCCTCATCGAGAAGGGCTACGACGAGAAGTACGGCGCGCGTCCGCTGCGCCGGGCCGTCGAGCACTACCTCGAGGACCCGCTGGCCGAGGCCATCCTCCGCGGCGACGTCAAGGACGGCGAGCCGTGCACGGTGGACCGCGAGGGGGACAAGCTGGTCTTTCGACAGAAGACGCCCACGGCCGACACCGGCGTGGCGCCCTAAACAAAAGGCGGCCACCCGCCGCCGCACGAAAGCCCCGGCCCCGAATAAAACGGACCGGGGCTTTTCATCCGGCGCGAAGCGCCGGATGAAAGTTGCAAGCTGTCAGCGGAAAGTTGAAGGCGGCCTCAGGCCCGGCTGGCTGCGCCCGGTGTCCGTCTTTCAACTTTCAACCCGCCCGCGGCGGCGCCGCGATCGTCAGAAACGACGCCAGCGCCGCATCGGGCTTCGGCTCCTTGCGCCATCCGATCACCAGCCGGCTCTCGGGCGCCGGGCCCTCGAGCGGCCGGAACACCACCTCCGGCGGCAGCTGCTGCGCCTCCGAGGGCGGCATGAGCGTCGCGCCCAGGCCCGCGCGCACCAGGCCGATGCCGTTGGCCCGCGGCCAGACCTCGTCGGCGATGCGGGGCGTGACCCCGGCGCGGGCGAAGGCCGCCAGCACCCGGTCGTAGAAGCCGGAATTGTGGGCCCGCGGGAAGAGCACGAACGGCGTCGCGGCCAGGTCGCGCAGCCGCAGGGCGGGGCGGCCGGCGAGGGGATGGCTGGCCGGCAGCAGCACGCCGTTGCGCTCTCGCAGGAGCAGCCGGGTCTGCACGCCCGGGGCCGGGGCGTCGGGATGGAAAAAGCCGCACGCGATGTCCCCGGCGAGCAGCGCCGGCAGCTGCGCGGAGGTGGGAGACTCGTTGAGCTCGACCCGGATCCCCGGGAAGCGCGCGGTGAACTCGCGCAGGATGCGCGGCAGCACCGTCGCCATGGCCAGCCCGGTGAAGGCGATGCGCACGTGGCCGGACTGCCCGCTGCCCAGCGCCTGCAGCTCCGCCGGGATCGCCGCCAGGCTGCGCAGGAGCGGTTCCGTCCGCTCCAGCAGCCGCCGGCCCGCCGGCGTCAGCTCCGCGCCGCGGCGCGTGCGGCGCAGCAGCGCCACGCCCAGCGCCCGCTCCAGTTGCGCCACCGCCCGGCTCAGGGCGGGCTGCGCGATCGCGAGCGACTCCGCCGCCTTCCGGAAATGCAGCTGGCGGGCCACCTCGCGGAAATAGACGAGGTGGCGCAGCTCGAATGGATACTGATACTCCCGCGGCATCACTGGTAGCCAATAAAGTATTTCCCGGTATGGCAACCCTCTGGTAGGCTCGGTGCGATTTCATGGCCCAATCCCTCTTCCACAAAGTCTGGGACGCCCACCGCGTCCGCACCCTGGCCAACGGCCAGACGCAGCTCCTCATCGGCACGCACCTGATCCACGAGGTCACGACGCCGCAGGCGTTCGGCATGCTGCGCGACCTCGGCCTGAAGGTGGCGATGCCGCACCGGACGTTCGCCACGGTCGACCACATCGTGCCGACCGACCGGCGCACCGAGCCGTTCGCCGACCCGCTGGCCGACGCCATGATCCGCGAGCTGCGCCGCAACTGCGCGGAGCACGGCATCGTCTGCTTCGACCTCAATTCCGGCCGGCAGGGCATCGTCCACATGGTCGGACCCGAGCAGGGCATCACCCAGCCGGGCACGACGATCGCCTGCGGCGACTCGCACACGAGCACGCACGGCGCGTTCGGCGCGATCGCACTGGGCATCGGCACGAGCCAGGTCCGCGACGTGCTCGCCACGCAGACCATCGCCCTCGGGCCGCTCAAGGTCCGCCGGATCAACGTCGAGGGCCGGCTGCGGCCCGGCGTCTATGCGAAGGATGTCATTCTCCACCTCATCCGCACCCTGGGCGTGAACGGCGGCACCGGCTTCGCCTATGAGTACGGCGGCGCGGTGTTCGACCGCTTCTCGATGGAGGAGCGCATGACGGTCTGCAACATGTCCATCGAGGGCGGGGCCCGCGTGGGCTACGTGAACCCGGACGAGACCACGTTCGCCTACCTCAAGGGCCGGCCCTATTCTCCCGCCGGCGCGGCATGGGACGCCGCCGTGGCCCGCTGGAAGGCCGTCGCGAGCGACCCGGGCTGCCCGTACGACGACGTGGTCACCTTTCAGGGCGAGGACATCGCGCCGACGGTCACCTGGGGCATCAACCCGGGACAGGGCATCGCCATCACCGACAATGTGCCCGACCCGGCGCGGGCGACCGCGGTCGACGAGAAGGCCGCGATCGAGGAGGCCCTGGCGTACATGAAGCTCAAGCCGGGCGCGCCCCTCCGCGGCACCCGGATCGACGTCGCCTTCCTTGGCAGCTGCACCAACGCGCGACTGTCCGACTTCCAGGAGGTCGCCCGCCACCTGCGCGGCCATCGTGTCGCCCCGGGCGTGAAGGCCATCGCCGTGCCCGGCTCGCAGCTGGTCAGCCTGGCCTGCGCCGCGCAGGGCATCGACCAGATCTTCCGCGACGCGGGCTTCGAGTGGCGCGAGGCGGGGTGCTCGATGTGCCTCGCGATGAACCCCGACAAGCTCGTTGGCGACCAGCTCTGCGCCAGCTCGTCCAACCGCAACTTCAAGGGCCGCCAGGGCAGCCCCACCGGCCGCACGCTCCTGATGAGCCCGCTGATGGTCGCCGCCGCCGCCGTCACCGGCGCCGTGGCCGACGCCCGCGAAATTTTCCAAGTCCGCTGAGTTTTAGGCCCACGGAATAACACGGAACACACGGAAGAGGGAGTATCACCACGAAATACGCGAAACACACGAAATGATGCCGGACCGGATTTCAGAACCAATCCGCGTACCCTTTCGTGTGCTTCGTGTTTTTCGTGGGGGAAAATCCGTTTCCGCGTGCTCCGTGTATTCCGTGGGCACCTCATCCAATCACCTCCATGTCGCTTGCTAAAATCACCTCCCTCTCCGGCCGCGGCGTGCCCGTGCCCGGCAATGACATCGACACCGACCGCATCATTCCCGCCCGCTTCCTGAAAGCCGTGACCTTCGACGGGCTGGGCGAGGGTCTCTTTGCCGACGCGCGCAAGGCGGCCATGGCGGCCGGATCGGTGCATCCACTCGACGACGCCCGGTATCGCGGCGCGGGGATCCTGCTCAGCGGGGCCAATTTCGGCTGCGGCAGCTCCCGCGAGCACGCCCCGCAGGCGATCCGGAAGTTCGGCCTGCAGGCGGTCGTGGCCGAGAGCTACGCCGAGATCTTCTTCGGCAACGCCACCGCCATCGGCCTGGCCTGCGTCTGCGCCGCCCGGGAGGACATCGCCCGCATCACGGCGGTGGTGGAGCAGGATCCGGCGGTTGAACTGACGCTGGACCTGGTGGATCGGAAAATTCACTTCGGCGGGAAGTCGGTTCCGCTCACGCTGCGCGACTCGGCCCGGGACGCCCTGATCAACGGCCGCTGGGACCCGATTGGGGAGCTGCTGGAAGGCCGGGAGGCGGTGGCGGCGACGGCGTCCCGGCTGCCTTATCTGGCCCCGGTTAAAAAATAACTTGAACCTTTTGGGCTAATTGCGCGTCTCAACAGGAACTTCTGCCTATGTTTCTAGCCATGATCGAGGTCTTCAAGGGCGCGGGTCTGCTCATCTACCCGCTTGGCCTTTGCTCCGCTGCGGCGGTGTTCATTATCTTCGAACGCGCGTTCGCCCTCCGCCAGGCGGCGGTGATGCCCCACGATCTCGTGGACGCCGTGGTGGCGGGCAAGCCGCTCGTCGGCGGCAAGCACACCGTGCTGGCGCGCATCGTGGACTTTGCGGCCGAGCACAAGAACGACGACGACGCGGTGAAGGCCTTCGCCCGCCTCGAGATCAACCGCATGGAGCGCGGCATCCCGTACCTCGACATCATCTACGCCGCCGCACCGCTGATCGGCCTCACCGGCACGGTCACCGGCCTGCTCCAGGTCTTCTCCCAGATCGCCCCGGACACCGGCCTGCCCGACCCCGTCAACTTCACCAAGGGCGTCGCCCTGGCCCTGTCGGCCACGGTCATCGGCCTCTCCATCGCCATCCCGTCGCTGGTCGGCAGCGGTTATCTCCAGCGCAAGATCGAGAACTACGCGGCGCAGCTCGACGTGCTGCTCGAACGCATCCTCAAGCGCGGGCAGACATGAGCGTGCTTTACCAAAAGCGGCGCAAGCGGCCCGAGATGAACCTCGTGCCGCTGATCGACGTGCTCGTGATGCTGATCTTCTTCGCGTTCGTCACGATGCAGTTCAAGTCGGCCGCGACCCTCAACATCACGCTGCCCAAGGTCGAGACCGCGGGCAAAAACGAGTTCAAGGGCACCGTCACCATCGGCATCGACAAGGACGGCGTCGTCTCCTTCAACGGCAAGACCGTCACCGACGAGGCGCTGCTCCGCCTGCTCCAGGAGGTCCACAACGTGGACAAGGACATCCCGGTGCTGATCAAGGCTGACGAGACCACCCAGCTGAAAAAGCTCGCGTTCGTCATGGACGCCTGCCGCAAGACGGGCCTGAACAAGTTCAGCCTGCAGTCGCGCTAGCCGCGTTGCCGCTTGTGACCAAGCGGAAGTGGCAAGGGACAAGGGGCAAGTATCACGAGGGTAAGCGCCGGACGGGCTCACACCTGGCTTGGCACGTGGTCCCTGCTACTTGATACTTTCCCCATGAAAATCGTCATCACCGGCGCAACCCGCGGCCTGGGCCGGGCCCTGGCGGAGGAATTCATTCGCGGCGGCCACACCGTGCTGGGCTGCGGTCGCGGCGGGGAGGCGGTGTTTGACCTGCGCATGACCTATCCGGCGCCACACGACTTCTCGGTCGTGGACGTCGCCCAGGACAGCAAGGTCGCGCTGTGGGCCGCCAAGGTGCTCGAGGCGGGCAGCCCGCCCGATCTGCTCATCAACAACGCCGGGCTCATGAACCGCCTCGCCCCGCTCTGGGAGCAGGACGACCGCGAGTTCACCAAGGTCGTCGACGTCAATCTGCGCGGCGTGGCCAACGTCATCCGCCACTTCGTCCCGGCCATGGTCGCGGCCCAGAAGGGCGTGATCGTCAACCTCAGCTCCGGCTGGGGACGCAGCGTGGCGCCGGACGTGGCGGCCTATTGCGCGACAAAATTCGCCATCGAGGGCCTGACCAAGGCGCTGGCCGCGGAGCTGCCCGCGGGCATGGCGGCGATTCCGCTCAATCCCGGGGTGATCGACACGGACATGCTGCGCCAGGCGTGGGCCGACGGCGCCGGGTCCTACCCGAAGGCGGGGGAGTGGGCGAAGCAGGCCGCGCCGTTCATCCTCGGCCTCGGCCCGCAGCACAATGGTCAGTCGCTGAGCGTCGGCGGGTCCGACGACTAGTGCGCCCTTGGCGAAACCCCATAACCGTCATCCTGAGCGGATGCGAAGGATCGCTGTTCACCTGCCCGCCGATTCCGCGATCGACCAACGACATTGTCGCGACGTCGTCCGAGTGTCTGGTATCACGCCTCAGCTTGAGGGTAATGATCACAGCGATCCTTCGCATTCGCTCAGGATGACGACCAGGTGGTGGGCCGCCTGAAATCCACCCTAGCGCTGGCGGCGATCGATCCGTTCCGCGTGCAGGGCGGCCTCGTAGGCCTTGTTCGTCACGCGCTCGATGTTGAATTCCGACGCCAGCGTGCGTCCTTGGGCATCGCGGCACGAGAGCACGAACTCGACGGGGTGGGGCAGGCCCGCGTTCTCCAGCAGGCCGTGTCCGGCCGGCAGCAGGGCCTTGTGCCCGCCGCCCACCACCGAGCCGACCAGCGTCCGGCCCTTGGCGTGGAAGCACCAGATCTCCCCATTGGGATAGAGCTCGACGCGCACGTCGCGGAGCGGCCCCGCGTATTTCCGGCGGAAGCCCTCGTAGTCCGTGTACCGCGTGGAGGACAGCCGCGCCGGATTGCCGAAGTCGAGCTGCTCGTCGGCGGGCTCGGTCACGAGCGCTGCGTCGAGCTCGGGCAGCACCATCGCCAGCCGGTTCCGGATCAGGTCGTATTCGGCCGGGGTGAAGTCCCGCGGGCTCACGAAGACGGGCCAGTCGTCCGACCCGGGCCGCAGGTGCGAGTAGCGCTCGGCCGCAGTCGGCGGCGCGTAGAGGGTCATTCGCGGCTTGACGATGTCCACGATCCGGCGCGAGCCGTCCGCCTCGAATTCAATCCAGAGCTTCGCCTCGCTCGCGGCCCCCGGGTGCGTCGTCACATGCCGCGTCAGGATCAGCTTCCCTGCGCCGCAGGATGTCTCGTAGACGGACTGCACGGCGGTGCGGGAGCATCCGGCCAGGCCCAGGACGAGGGCGGCCAGCAGGAGGACCGCCCCGGGCAGGCGAAACCGCGCAGGACGCGGGCCGGGACGGAAATGGAGGTCGGTCATGAACATGCCCTAAATCCATCGCTTTTTTCCTCCCCGCACAAGGCTGCCCATCGGTCGCAAACCTCTGAAAATGTAACATTCGGCGAGTTGCCCCGGCGGTGGAATGGGTCCAGATTCCGGATCCAAGCCCGAACGGCTCGGGTCCCATGAAAGCCTCAGCAGCCCATGCCAAGGCCCCCGTGGCGGGAGCGAAGCGCCGGGAGCTCATCTCCCGCCTGACGCTCGCCGAGCGGCGTCACGATGACGCCCGAAAAGCCGCGAAGGAGGCAAAGGCCGAGTTCAAGCGCGTCCGCAAGGCGCACCGCCTGGCCAAGCAGGCCGCGAAGGAGGCCCGCCGTGAGTTCAAGGCGCTCAAGAAGTCGCTCGCGGCGGCCCACACCGTCGCCAAGCGGAAGCCGCGCCGCGCCGCCGTGCGCGTGGCCAGGGTCCGGCCGCCGGCACCGGCTCCCGCGGTTGTCGTCCCGCCGCCCATCCCCGACGCACCCGGGCCAGAGCCCGCACCGGTCCCGCCCGTTCCGCCGTCCGTCTGAGCGCGGCGGGGAAATTGTAAAAACCCGGCCCACCGGAAGGCCGCGATTTTTGTCATATGCGGATTGAACCGTTTCCGGAAAATCCTCCATGCTGGCTGGATGGAATCCTCCGGTAGCCACGACGGCCAGACGCCTGCAGACGATCTGATCCGCCGCCTGGCCGATCTCAACGAGATCGGCATCGCGCTCTCCCGGGAAAAGGACCTCAACCGCCTGCTCGAGGCCATCCTGGTGGCCGCGATGCGCATCACCCGCGCGGACGGCGGCACGCTCTACCGGCGTCCCGCCTCCGACAAGGACACGCTGAATTTCGAGATCGTCCGGACCGAGTCCCTCAAGCTGGCGCTCGGCGGCACCACCGGCACCAAGGCCCCGTTCGGGCCCATCCGCCTGCACGACGACGCCGGCCACGAGAACACGTCGATGGTCGTCGCCTACTCGGTGCTCAAGGACCAGACGATCGCGATCGCGGACGCCTACCGGGGCGAGGGCGGCTTCGACTTTTCCGGCACCAAGGCCTTCGACCAGCGCACGGGCTACCACTCCCAGTCCTTCCTCACCGTCCCGATGAAGAGCCACGAGGGCGACATCATCGGCGTCCTCCAGCTCATCAACGCCCAGGACCCCGCCACCGGGAAGATCGTCCCGTTCAGCGCGACGGACCAGCGCCTCGCCGAGTCGCTGGCCTCGCAGGCCGCGGTCGCGCTCACCAACCGGCTCCTCATCCTCCAGCTCGAGAAGCTCTTCGAGTCGTTCATCAAGCTCATCAACCAGGCGATCGACGACAAGTCGACCTACACGGGCGGGCACTGCGCCCGCGTGCCGGTGATCACCATGCTGCTGGCCGAGGCCGCGGCCCGCACGAAGACGGGCCCGCTGGCCGGCTTCCACCTCACGGAGAAGGACCGCTACGAGCTGGAGATTGCGGCCCTGCTGCACGACTGCGGCAAGGTCACGACGCCGGTCCACGTGGTGGACAAGGCGACGAAGCTCCAGACCATCTACGACCGCATCGACCTCGTGGAAACGCGCCTGGAGATCGTCAAGCGCGACGCCGAGATCAAGGCCCTCCGGGCCCGCGCCAGCGCGGCGACGCCCGAGGAGGCCGCCGCGGTCGAGGACGAGTTTCACCGCCGCCTGGGCGAGATCGAGTCCGACCGCCGGTTCCTGCGCGCCTGCAACGTGGGCGGCGAGACCATGAAAACCACGGACCGCGACCGCGTGCAGGCGATCTCCAAGAAGTACCGCTGGAAGAACACCCACGGCGACCAGGTCGAGCTGCTGACCGCGGACGAGGTCGAGAACCTGACCATCTACTCCGGCACGCTTACCGCCGCCGAGCGCCGGATCATCAACCACCACGTCGAGGTCTCCATCCAGATGCTCGAGTCGCTGCCCTGGCCGCGGCACCTCGAGCACGTGCCCGAGTTCGCGGGCGGCCACCACGAGCGCATGGACGGGCGCGGCTATCCGCGCGGGCTCACGCGCGACCAGATGTCGGTCCAGGCCCGCATCCTCGGCATCGCGGACATCTTCGAGGCCCTCACCGCGCGCGACCGCCCGTACAAGCGCGGCAAGACGCTGGCCGAGTCGCTGTTCATCCTCGGCCAGATGAAGGTCAACGGGCACATCGACCCCGACCTCTTCGACATCTTCATCCGCGAGCGCGTCTACGAGCGCTACGCCAAGGAGCACATGGCGCCCGAGCTGGTGGACGCGGTGGATGTCACGCAGATCCCGGGCTACGCGGGGGACTGAGGCGCGTTTCCCGCCGCCGGTTTCCTCCTCGTCATCGCCGCGGCGCCGCGTACGTTGGGCGCATGTCCCACGCCCCCCATGAGGCCTTTGACCACGCCGTATTGGACCTCATTGATCGCAGCCCCACCGGAGTCGTGCCGCACACGCCCGCCTACCAGGATGCCATCAAGCGCCTGTACGCCTCACACCAGGCCTATGCGAGCGCGGACCACAAGGACGGGCATGTGACCGCGCGGTCCCTGGCCCAGCAGCCGCTGTTTCACGCCCGAAACTTCGAGGAGCTCGTGGCCGGCAAGATCGCGGCGGAGGCGCTGGAGCCCGACGCGAGCATCTACGACCGCTACCTGCAGCACCTGCCCGAGGCGCGCCGGGCCAAGGCGGAGAGCCACCGCCTCACGGTCGTCGGCAAGGCGATCCACCACCGCGCCAAGCATGGGCATGAGGTCTTCCACGATCCCGTCCACACGCTCTTCCTGGTCCCGGGCGCGGGCCCGCATCCGGGGCTGCCGGGCAACTACCTTTACGGTTCGCTGTTCCAGGTGAGCGCGGACGCGACCGCGTGGGCGGTGCACGTGCACGACAGCGACGACGGCGCCGCGCGCATCGACGCGCCGAACCTCGGCGAGGCGCTGGCGCACCTGCAGGAGATCCTGTCCTGCGCGCCGTTCCACCTCAGCGAGCTGGAGGCCCTGGGCTTCCGGATGAACTGAGGGCTACTCGCGGTACGCGCGACGCGCCTGGGCATTGCCCGGGCGGATGTCGAACTTCACGTCGTCCAGCACGGGCGCGTCGGCATCCTTGACTTGCAGCTCATGCTCGGCGGCCAGCGTGACGTGGCGCAGCGTGACGCCGGTGATCGGGCTCTCGGGCAGGCCGACGATGCGGCCGGCGTTGACCGCGCCCGTGACGCTCAGGCGCTCGATCACGACGTCGTGGATCGAGGGGATCTTCCTCGGGTTGCCGCGGAAATCGGGCCGGTTGTTGTCGACGTAATTGAGGTCGAGGAGGATCGCGGTGCCGACGCCCGTCATGCGCATGTCCTCGTACCGGACGTCCCGCACGGGCCCGCCGGCGCCGCGCATGGACTTGATGCGGATGCCGTTGTCGGTGCCCTCGAAGGAGCAGCGCCGGGCCAGCATGTGGTGCACGCCGCCCGTCGTGCCGGAGCCGATCGAGAGGCCGTGGCCGTGGCGGATCGCGCAGTCCTCGATCAGGACATTGGTGGCACCGGTCTTGATCACGATGTCGTCGTCGCCCGTGTCGATGTCGCAGCCGCGGATGATCGCGTTGACGACCGGGCCGGGGTCGATCGCGTCGGTGTTGGGGGCGTCGAACGGCGCCCGGACCTTCACGCGCTCAATGGTGAGGTCGATGATCTCGCTGGGCACGAGGTGGAATTTCGACGAGTTGCGGAGCGTGATGTCCGCGACGAGGAGGCGCTCACAGTGGGCGATGACCACAAGGTGCGGGCGGTTGTAGACGAGCCGGCCCGGATGCGGGTCGTTGCGCGCGGCACGCTCGGACCAGGCCCACCAATGCGCCCCGCTGCCGTCGATGATGCCCGGCCCGGTCAGGGCGACGTCATGGAGGTAATGGCCGGAAATCAGCGGATCCGGCGTGTGGACGCGCGCCTCCACCTCGGCCTGCGAGTGCAGCGTGGCCGGGTCGGGCAGGCCCATCGCCTCGAAGGTCTCCGGCGCCTGGATCACGGCGCCCTCGTCGAGGTGGAGGTCCAGGCTGGAGCAGAGGGCAAACGGCTGGGTGACGTAGACCCCTTTCGGCACCACCAACTGGCCGCCACCGGCGTGGTCGACGGCGGCGATCGCGGACTTGAACGCGGAGGTGTTCATCGTGCGGCCGTCGCCGACGGCGCCGAAATCCCTGAGATTGAAGGTGCGCGCGGGAATCACCGGCCGGGCCACCGTGAAGCCCTCGGCAAGATTCACCGCCGCCGGGGAAGAATCGATCGCACCCGTGGCAGCCGTCAGCACAGCCATGCGGAAAAGGAGACGCAGGGGCAGGGTCTTCATGATGCGGCCATGCTGGCGCCTCCCGCGCGTCCGGGCGAGCGGGAACGCGCTCAGGCCGCCGCGGGCGCACGCCCGAGCAGGCCGCGCAGTCCGTCCCGCGTGAACCGGGCCAGGAAGACCAGCAGGCAGCCGAAGAACGCCCAGGTCAGCGGCTGCTCGGCGAGGAAGCTCCACTTGAGGCCGAGGCGCAGGGTGTCGGGCGTGGCGTGGTCGCGGCAGGCGATGATGGTCCAGGTGTAGAGTGTATCCAGCCAGAGCACGGCCAGCAGGAGCACGCGGGTGAGGGCGGCCAGCCGCCGCGCGGGCGCGGGCGCCGCGGCGTCCCCCGCGAGCCGCCAGAGAAACGGCGCCAGCCAGACCGCGAACACCCAGCGGTAGGCGAAGTTGGCGCTCGTGAAGAAGCAGCCCGTCAGGAGCACCGCCCCGAGGACAAAGTGCAGCCAGGAATCGGACTGGTCGGTTGCGGGCGTCCACCCCTCCAGCCGCGGCGAATGCCACGCCCAGGTGAAGATCACCCCGCCGCCGGCGAGGGCGAGCAGCGTCGGGGCCATGCCCGGCCAGCCCAGCGTGGTCAGGCCGCTGGCCGCGCCGAAGCTCATCCAACCCGAGGGATGCGGCGCGAGCGGCCCGAAGAGCGCGAGGTCGGGCGCCACGCTCAGGGCTGTGGCCACCAGCAGCACGACGCCGAGGAACACGGACCAACGTCGTTCACCGGGTGCGGCTGGTGTGAGCAGGACGAGGCCCGCCGCGGCGGGATAATATTTCAGCCCGGCCGCCAGCGCGACCAGCACCGGAGCCAGCAGCCGCACTCCGCGTGAGGTGTGACGCAGGCAGGGAACGAGCGGGGTCAGCACCAGGAAGATCACGAGGTCGTTGTTGGCCCGGTCGAGGGCGAGCAGGATGGGCGGGGCCACGAGCAGCAGGAAATAGTAGCAGCCCTGCCGGAGGCTCCCGGGCCGCAGCGCCCGCAGCGTGGCGAGCCAGAACAGTCCGACCACCAGCGGGCCGAGCCAGGTGATGTCCGCCCGGGTCAGCCCAAGATGCCGCAGCTCCAGCCACCAGTGCGAGTACACGTGCGGCCGGCCGAAGTAATCGAGGGGATTGGGCGTGTAGGGATTGAGTCCCTGCGTGACGGCGTCACCCGAGGCGAGCAGGGCGGAGATGTCGGCAAACCAGATGGGGTAGTGCTGGACGCCGGCATACCAGAGCAGCCCGGGCTGCAGATAAAAGGTGAGGTAGACCGCCGCGGTGGCCAGTCCGAGCAGGACCCAGGGCCAGGGCGACGGCAGGGCAGGGCGCGGCGCCGGCAGGGTCGGGCTTCGAGGTTTCCGGGTGCGGCGCATGGCTTGACTCACGTTTCCCGGGGCGGGCGACGGGTGGCAAGAGCGCAGTGCGTGCCGGCGCAGGCTTTGGCCTCAGGTTTCGGGCGACTGCGCCGATGGAGAAGCAACCCGCTCTTCCCGGCCGGGTGCGGTTTCATGCGCAAGAATCCCCTCGAGTACTTTCGCACGCTCGGCCTCAGCCCGGGCGCCTCCGCCGCTGACATCAAGCAGGCCTACCGCCGGCTGATCCAGCGCTGGCATCCTGACCAGTTCAAGGCGGGTTCGCTCATGCAGACGACCGCGGAGGACATGTCGAAGGAGATCAACGAGGCGTACGAGCAGCTGTACAAGCGGCAGCTCCACAAGCGCTTCTTGTCCCAGCGGACGCCAAAGTTTTCGAAGCCCCCGTTCGCCGCGGCACGGGGTTCGGTCCGCCGCGCGCCGGCCGCGGACGCGCCGCCACGGAAACCGCGGCCCGCGCGTCACCTCGCCCGCTGGCCCTGGATCCGCATCGTCGCAGCCACCGGTGC
>Ga0118677_10006533_pt1 | contig 13124 bp, 12 predicted proteins | sample AliMusrvi5mmetaG_FD_86154 | JGI IMG/M metagenome (GOLD analysis project Ga0118677, IMG submission 86154)
TGGCCGAAGTGCCTGTTCAAAAAACGGCCGATTATGCCGGGGCGGACGCTGATATTCCCCTGCGCCTGAAACCTGTGCTTGAAAAGGACCTGGCATCCCACAGCGCCGAAAAAATTTTTAGAGAAATTGAAATGCCGTTGATTCCAATCTTAATGGATATGGAGGAAGCCGGCATCGCCATCGATATTCCATTTTTTCAGCAGATGTCGACCGAGCTAAACCGGCGTTTGGGTGAAATCCAGGTTCAAATTCATGAATCAGTCGGTTATGCTTTTAATCTCAACTCCACCCAGCAGCTTTCCAAAGCCCTTTTTGAAACCCTGCGCCTGCCGCACCCCGATGCGCGCCACAAAACATCCTCGGGGCAGTATTCCACTTCAGCTGAAGTCCTCGAACAATTCAGCGGGAAACACCCCGTCATCGATTGGATGCTGGAGTACCGCGAGCTCGCCAAACTTGCTTCCACCTATGTGGATGTCCTGCCCCAGCAGGTCAACCCGGCCACGGGACGCATCCACACCTCATTTAACCAGGTCGGCTCTGTCACCGGGCGGCTTGCTTCTTCCGAACCCAACTTGCAGAATATCCCTACACGCACCGAAATTGGCCGCCGTGTCCGCCAGGGATTTGTTGCCGCCCCCGGCAACCTCTTGCTTTCCGCCGATTACTCCCAGGTTGAACTGCGCATCGTTGCCCATATGTCGGGCGACGATGCCATGCTCCAGGCCTTCCGCCAGGGGCAGGATATCCATGCCGCCACCGCCGCCGCCATCCTGAGCATCCCGCTCGACCAGGTGACCAAGGAACAGCGCCGCCATGCCAAAGCGATTAACTTTGGCCTGATTTATGGGATGAGTGCCTTCGGCCTCAGCAATTCCACAGATCTCACGCTTGGCGAGGCGGAAAATTTTGTCAAGGCTTATTTCCAGCAGTTTCCAGGGGTCAAAGCCTACCTTGATGAAATGCGCCGCCTGGCAGCGCGCCAGGGATATGTTGAAACCCTGCTCGGGCGCCGGCGTTATTTCCCCAACCTCAAAAACCAGACTAACGCCAATGTGCGCAACCGTGAAGAACGCGAAGCCATTAACGCCCCAATCCAGGGGACTGCAGCCGATTTCATTAAAATTGCCATGATCCGCCTCCCCGCAGCCCTTTTATCCCACGGGCTCAAAGCGCGCATGATACTTCAGGTCCATGACGAACTGATGTTGGAATGCCCTGCGGAGGAATTAAAACCTGCGGTTGAAGTGGTCAGGGAAATCATGGAAAATGCCTATCCCATATCCATTCCGCTGGAAACCGAAGCGCGTTATGGATCTAACTGGGGAAGCATGCAAAAATTTATCTAATCTGTTTTATAATGATATAGAGTTATCATTATGGCAAATCAGAATCGTTTTCAACAGGCAGTAAACCAGGGTCATTCTGCAGCCTGGGACCAGAATTGGGAATTGGCTGCAGACTTCTACCGCCAGGCATTGGAAGAAATGCCTGACAGTCCGGTCGTTTTAAACAACCTTGGCCTGGCCTTGTTTGAACAGGAAAAATTCAGTGATGCTCTGGGTTGTTATATAAAATCCGCAAAAGTCGCGGCCACAGACCCGCTCCCCGTCGAAAAAATCGCGCGCATTTATGAACGCATGGGCAAACTGAGTGAAGCCACCCAGGCGTCCATTCGGGCCGCCGATCTTTATTTAAACAATAAAGAAGTTGAAAAAGCAATTGATAACTGGCTGCGAGCCATCAGTCTCCAACCGGATAACATGATGGCGCGCACTCGTCTTGCCATGGTGTATGAACGCATGGGGCGCAAAGGCGATGCGGTTAAAGAATACCTGGCGACCGCCGCCATCTACCAGCATTCAGGCAATATTCCCAAATCACAGCAGGTCATTGACTACTGCCTGCAAATTCAACCCGACAGCCCGGACGCCCAGCATGCGGTAACCGCGCTTAAACGCAACCAGCTTCTTCCCAAACCTGAACGCACGCGCGGCGCCACTGGACCGATCCGCATGGCTGAAGTCCGACAGATGGAAAAACCTGATTCCCCCGAAAAAAGCCTGGATCCCATCGCTGAAACACGTCAGAAAGCTCTCGTACGCCTCGCGTCCATCCTTTTTGATTCGGCGGATGAAGGTGTAAATATGTCGCAGCCGGTCATTCCGGGGCGTAAAGGGGTTGCGACCATTACCCGCGGCACTGGCTCGCTCTCGATGGATAATTCCAATCAAATTCGCATCCAGCTCTATATCGGCCAGGCCATCGACGCCCAGAGCCGCGGCGACGACAAACAGGCAGTTGATGAACTCGAAAAGGCCCTTAATATGGGTTTTAATGAGGGCGCTGCATTCTTCATCCACGGCATCCTCTGCAAGACGGCCAAAAGCGACGTAGCTGTCAAATCACTGCAAAAAGCCATCAACCATACGGATTATGCCCTGGGGTCGCAAATCCTGCTGGGAGAGATTTACATGCAGCAGGGAAAATTTCCCCTGGCTGCAGCTGCCTATTTGCATGCCCTCAGCCTGGCGGATGCAGCTGTCGTCCCACAAAATCATGCAGAGGAACTGCTCCAGTTGTACGAGCCTATCATTGCTGCACAATCGGAACAAACCGACGTCGAAGTCCTCAAAAAGCTTTGCGCCAATATTGCCAGCCAGATCATGCGCCCCAACTGGCGCGAATACCTGAAAACTGCTCGCCTGCAGCTTCCCCAGCAGGGTCCTGGTGCTCCACCGATGCCCCTTGGTGAGGTCATTCTCGAAAGCGGTTCGAGCCAGGTCGTTGAAGCCCTTTCGCGCATTCGCCAGCTCGCCAACCAGCATAAAATATCATCTGCGCTTGAAGAAGCCTATTTTGCCCTCAAATTTGCCCCGACCTACCTTCCCCTGCATATTCAAATCGCTGAATTACTGATGCAGGACGGCAAACCCCAGGATGCCCTGCACAAATTTATCCTGCTTTCAACGCTTTATGAATTACGCGGCGAGGCCAACCAATCTGTGCGTCTCCTCAACCGCGTTATCCAGATGGCGCCCATGGACATAACCATCCGCAATCGCCTGATCGAAATCCTTACCAACCAGGGCAAAGGCAAGGAAGCCATTCAACAAACCCTCAATCTGGCGGGAGTTTATTACCAGCTCGCCGACCTGGACAAGGCCCGCCTCACCTTTACCGAAGCCCTCCGGCTTGCACAGCAGGCGCGCATCGACCGGTCTGAGATTGTCCAGGTTTTATATAAAATTGCCGACATTGATATGCAGCGCCTGGACTTGCGCCAGGCGACGCGTGTGTTTGAACAAATTCGCACGATTGAACCCGAAGACATGACCGCCCGCAGCCACCTGGTGGATATGAATTATCGCCTGGGGCAGGAAAATGCGGCGATCACCGAAATAGACAATTATGTGGGGCTGCTTGAAAATGGCGGGAAACGCACGCGCGCTGTCGAATTTCTCACCCATCTTCTCGAAGAGCGCGGCGAAAAGCTGGAACTTCGCAAACGGCTTGCCGATATCCTTGTGCGCTGCGGGCGCATTCCTGATGCCGTTGAACAACTGGACTTGATCGCCAATGCCCTGCTGGATTCTGGCAATAAAGGCGGTGCGATCACCATGCTCAAGGCCATCATTTCGCTTAATCCCCCGAATATCAAAGATTATCAGGAAGCGCTTCAAAAACTGCTTAACCACCCCAACTAAAAAGTCGGTCGCACATTCGTGGGCCACGCAAAATAATCTTTCAAAAAGATTGCCGCGCCAAATTGTGGGAAAAGCGTCCGCAATTCGTCTCGCAAAGACTTTTCAGATATATAAGGAATTAAGTCTCCACCTGCAGAGATATCCCAAATAAATTGGCTCTCCGGGATTTCCCCTGGTAAGGTCTTTTTACTTCCGTTTTTTTTCGTCTTGTTTTGCGATTTCGTCCAGGTATTTGTAGAAAAGGGGGGGCACAATGCCTTCATCGTTTAAATTCCGCCAGGCCGCCATTGACAGGATGGACAACTTTTCTTTAAAAGCGGGCAATCTTTTGGCCACCAGGTTTTCCAGAAGCTTATTTAAAGCCATCAGGTACTGGTATTCACGCGCATTTAAAACCGTGCCAGTGATCATCGCCTTATGCGAGCTGTGCACTGTATTCAAAATTTCAGCTGTGTTATCCTGGAATTGCTGCAATTCTTTTTTCAGGCCTGCGTTCTGCCCCACAAGTTCGGCGATTTGCTCGTTGCTGTTTTTCAGGTTCATTACCAGCCGCGAACAAAGCATATAACCCCACTTGGGGTCATACATCAAAGCCTGCACTTCAGCTGCCCTGAAACTATAAGCCAGGACCTGGTCAGAAAGGGCCTCAATCGTCACCGTGCGCGGCCCGCTTGAAATCAGCGACATCTCGCCAAAAAAGTTGACCGCTTCAATCGTTGTGATTAGCCCGCGTCCATCCCCCTGTTTTTTAAAAACACCAACTTTTCCACTCCGCAGTAAAAAAACGCCCCTGTCATCCTGCACACCTTCAACAATAATGGGCGCCCCTTTTTTATAAGTTTGCAGGTAGGGGCTGAAACGGTCAAACTCGCCGGACGGAATATCAAACATACACTATCATCCTCGATCCACTATGGATTGCCTTTATTATTAACGGAAAATGTCTTCCTGTCAACCACTAATACAGCGCGGTTTTATTCTTTCCCATTCCGGATTAAAAATTTTTACACGGATCATGGGCTCTGCCAGGTGGGTAATCCGGGCTTTTCGGATATAATTTATTCGATGGACGAAATTGCGCTTGTAAAATCGGCCCAAAAGGGCGACCTGGATTCATTCAACCGCCTGGTTTTGTTTTACCAGGACGCAGTCTTCAATCTTGCCTGCCGCATCCTCTCAGATGACAGCCTGGCATCTGACGCTGCCCAATCCACATTCATCTCTGCTTACCGCAATCTTTCCCAGTTCCGCGGGGGATCTTTCAAAGCCTGGTTGATGCGCATGGTTTCCAATAAATGCCTGGATGAACTGCGCCGCCAGAAGCGCCACCCCCAGGTCGACCTGGAGCCCATGGATTCAAATCATGAAGAAGCGTTAGAAACACCCTCCTGGCTTAAGGACGATGCGCCCTCCCCGGAATCTGTCATCGAGATGAAGGAACTTCAAATCGGGATCCAACATTGCCTTGACACGCTTCCCGATGATTTTAAAATCGTGGTTCTACTGGTAGACGTTGAAGGCATGGATTATGGTGAAGCCGCCCAATCCATTCAAAAACCCCTGGGAACCGTTAAAAGCCGCCTGGCGCGCGCCCGGACGAAACTGCAGGATTGCCTGCGCGGATTCAGGGAACTATTGCCAGCCGGATTTCGTCTTGGAGAGGAGGAAGGTCTATGAACAGGCAAATCTCTCCATTGGAATGGCAAAATTTATCAGATTATCTGGATAATTGCCTGTCTCCCGAAGCACAAAAAAAACTTGATACCGACCTCCTCACCCGCCCTGAATTAAAACAGGCACTGCAGGACCTGCGTCTTTCGCGAACATTATTAAAGTCCCTACCCAGGCGGCGCGCGCCGAAAAATTTCACCCTCTCAGCGGCAGCCCTGCCCCGCCGAATTCCAGCCTTCCCATATGCTCAGGCATTCGGCCTGGCTTCAGCCCTGTGTCTTTTTATGCTGCTGTTTTCATATCTCACCCAGCCCGTTTTGACCTTAGGGTTACTCCAGGCAAACGGCCCGGCCCCTCTTTCCAAAGCCGCCGTGCCCATGGCGGAGCGTCCTGGTTCCGCCGAACCCACACCCCAGGTTTTCACCTGGGGCGGTGCGTCTCCCGCAGACGGATCCGGCTTCGGCGGCGGCGCCAAGACCGACAATTCGGCGCAGGCCCAGGTACCCATTCCTCCTTCGGCTCCCGCGGCCGCACTTGCACCGACATCCAGCGGGCCGGCTGACAAAACCAGCCCGGCCCCCGTCCCAATGGCCGCCGCAGCCCCGCCCGAAGGCGCCAACGCCCCGGCCGTCGAGGGCAGCGGGCCGATTCTCGGAATAAAGCCCACAGCTGAACAGGGACTCGAAACAGGTCACTCCGGCACAAGCCTCAAGCAAACCCCGGACGTAACAACCCCGGCCACATCCGTTTTCCCCCTCGTCCAAAGCCTGCTGGTCGGTCTGGCAGTCCTCTTTGCCCTGTCAGCCCTGGTATCCTGGTTTAAATATTACAAATGAATCCAACTGCCCTTTTTTGCATCCGTTGTGGAACCCCACTGGTCGCGAAGCTGGCGCATGGACACCAACGTCCGACCTGCCCGGCCTGCGGGTGGGTGCATTTTGATGATCCCAAGGTCGCTGCCGCGGTGGTCGTAGAACACGATGGCCAGGTCCTTTTAACCCGCCGCCTTTATGACCCGGGAAGCGGCCTCTGGGCCCTGCCGGCCGGTTTTATTGATGCCGGGGAAGACCCTGCCCGCGCTGCTGAACGCGAGTGTCTCGAAGAAACTGGGCTGGTCGTAAAAGTGACCGGGCTGCTGGACATCCTCTCCGGGCGCGAACATCCGCGCGGGGCCGATATTGTCCTGATTTACCACGCCGAGCTCCAAAGCGGTACGCTGATGCCGGGCGATGATGCTTCTGCCGCAGCCTTTTTCAGCCGCAACGCCCTCCCTCCGCTGGCTTTCAGGTCCACCCACAAAGCGTTGTCTGTACAGGATCAGGCAGATCAATCCCCCCTAAAACCTCATAAAGAAGTATAATAATATAGAACAATAATTCATGTATAGGTGATGGAAATTGGCAAAAACTCCCGCGAAACCAACCCGGCCGCTGAAACCCGCGCCGCCAGCTAAAAACACACCTTCACAGACCAACATGGCCCGCAAAGGCCACGTCCAACGCGGAGGGTCGTCAACCTCCACCCGCCGGTCTCAAAAAGGGGATGCACCCCTTGCCAGAACGCAAAACCAGGGCGGATTTAACATTCCTGGCCTCTCCAACTGGCATTGGAAACCGATCTCAGACGAACGGAAGCTGGATGTTTTGGGAATCTTGCTCGCCCTGCTCGGCCTGCTTTTCCTCATCAGCCTTTTCTCACCCAGCAATCCTTTCACCGGCCCCATTTCAACCGCGCTTAAAATGTTCAGCGGCTGGGGCACTTACCTGCTCCCCCTGGCCCTGTTAGGGCTCGGTATCTGGTTTATACTACGTAACAGCAGCCGCCTGCCCATGCTCTCCATCGAGCGCATTTCCGGCATTATCCTGGCTTTCCTGACCATCGTCACCCTCTTTCACCTCTTTGCTACCGCTGGGGTCGAACCAGAAAACAGTATTGATGAACGCGGGGGCGGCCTGCTTGGAGGAATCATAGGACGTATCCTGATCAGCGGCTTTGGTCAGGTGGCCACCGGCATTATTATCGTTGCCATGGCCCTTGTCAGTCTTGTACTGATCCTCGACCTTTCAGTGCCTGATTTATGGCATAAACTGGCAAAAGCCTTTTTGTCCATCTTCGAGCTCTTCAAGCCTAAAACAGCTCCACCCGCGGTTCCACCACCGCCAGCCGCTCCTCCACCCCAGGGCGGGATGCTCACCCAGGCTCCGGCATCGGTTGCCCGCCCTGAAGAACTGCCCCCCGTCTTTATCCCGATCAACCTGCAAACTCCCCAACCTGAGCCTGCAGCCAGGCCAACCCGGGCGGCCCAACCCCGGACGAATCCTGCACCGGCTTCTGCCCCATCCCAGGGTGAAAGCCCTGCGGCACCTGTTCCGGTTCAGACTCAGGCCCCTGTTGTCGTCCAACCCCCGCCAATTACCTGGACCCTGCCTTCTCTCCAGCAAATTCTGGATCCTCCTGCCCTGTCCACCGGCCAGGGAGCGGTTGAAAAGGACGTTGGAACCCTGATTGAAAAAACGCTGGCGTCTTTTGGTGTGCCCGGCCATATCGTTGACATCCAGCGCGGTCCAACCGTCACCCTTTACGGCCTCGAGCCGGATTTCATTGAAACGCGCAACGGCCGCACGCGCGTGCGCGTCGGTAAAATCGTTTCCCTGGTGGATGATCTGGCGCTCGCGCTTGCTGCGCAGCGCATCCGCATCCAGGCCCCGGTTCCCGGGCGCAATTATGTCGGCATCGAGGTCCCCAATACTGAAATTACCCGCGTTTCGCTGATGGAAATCATGGAAAGCGAATCTTTCAAGAAAATCAAGTCCCCGCTTAAATTCACCCTGGGAAAGGATGTCTCCGGCCACGCCATCGGCATAGACCTGGCGGCAATGCCCCACCTGCTCATCGCCGGGACAACGGGTTCCGGTAAATCCGTCTGCGTCAACTCCATCCTCGCCTGCCTGCTGCTGAATAACACGCCCATGGACCTGCGCCTCGTCCTTGTGGATCCCAAGCGCGTTGAGTTGACGGGTTACAACGGCATTCCGCACCTGCTGACCCCGGTGATCGTGGAAGTGGACCGTGTGGTTGGCGCCCTGCAGTGGATGCAGCGCGAAATGGAAGGCCGCTACCAGCGCTTTGCCCAATCCGGCGTGCGCAACATCTCTGAATACAACACCCGCCATCCCGAGCTGAAACTACCCTATATCGTCATTATTGTCGATGAATTGGCCGACCTGATGATGCTTGCTCCGGATGAAACCGAGCGCTCCATCACCCGCCTGGCCCAGCTGGCGCGTGCCACAGGCATACACCTGATCCTGGCCACGCAGCGCCCTTCAGTGGATGTCATTACCGGGTTGATTAAAGCCAATTTTCCGGCCCGGGTTGCTTTTACCGTGGCATCAGGCATTGACAGCCGTGTCATCCTCGACCAGCCCGGCGCAGAACGCCTGCTTGGCCGCGGCGATATGCTTTTCCAATCCCCGGATGCCCCGGCTCCCGTTCGTCTCCAGGGGGTTTATGTCTCCGACCAGGAAATCCAGCGCCTGGTTGACAACTGGCGCCTCGCCTCGATGAACACGGTTCAGGCGCAGCCCAATAACCCTGAAGGCTCGGCTGTTGAAAATGCGCTTCCTCGCGGCGTGCCGCTGGTCCAGGTGCCGCTCTGGGATGAGCTTAAGCCTGCGGATGAGGTTGATCCCCTTTTGAAGGAAGCGATTGAACTTGTCCGCAAGGAAGGCCGCGCTTCCATCACCATGCTCCAGCGCAGGATGCGGATTGGTTACACGCGCGCTGCCCGCCTGGTCGATTCAATGGAAGACAAGAAAATTATCGGGCCGGCACTGGCCAATACTCAGGTGCGCGAAGTACTCGATTACGGCCAGACCGCTCCACCAGCCGACAATTAAGCTGCCCCATTCATCTCCATATCTCAGCATTCAAACAAAGTCACTGCCGCCGCAACAATGGCGGCAGTTTCCATTCTCAAGATTCTTTTTCCCAGGCTGACAGCCTGAAAACCTGAATGCCCGGCATGAGCCACTTCTTCATCGGTTAACCCACCCTCAGGTCCGATTAATAGGGCTATCTGCCGGGTTGGCACAGCCTGCAGGGCTTTTTTTAAACCCGGCTCCCGCGCTTCTTCCCAGAGGACAAAACCTTGCTGGCCGCTCGCCAGGGGTTGGATCTGTTCGATGCGCTGCACCGGCATCAACAGCGGGCAAAGCCCTCTTGCAGATTGTTCCGCTGCCTCGCGGATGATGCGCTGCCAGCGTTCCACCTTGTTGTCCGATTCGTGTGTGGACTGCACCAGGCAGCGCCGTGTGATTAGCGGCACAAAGGCAGCCACCCCGATCTCGGTTGCTTTCTGTAAGATCCATTCAAATTTCTCGCGCTGCGTTAACGCCAGGTATAGGGCGACCTTCGTGTGCGCTTCACCGCCCGCAGGTCGGGCTTGAACGACATTCCCTGTCACACCCCTGGCCTCCACCCCTACCAGTTCGACTTCATATTCCATGCCGCTGTTATCCAGTACCACCACGCGTTCATGGGCTCTCAGGCGCAGGACGCGCGTGACCTGGTGGCTGATCTCCACAGGAAATTCAACCCGCCCGTCCCGGATGCATTCAAGTGGAATAAAAAAACGGTTCATTTATTATAAAATCAATCCTCATTTTCTTTTTCAACATGGGGCGCGTCTCCAGCCCCGGCAATCACAATGGTATATTCGCCGCGGCCGTCCTTGCTGCTGTAGATTTTCAAAAGTTCGCTGATTGGCCCGCGTTCCACGCTTTCAAACATTTTTGTCAGGTCATTCGCCACGGCTGCCTGCCGGTCCCCGTATACTGCCAGTGCATCCTCAAGAAAAGCTTTCAGCCGGTACGGGCTTTCATAAAACACGAGCGTATGCGGGCTGTTTTGATCAACTGCCATAAAACGCCGCCTGGCCCCGCTTTTTCTCGGGGGAAAACCGCGGTAGGTGAAACTGTGTACAGGCAGTCCTGAAAGGACCAGCGCCGTAATCACCGCGGTCGCCCCGGGGATGGCTGTAATTGCCAGGCCTTCACCGGCTGCTGCCCGAACCAGCAGGAAACCCGGGTCCGAAATGGCTGGAGTTCCGGCATTGGTCACCACGGCCACGTCTTTTCCTTCACGCAGCAGGTCCATAATCCGCGGCAGGGCCTGTGTCTCGTTGTATTCGTGAAAAGCGATCTGAGGCTTCTTAATTTCAAAATGTTTGAGCATGATCCCGGTTTTTCGGGTATCTTCGCTCACCACCATATCCACAGCGCCGAGCACTTTCAGCGCGCGCAGTGATATGTCTCCAAGGTTTCCAATCGGGGTCGATACCAGGTGCAGCATGACGTCTCCTATTTCCCCTGCCCAATTACCATATGCAAATGGATTGCAAAGCAAAATTATAACCCAATCTTGATTGCCCCGGAGAATTATGAGGTTCTGGGATTTCCTATGCTGATGCCTTTACGTGTGGGTAGAAAGTATCCTGACCTGCAGCCTTTTCCACACAAAATCCCAAAGGAGCAGAATTATGTTTTTTTACCTTTCTTATTTATACTTCAGGGTGAATTGCCAGTCTGGATTTTTTTATGATTATTGTTATAATAATACAGGTAAATAGTGGTTCAGCTTGCTCGCATTGAGCCATTTCACCCGCTGTTTGAAGGCTGCAAATTAACGGTATAATCGGTTTTATTATGATGTTCATCCGGAGGACTAATGAGTAAAGAACCCACACGCGACCGGGTTGACCCGGCAGTTATTAACACAACTCCCATGCGCCGCCCGGATTGGATCAGGGTGCGCGCACCTGGCGGCGATACTTATAAATGGCTGCAGACCCTCATGCGGTCCAAGTCGCTGCATACGGTGTGTGAAGAGGCGGCCTGCCCCAATATGGGAGAGTGCTGGGGGTCTGGCACAGCCACTTTCCTCATCATGGGTGATGTTTGTACCCGCACCTGCGCTTTTTGTGATATCAAACACGGCAGGCCCATTCCGCTGGATTGGGACGAACCCCACCGTGTTGGCCTGGCGGTCAAAGCCATGGGGCTTCGCCATGCAGTGATTACAAGCGTCAACCGTGATGAACGCCACGACGGCGGCGCGCCCATTTTTTCCATGGTGATTGATGAAATCCGCACAGAACTTCCGGGCTGTTCCATTGAAGTCCTGATACCCGATTTTAAAGGCAGCCTTGCAGCCCTGCAGATTGTTACGCGTTCACGCCCCGAAATTTTAAACCACAATGTCGAAACCGTTCCCCGGCTTTTTAAAACCATCCAGCCGCAGGACCGCTATGAATGGTCCCGGGCCATCCTTTCCAATGCTAAAAAACTGGAACCTGATCTCCTCACAAAATCAGGGATCATGCTGGGCCTTGGAGAAACCATGGAAGAAGTCAAGGAAGTGATTGCAGATTTGCGCTCATGGGATGTGGACATTCTCACGGTGGGCCAGTATTTACAGCCCAGCCGCCAGCATACCCCCATTTCGCGTTATTATACCCCCGATGAATTTACTGAAATCAAGGCTTTTGCCCTTGACCAGGGTTTTAAATGGGTGGAATGCAGCCCGCTCGTCCGCTCCTCCTACCATGCGGCCGATCAAGTGAGAGTCCTCAGCACGGTACACCACAAACTTTATGGTGATCCAGTAAAGGATTAAGTTGCGTTACCTGGATGACCCTTGGGCCCAGGCATTACTACGCTCAATCGCCCATTTCATCACTACTTCCTCCCGGGCTGCATCTGTGCACATTTTTGTCCGGTCCGGCATAATCCCCACCCGGTTCAGATCCAGGCGGTCCGCATCCCAGCAGGTTTGCAAAGTCAGCGGTCCTTCAAGCCAACCCTTGGAGTGATTCTCGCAGGCATCACACAGCAGGTCGATGTCTGCCTGGCTCAGATCGAGATGTTCTATAAATTGACTCCGGATGAGTTCCGCTGCCCGGCTGCCGTGCATCGGATCCCGCCCGTCGCTCAGGCGTTGATTATCGTGGAAAAAAGCGAAATATTCAATCACTTTCGGGTTTGCGCCATTGATTCCTGCCAGCCGCAGGCCGTTCTCGCGCACCCTGCACCAGTGTTCAAACCCGTGTATCCCGTACCAATTCATGCTGTAGGTTGCCTGCAGGCTTTTTAACAAGGCGTCTGTTATCACCGCAGATACAGCTTTAATTTCGATCATTGGCGTTTCCGGTCTTTTTTTGAAGCGAGCAGATTGGCCGCTGTTTTAGCCGGTATTTTTGGTTCAGCTCGTTGGGGCGCAGCCGCGGTGGGCTTGCCTGCAGGGGCAGCCGGCGAAACCACTTTTAAATCAGGCTCCGCCTTGCGCCTGGCTGCGGCCTGATTCTGGCGGCCAGCATTCACACTTTGTTTGATTTTCATTAACCCGTCGAAGCGGCTGAGGTGAAATCTTTCAACTTTCACCGGCCTGATGCCGAACCGCTGTAGAATCTTCAAAAGGTCTGCCGGGCGGATTAATAACCGCCGTAAGGCAATATCTATTGGCAGCAAAACAAGCGCTGTTACCACCAGCCAGGGCCAGGTTGGCAAATTAATTTCCCCTCCGCTGATATTGTGTAAAAACACTCCCTTTGCGCTGTTTTCATCCATGGCAATCCGGGTTCCGTTTCCAACGGCTGCCATCTGGTCCAGCAATTTTCCATCACTCACCAGGTTTCGATCTTCAGCAGAATAAGACACAGTCCAACCGGTTATGATTTTAACCTGAGGG
>Ga0118677_10011630_pt1 | contig 13120 bp, 9 predicted proteins | sample AliMusrvi5mmetaG_FD_86154 | JGI IMG/M metagenome (GOLD analysis project Ga0118677, IMG submission 86154)
TTCAATTTGCAACCCAAGTGCAGCCAAACGTTCGAATGCGGTTGTAACTCGAGCGCGGCTCTGACGAATGCCCTCTTCTGCAGCCGCAAGAGCTTGATTATGGATTTTCTGCAATCGCTCAGATTCGCTGACCGCTTCAGATAGCCAATTTTTAAAGTTTGCAATGTCCGTGGTTGCTTCGGTGATAACTCGATCTGCTTCTCGTTTCGCCGCAGATGTAATGGTGTTCGCCTCACGATGCTTGGAATCGATGAGGTCTTGTGCAGCTTTAGTTGCTTTAGCGATTGCTTCTCTAGCTTCTGTTTCGGCCGCCTCTAAATATTTCCGTCCACGGCTCTCAGCGCTTTGCAGTGCGGCACGAGCCTTGCTCTCTGCCGTATCAGCCAATTGTTTGGCGGCTCTTTCGGCTTCAGAAAGTGCGCGCTCTGCAGTTGATGCAGCACGAGCCTCACGAGCTTGCGCCGCTTTGATCAAAGTTGTAGCGGTCTCGGTAGCCAATATTTCAAACTCTTCGCGGGTCAGACTTGTGATGTCGCGACGAGCGCGCAGATCTGCAAGCTCTGCTTCTAGCGCACGGATTCGATCAAGCGTGCTTTGGTTTGGAGTAATAGGACTTGCACTACGGGCACTTGTCTGACTGGGTTGAGAATTGGTTGCCGCGGAAGAATTCGGCTCTTCCTCTTTGAATCCGATCCAAGAGCGGAAATTCTTCTCAGCCATTTGGGGTCCTTCCATAGGTGCGCTCGTTAATCATGGCTTACTCGACCTAAAGTCGTAAAGGGGTCGCGGTTGAGCACTCAACACGACTAGTGCGGGAGGCGGGACTTGAACCCGCACGTCCGAAGACACAGGTTCCTAAGACCTGCGTGTCTGCCATTTCACCACTCCCGCTGGAGGGTAGATAAGCGGTAAGGGTACGGGTAGGTTAGGCCCAGTACCAAATGAGCCCACCTTGAAATTAGCCAGAACTCATAGAGGAGTGCCTAAAAATGTCTTTAACCCCGACCCCCGCCGATAAGTTCACCTTTGGTCTTTGGACCGTTGGATGGCAGGCCCGCGATCCCTTCGGTGATGCCACCCGTGCACCTCTTGATCCAGTCCGCTCGGTTAATGAGCTAGCAGCACGTGGCGCTTACGGCGTCACTTTCCATGACGATGATTTGATTCCATTTGGAAGCGATGATGCCGCTCGAAATGGCCACATCCACCGATTTAAGAAGGCTCTAGAAGAGACCGGCATGAAGGTCCCTATGGCAACCACCAACCTTTTCAGCCACCCAATTTTTAAAGATGGTGCTTTGACTTCTAATGATCGTGATATCCGCCGCTTTGCGCTTGCAAAAGCTATGCGAAATATCGATCTGGCTGCCGAACTCGGCGCCCAGATTTATGTCTGCTGGGGTGGACGTGAGGGAGCGGAGTCAGATGGAGCGAAGGATGCATATGTAGCTCTTGAGCGCTATCGCGAAGGGTTTAACATCCTTGGCGGCTATGTGAAAGAGAAAGGCTATGACATCAAGTTTGCAATCGAGCCTAAGCCAAACGAACCTCGTGGCGATATCTTCTTGCCTACGATTGGGCACGCTTTAGCATTTATTGAAACTCTTGATAACCCAGAGATGGTTGGCGTAAACCCTGAGGTCGGACATGAGCAGATGGCTGGGCTTAACTTTGTACATGGAATCGCCCAAGCGCTCTGGCAGGGCAAACTCTTCCACATTGATCTCAACGGACAGCATGGCCCTAAATACGATCAAGATTTGGTATTTGGCCACGGTGATTTGAAATCGGCCTTCTTCTTGGTCGATCTGCTTGAACGCTATAACTACCAAGGTCCAAAGCACTTCGACTACAAGCCAGCTCGTACCGAAGATGATGCAGGTGTTTGGGAGTCGGCCAGCGCCAATATGCGCACCTACCTTGCCCTCAAAGAGCGCGCTGTGGCTTTCCGTAACGATCCACGTGTAATTGATGCGCTTAAGGAATCCCGCACAGATCAGCTCGAAGTTCCAACTTTGGCTCCCGGTGAAACCTGGCGCGACCTGGCAGATCCTTCATTCGATGTTGAACTAGCAGGAGCTCGCGGGTACGGCTACGAGAAGATCGATCAACTTGCTCTTGAGCACCTGATGGGCGTGAAGTAACAGTTAGTGAATTGAGATCAAAAAAGGCGCCTCATATGAGGCGCCTTTTTATTTAGGTATGTGCTGACTCTTAATTGGCTACGTTTGCACCTTTGCGGGAGATGGCATCCACTGATGCAGATACCAACAAAACTCCACCGGTCACGAGGTATTGAGTTCCCGGGCTAAAACCAAGCAGACCCATACCGTTATTGATAATAGCGACGACTAGTCCACCGAGGATGGCATCGCGTAACTTTCCTTTACCTCCGAACAATGAAGTTCCACCGATAACCGCTGCACCAACTGCATAGAGCAATGTGGTTCCGCCTCCGGTTGTTGGTGAAATTGAGTTCGAGATAGAGGCGAAGAGCATTCCTGCGACGGCGGCAAGTCCAGAACAAATCATGAATGCAATGGTGCGCACGCGACGGACGTTGATACCGGATCGACGAGCTGCCTCCGCATTGCCACCAACTGCATATAAGTGGCGTCCAAATACAGTGCGATTGAGTAGAAAAGTTCCTGCTACAAGAATTGCTAGGAGCACTGGCACGACGATGGGTATTCCCTTAATGCTGCTATTTGGCGGATTGCCACGTTGCAGATTAAGGACATAAGTCAATCCGAGACCAATGACAGTCAATGCGACATTTTTAGCAACCCAGACTTTGAAAAGTTCTGATTTGAGGTTTTTGCGTCTGCGATGCAGGATTCGATTCAAGCCAAGACCAACGTAAATCGCCACGCTGGCAATCGCAAAAATCCAACTAACCGTTGGCGTCAGGTTGTTGTTCTCAATAGCGATAATGAAACGATCTTGAAGCAAGATAGTTCCGCCATTGCCGGCCATCAGCAAGAGAATTCCCTGGAAGGCCAGGAATGTTGAGAGCGTTACGACGAATGAAGGAATTCGAAGGCGTGCAACCAACGTTCCCATAAACCATCCAAGAGCAACACCTACGATGATGCTTACCGCCAGCGCCGCATACCAAGGGAATTTATGATCGTTGATAAGCAGAACCATGGTTGCGCCACACACACCGGATGCAAATCCGGCGGAGAGGTCGATCTCGCCAAGAAGAAGTACAAAGACAAGTCCCATTGCAATCACCATTACTGGTGTTGATTGCGTAATTAGGTTTGCGATATTTCGGGCAGTTAAAAAGAATTGAGATGAGAATGAGAAGACTAATCCGAGTGTGATCAATCCGAGGAGTGCTGGTAGCGCTCCGATATCTCCAGATTTAATCTTGGCGATGTAGTCCGAAACGACTGTTTTCAGAGTCGCTTCTTCTGCTGCTGCGAGGCTATCTGTATTTACGCTCATGCTTTGGCTCCTACAATTCCTTCAGATTTTCCGGTCGTAATAAGTTCAACCACTTGGCTTGCCTTTACATTCTTCGATTCAACTTGAGCGGCCATCGTTCCTAAGTAAAGGGGAGCGATGTAGTCGGCGACTTCAAAGACATCATTGAGGTTGTGGCTGATTAAAATGACCGCCAACCCATTATCTGCCAATCTGCGAACCAATTTCAGAACTTGCTCAGTTTGAGCGACACCTAGAGCTGCCGTTGGCTCATCCAAGATAACCACTTTGGAATTCCATAAGACCGCGCGAGCGATAGCTACCGTCTGGCGTTGTCCACCAGAGAGTGATGAAACGGTCTGTCGGATAGATTTTACGGTTCTTACTGAAAGTCCATCTAAAGTCTTTGCGGCGAGCGACTCCATGTGAGTCTCATCTAGTACGACACCGGTTCTCTCTTCGCGTCCTAGGAACATGTTCTGGACAATGTCGAGGTTGTCGCAAAGCGCTAGATCCTGATACACAACTTCAATTCCTAAGTCAGTTGAATCTCGTGGGCCATGTATTTCGACCTTGTTACCCTCGAAGAAAATATCGCCAGATTCCGCGGTATAAATTCCTGCAATGCATTTGATGAGAGTGCTCTTTCCTGCGCCATTATCACCTACTAGCGCGGTGACCTTTCCGGCGTATGCATCGAAATCAACATGCTTCAATACATGAACAGGTCCGAACGATTTATTTATGCCACGCAGTGAAAGAATAGGTTCGCTCACTTAATACTCCTGTCGAAGAAACTGAGGTTGCGCATAAGTTCTAAGGCGCCACTATAACTAAAAAAACTGGGCCGGAGATCTTATCTCCGGCCCAGTTTCACATCATTTACTGCTTGAAACTAACTGCTAAGAAGGTTTTAACCTTACTTAACGCCGTTAGCGGCACAAGCAGCTGCGCCAGCGATGGCGCAAATCTCAGCAGCTGTACGGAACTTGTCTGTAACAGTTACTTCGACGTTCTTCTTGGTGATTGTTGTTGGTGTCAAGAGAACTGATGGAACAACGCGTGCGCCATCCTTAACTGAACCGTTTGTAGCAGCCTTTGTTCCCTTAACCAATGAGATGGCAAGTGAAGCAGCAGCGTCAGCCTCTTGAGCGATTGGCTTGTAAACGGTGTTTGAAAGATCACCGGTCAAGATAGCTGCAAGACCAGCTGCTGATGCATCTTGTCCTGAAACGCAAGTCTTTCCGTTGAGGTTGTTCTTCTTGAGAACAGCAACAGCTGCGAGGCCAAGGCCTTCGTTAGCTGAAACTACAGCGTCAAGCTTGTTGCCAGCCTTTGTGAGTTGTTGCTCGAAGATTGTTCCTGCAAGGGTGTTATCCCAACCAGCAACAGACTTGTCATCAACAAGTGTTCCACCAGTGGCCTTGAGGTATGGACCAACGATTGAAGCGTAACCCTGCTTGAAGAGGGTTGCGTTGTTATCGGTTGGAGAACCGTTCAAGTAAACGACGCGTGGGTGTGCAACCTTGTGTGCCTTGAGGCAAGCAACGATTCCTTGGCCTTGTAGCTTTCCAACACCGACGTTATCGAATGAAACGTAGAAGTTAGCTGAACCACCGAGGGTTAGACGATCGTAATCGATTGTTGCAACGCCCTGCTTCTTAGCAGTTGCTTCTACAGCAGCTGCTGATGGTGAATCGAGGTTAACAAGAATGAGAACCTTTACACCCTCTGTTAGAAGTGCTTGAGCATCTGTTGTGAATGTTGGAATGCTTCCACCGGCGTTCTTGATGTCATATGTGACACCAGCGGCCTTGAAAGCCTTAGCAAGTAGTGGTTGGTCATCTGTTACCCAACGTGGTGAAGATGCAGAGTCAGGAAGAACGACTCCAACTTGTGGACCTGCAGCGTGAACAGTTGTTGTTGCAACAAAACCAGTAAGAACTAGTGATGCTGCTGCAACTGCTGCCGCGAAACGACGATTTGTCATCTGTTGATATACCTTTCAGAGGTTTTGAGTACGTGGCCAAACCTGCTTTGACCATGGGTAGTACTCGGTAGTAGGAAACTAGTCGTTAAAGTCGAATTTTCCGATAGTAAAGAAGCGACAATTCGGACATTTGTCATAACAGTTTGGTAACGCGAAAATCCTATTTTTTATCGCATTCATATATAAAAGATCCGCGATTTAATCCTCGCCAAGTCAGACCGATACCCTTGCGCAACACAGAGAAGGTAGAGATGAATAGCAACGGAGTGAATTCTGCAAGCCCAGTAAGCGACCAACTCGAGGCTGCGATCTTACGCGCTCTAGAACTCGCAGTGGCTTCGCAAGAACTGCCCAGCGAACTTGTGCTACCCAGTGAGCTCACCCTCGAACGTCCCAAGAATCGCGATCACGGCGACTACGCCACATCTATCGCGCTGGCTCTGGCAAAACCCGCTGGACTAAATCCGCGTGCTATTGCCGAATTGCTACGTACATATTTATTAGCGGACATCCTTATTGAGGACTCAATCTCGGCTATAGATATCGCAGGTCCAGGATTTCTCAACGTCACTCTCGCGAAATCCGGTCAGGGATCGATTATCGCTGCCATTTTGAGCGAGGGCGATAAGTACGGTCATGGCTCCGCCTTGGCCGGTAAGAAGATCAATTTAGAGTTCATCAGTGCCAATCCAACGGGTCCCTTGCATCTTGGACATACTCGGTGGGCTGCTGTTGGAGACGCGCTCGGTCGAGTGTTGAGCGCTGCTGGCGCAGATGTGACCCGCGAGTTCTATATCAATGACCGTGGAAACCAGATGGAGTTATTCGGAGCATCTCTGCGTGCTGCGGCTCGCGGTCTTCCAGTGCCCGAAGATGGCTATCACGGTGAATACATAATCGATCTTGCCAATGCGATCAAGGAGCGCTTTCCCGAGTACCTGTCGCTCTCGGATTCCATCAGCCTGGTCGCCTTTCGCGATACCGGGTATGCGTTGCAACTTTTAGAACAGAAGCGAGTGCTCGAAAACTTTCGTACTCACTTTGATATCTGGTTCTCTGAAAGATCTCTTTACGAAAATGATTTTTTCAAACATTGCCTCGAGCGACTAAAAGAACAGGGTCATGTCTTTGAAGAAGGTGGAGCAACATGGCTTCGCACCACTGATTTTGGAGATGATAAAGATCGCGTCATGATCAAATCCGATGGCGCTTTTGCTTACTTTGCATCTGACTCTGCTTATTACATTAGCAAGCGTGAGCGCGGTTTTGAAATTTGTATCTACATGCTAGGCGCTGATCACCACGGCTACGTCAATCGACTCAAAGCCATCGCTGCTTGTGCCGGTGATGATCCCAACTACAACATAGATGTCCTTATTGGACAGATGGTTAAGATCATGGAAAATGGTGAAGAACTCAAGTTGAGTAAGCGCGCCGGAACCATCATCACCCTAGAAGAGTTAGTTGAGAAGGTTGGGGTCGATGCAGCTCGCTACACCTTGATTCGCTATCCAGTTGATACGCCCATGGTCATGGATGTTGACGTTCTGCGCAGCCGAACCAATGAAAATCCGGTCTACTACGTTCAGTACGCCCATGCGCGGATCTGTGCCGTTCTTCGTAATGCCTCTGATCTGGGCATCACGTATGGCGCCGAGCAGATCCATCCAGAATTACTGGAAAACGAGCGTGAACGTGAGCTTATCGGCGCCCTTGCCGAATTTCCACGAGTTGTCGCGGGTGCTGCCGAGTTACGGGAACCTCATCGTATTGCCCGATACGTCGAAGAGTTGGCTGGTATCTACCACCGTTTCTACGCCGACTGCCGCGTCCTTCCATTAGGAGATGAAGTGGCGACCGAGTTACATAGCGCTCGCGCGACACTATCTAGTGCCACTGCGAGAGTCATCGCTAATTCGTTAGCCTTGCTGGGTGTTACTGCGCCAGAAAAGATGTAACTATGAGTGCATTTGATCCTGCCATTTTTTCCCGCAACTCGCGCTTCGAGATCGATCACCTCTCAATTGCATCGATCTCCGCCAGTGATTTAATCGCCGAGTTCGGTTCTCCGCTCTTTGTCGTTGATGAAGCAGATTTTCGCTCCCGTGCGGCACATTGGAAGCGCGCGCTGGAAGAGGCATTTGGAGAAAATGCGGGCTCGGTTTATTACGCAGCAAAATCATTTATCTCGAAAGAGGTAGCCCGCTGGGTAGAGCAAGCCGGCATTGGGTTAGATGTCTGCACCGGCGGCGAGTTGGCAGTTGCTCAAGCGAGCGGTTTTCCTGGTAGCAGAGTAGAACTCCACGGCAATAACAAATCAGAGGACGAGATTCGGCAGGCCATCTCTTATGGAGTCCACACCATCGTTATTGATTCCTTCTTTGAAATTGAGCGAGTTGCTCGGATTGCGAGTCAACTGGGCGTAGTTCAGCGTGTTTATATTCGAGTTACGCCTGGAGTTGAAGCACACACCCATGAATTTATTTCGACCGCTCATGAAGATGTGAAATTTGGTTTCTCACTTGCTAGTGGAGCAGCCTGGGATGCCATCAGCGCGATCCGTGCCGAAAACTCACTGCACCTAGTCGGTCTGCACTCACATATCGGTTCACAGATATTTGAGAGTGAGGGTTTTGCGGCAGCGGCAGAAAAATTAATTAGCTTGCTCTCACGATTTAAAGATACGTACGGTCTTGAATTACCCGAACTTGATTTAGGTGGGGGATACGGCATTGCCTATGTCCCGGGCGAAGAGACCCTTGATCCATCCCGCATCCTGAACGAACTTGCCGACATCGTCAAAGGTGAATGCGCCTCAGCCCAGATCGCTGTGCCTATTATTTCAATAGAACCTGGCAGAGCAATCGTTGGTCCCACTACGACCACTCTTTACACAGTGGGAACGACTAAAGATGTGGAACTCGATGGTGGCCAATCCCGGCGTTATATTGCAGTTGACGGCGGAATGAGCGACAACATTCGCCCGGCTTTATACGGTGCTGAGTACATCGCGATCTTGGCAAACCGACTACCCCTCGGTTCGACCTGCATAAGTCGCTTAGTAGGCAAGCATTGCGAGACCGGGGATATCATCATCAGAGATATTGAGCTTTCCGCAGATATTGCGCCAGGGGATATTTTGGCGGTACCGGCAACCGGTGCCTACGGATACAGCATGGCCTCCAATTACAACCATGTGCCGCGACCTGCAGTGGTCGCCGTGATTGATGGCGAGGCGAGACTCATAGTTAGGCGCGAGCGCATCGAGGATTTATTGGCGCTCGAGATCTAGTTTTTTTGAGATACTTACCCCTTATAGGCCCTATCGGCCCTATAGGTTTGGATAAACCCGTTATTCAACCCCAGGAAATGCGCAAGCCCCTAGTTCGTTAATAAGAGGATGTGAACCCATGAGCGACGATCGCGTTTTACGCGTCGGCTTGCTCGGCGCTGGAATTGTTGGCGCTGAAGTTGCCCGCCTCATGGTGGCAAACCAAGTTGACCTGGCGGCACGAGCAGGAGTCGGGCTTGTGATTACCAAGATCGCGGTCCGTGATCTTGGTACCTCAAGGCCTGGAATTGATCCCGCTTTGCTCACTACCGACTCGGAGTCGATTGTCACTGATCCCGAGATTGATCTTGTCATCGAAGTAATGGGTGGCATCGAGCCCGCCCGTACCTTGATCCTGACCGCTATGACTCATGGCAAGGCAGTCGTTACAGCCAACAAGGCCCTTCTGGCCAAGCATGGGGCAGAACTCTTCCACGCATCAGATTTAGCGGATGTGGATTTCTATTATGAGGCGGCGGTAGCTGGCGCTATTCCGATCCTTCGCCCGCTGGCCGAAAGCCTGGTTGGTGACCACGTTGAGCGCGTCATGGGAATTATCAATGGAACTACTAATTACATTCTTACCAAGATGCATGAAACGGGAGCCTCTTTCGAGGGCGCACTTCTTGAGGCGCAATCTCTAGGGTATGCCGAGGCTGATCCGACCGCCGATGTGGATGGATTTGATGCTGCGGCAAAGGCAGCAATTTTGGCGGGGCTCGCTTTTCATACCCAAGTTACTGATGAAGATGTTTACCGTGAAGGAATACGTGCCATCACCGCGGATGATGTCAGCGTTGCAAAGGCAATGGGATTTGTTATCAAGTTACTGGCGATCGCCGAGGCGAATGAATTGCACGGCAGCAAAGAGGAGACAATATCTGTACGTGTGCATCCAACTATGATTCCGGTAACGCATCCACTGGCTTCGGTTCGTGAAGCCTTTAACGCGGTATTCGTAAAGTGTGAATCAGCTGGAGAGTTGATGTTCTATGGACGAGGTGCCGGTGGAACTCCGACCGCATCAGCCATCTTGGGTGATCTTGTAGCAGTTGCTCGCAACCGCAATGAGGGAAGCCTTGGACCCACTGAAACAGATTATGCCGATCTAGATATCGCCCCCATTGGAGTAAGCCGGACTCGTTATTTGATTCGTATGGACGTTGCCGATGTTCCGGGTGTATTGGCAGCTGTGGCAAGTACCGTCGCAAAGAATGATGTTTCTATTTTGACGGTCCGCCAAGAAGGTCGCGGGGCCGATGCTGAACTCGTTGTGTTGACTCACATTGCAACAGAGCAAGCGCTCGCTAACACAGTAACCGATCTGCGCCAACTTGATTCTGTGCAACGAGTAGTGAGTGTTATTCGCGTCGAAGGGTTGGTTTGATGGGACTTTTTAGCAAGCCAGAGCTAGGTGCGCATCAGTGGCGCGGTGTCATTGATGAATACCGTGATCGCCTTCCAGTTTCATCGAGGACACCAGTTATCTCACTACGCGAGGGAGGCACGCCACTAGTGGCGGCAGCTGTCCTCTCCGAGATGCTTGGCAATGAGATCTGGCTAAAGGTAGAAGGCGCCAATCCGACCGGTTCCTTCAAGGATCGCGGAATGACGATGGCGATCTCTAAGGCCGCTGAAGATGGTGCAAGGGCAGTTATTTGTGCTTCTACTGGCAATACCTCTGCGAGTGCCGCCGCTTATGCAACTAAAGCCGGCATGACTCCAGTGGTTCTAGTTCCTCAAGGCAAAATTGCAATGGGGAAGTTGGCGCAAGCAATCGCCCACGGCGCGACCTTGTTACAAGTAGATGGAAATTTTGATGATTGTTTAACGCTGGCCCGAGACCTGGCAAATAATTACCCGGTCGCACTAGTTAACTCTGTTAATCCGTTCCGCATCGAAGGACAGAAGACCGCATCCTTTGAGATCGTAGATATGTTGCGCGACGCTCCGGATTATCACGTTCTTCCAGTAGGTAATGCCGGAAATATCACCGCATACTGGAAGGGTTACACCGAATATTTCCGTGATGGTCTCGCTACCAAGTTGCCACATATGTGGGGATTCCAAGCTGCGGGTGCCGCACCTATCGTTCTTGGAGAAATTGTTACAAATCCTGAAACCATCGCCACCGCAATTCGAATTGGTAATCCCGCTTCTTGGCAGCAAGCTATTGAGGCGCGTGACAGTTCGGGTGGTCTGATCGATTCAGTTACAGATGAAGAGATTTTAACTGCCTATCGATTAGTCGCAGCTAAAGAAGGCGTCTTTGTGGAGCCATCTAGCGCAGCCGGCATCGCTGGATTGTTTAAGAAGAAGGCTCAAGGCATTCTCCCTAAAGGCAAGAAGATCGTGGTCACTGTTACAGGTAACGGTCTTAAAGATGTGCAATGGATCTTGGATGGGGCAGCAGCCCCAACGGTGATTCCGGTTGATCTTAAGCAGGCTGCCGCAGCGATGGGTCTGCAGTAATGGCCGCCGGCCGCCTAACCTTTAAGGCGCAGCTTGCGCAGGTAAGTGTTCCTGCTACAAGCGCCAACTTAGGCTCCGGCTTTGATGCATTTGGTTTAGCACTTGATCTACGCGATCGCTATGCAGCACAAGTTCTTGATGAAGCGATCTTTGATGTTGATGTCTCTGGTGAAGGTGCGGATGAGGTAAAGAAAGATAAGAATCATCTCGTTATTAAATCTATGTTGCGCGGTTTTGAATTTATGGGACAAAAGCCTCGTGGACTTGCGCTTCGAGCTTTGAATGTAACACCACACGGCAAAGGGCTGGGATCTTCATCATCAGCGATCGTCGGTGGTTTAGCGCTCGCTCGGGAACTAGTCCTGGGTGGTGAGCAATTGATGTCACTTGAAGAGATGCTCTTGCTCGCGACCGAGCTCGAAGGACATCCCGATAATGTTGCAGCGGCTATTCACGGTGGTGCGACTATCGCTTGGATGGAAGATATTTATGGAGTGAAGACCGGGCGCGCGGTGAGCATTCCGGTGCACCATGACGTCAAAGCGATTCTATTTATTCCAGAGCACAGCCTTTCAACTGCCAAAGCTCGCAAGTTACTTCCCGAAACAATTTCCCATCGTGATGCTGTGCTTAACTCTTCGCATGCGGCGCTTCTCTCCGTTGCCTTAGCCACACGCCCAGATCTACTTTTAACAGCAACCGAGGATTTCTTACATCAGAGTTACCGTCGTGAGGCCTATCCAAAATCTTTGGCGCTGGTCGACAAACTCCGAGCTGCAGGTCATGCCGCCACAATTTCTGGTGCCGGTCCCTCTGTCCTGGTCCTTCATGTTGGGGGCGATAACGAGAGCCTGGCCATAAAAGAGAGCGTAGATTCTGGATTTACGGCTACCGAACTGGCCATTTCACGCTCAGGAGTCGAGTAAATCCCCTTAAAACAGCCGTTCGGGGCGTGATTTTCGCTATTTATGAATGGTCAGGTTTGGTATCTCGCCAGCCTGTGATACTTTTGGGCTATCGAAAAAGGCCGTGCAAGTTCGGCGGACATTAACCGATAAGCGAAAATAAAAAAATCGCAAAAAATCTTATCTCTGAACTTCCTTGAGTTGCTCGAGGTGGATCAACTAGAACTCCACACGGGAGTACTTCGTAAAGGTAAGTAAAACAACAGAAAACGGAACTCAATAACACTAATGAGCGAAACAACAACAAAAGACCGCCCAGCAAAAGCTGCCGGCGAACTTTCCGCAATGCTGCTACCAGAACTGAAAAAAGTTGCTGGCCAACTAGGCATTGAAGGTGCTACCAAGATGAGCAAGGCCGATCTGATCCAATCGATCGCGGACCTGCAGGCAGCCAACAGGGAAGCGGCTAAGGCCGAACGCGAAGCCCGTCGCCTTGAGCGACAAGAGGCGCGCAATAAGAAGAACAAGACCGCGAAGAATTCAGCGCCAAAAAACACAGATGAGAGCGATGAGAGCGAAGACTCTGAAGAGTCCGATGCCCCAGAGCAAGAATCCAACGCTGGAAGTGAGAGCTCTGAATCGCAACGTCGCGATTTCAATGAGCGTAACGGCAACAGCAATGAACGTGGCAACCGGAACGATCGCAATGATCGTGGCAACCGGCGTGATCGCAACGATCGTAATGATCGCAACCGCTTCCGTGATCGCAATGATCGTCAAGAGCGTGAAATTCAACTTTCAGAAGATGACGTTTTAGTCCCAGTCGGCGGATTGCTCGACATCTTGGACTCTTATGCATTTATTCGCACTCAGGGATATCTCGCTGGACCAAATGATGTCTACGTATCCCTGCAACAGATTCGACGCTACGGCTTGCGCAAAGGTGATGTAATCACCGGCCAAGTTCGCCAGCCACGCGAAGGCGAACGT
>Ga0118677_10011631_pt1 | contig 13119 bp, 12 predicted proteins | sample AliMusrvi5mmetaG_FD_86154 | JGI IMG/M metagenome (GOLD analysis project Ga0118677, IMG submission 86154)
ATGATTAGCTATTTAGCAGAATGTATACAATTTTTATGTAAGCTCTGTTGTTTTTCAAGGGGGGGCTTTTTCATTCTCATAGAGTTTCTTGCAAATTGAGAATGTGTATTAAATATTTTTATTTAGATTTATCTGAATTACAGAATTCATTAGTGAGGCAAATGCAAAATTAAAATATTTGAGTGAAATCCTGAGAAATCAAAAAAGATCAGAAAGAAAAAAATGCATTTTCTAGCAATTTTTGAAGATTCAGATACTCTATTCGTTAAAATCCGGTTAAAAAGCCCAGAAAATAGCCAGCTTTTCCAAGACACTTATCCTTGGCATCCTTTTGATTTTATTTCTTCTCGCATTTGAAAAAAAATAGCACCTTAAGGAAGTCCTTAAGGTGCTATTTTGAAAGAGGGGCTATGTTAAAATTGCCTAGAAATCAAATCTTGCTGTGATATTGAGTCCTTGGAAATATAGGTTAGAAACAGCAGGGCTTACACCAGAGATTGTCTGGTCAAGGAGCTTACGAATCATGTTCTGTTCGAAGAACACGAGGAAATCATAGTTTGCTGTTAGATCAAAATGATATCTTCCTTTAGATAAATACTTCCCCCAACCAAGACCTATGCCAAGATCTGCTTCAGGACGAAGGCAATTATATTTCTTGATTTGAGAAGCGAGAGTCGAGGGGGAAGCAATGACTGGCGCTCCAACATTTTCTTCATGACGAACATGAGTAAACTGTGTCACAAGTAAGCTTGCTGCAGCTTTTCCTTCAAATCTTAGTCCCATTCCTAAAAGGTAAGAGGCATCAACACCTACACGTGGTCCAATAGCCCAAGAATTAGACGAATTTTTAGATGTAAGTGTAGGAGAGGTTAGGCTCGTAAAAATAGCGGTAGGAGGCGTTATCGTAACATCGATTCCTTGACGTATCCATGCTCCACGAAGTCCTAGGAAAGGCTTAACAATTAACTGTTGGCCTTGGTAGAAGGCGTGGTTTATAAGTAGATCTCCAATGTCTAAGCCGAGTTGCCACTTGGAATTAACATTTGTAGCAGACATAGTCTGTCCTGTGGGTGATACTTGGCTAAACCAGTTATTCATAACCCAAGAACCGGTTGTTCCTGCTGCAAAGCTATCCTGAGGGAAAGGAGCATTTTCGTTTGTATGGGTCGTTGAACGGATCCATGTATAATCAGCACTGAGGAAAGACTCGTTATAGCCAAAACCAACACCTACTTTGAAGCCTGGTTTAAAAGCAAAATCCTGGGATAGTGTCCTGCTATTTGATGTCGCTGCAGTCGTAGGACCGCCGCCAATTACAGTTGCTGCACTATCAGCGAGATCCATACCGCCTTGGTTGGCATAGTAGTACAAAAATGAAGCTGTTATATATGTATTAGGGAATGAGGAGTCATTTTCCACTTGTATCCCTGCGTAAGCATTATATCCTGCAGCATATTTCTCTTTTGGTAGCTTCTCACCATGACGAAACTTTTCTGTTACGCTTGTGTGGGTTGTTGTTGATGCATCTGCTTGATCTGCAATTACTCCAGTAGAGCAGAGCAAGGAACTTGCTAAAAACCACTTTGTATGTCTCATAAATTCTCCTTAAAAAAAATTAGTCTGGGTTAGGGTATGATGTCGGTGTTATATAGGCTGGCTCTCCATATCTTGTCGAAGTTGGAGTGACTCCTGTGCGGGGGGCTTGATTGCGACGGCTTTGCTCCGTAGCTGAGGTTGCTGGCAGGGTTTGAGTAAGTCCTAGGCGCACAGCTTCTGAATAAGCGTAAGGTGCAGGAAGGGGACTTACTGGAGGATTTGCTCTGCTTGGCTGCGCATCAAGAGAAATATCCCAGATCATCACTCCATACAACTCTGCTCCAAATCCATTGGGGTAAGCAACGGTTGGTGAGTTTACTGCTTGAGCTAGTTTCTGCATATCAGAAGGGAGCATAGTTTGGCCGGGAGCCGCAGATGCAACACAAAGGCCGAGTTGTATTTTAGACGGATCTATGCCCCAGCCCGGATGACCATTTGGCGATGTTTGAGTAGTCGGTAACCAATAGTAGTTAATATCTTGTACTATTTGCGTGAAATTGTAGCTTTCTCCAGCTAAGATCGAAAGAGGGTATTCCATGATATTTACATAATCAAGTTTGCCATAATCAGGTGACCCGATTGTGAAAAAATTCTGACAGAGCAATTCCCAATAACCAGCGGGCGTAGCTGGTGGATTTTTCCACGATGCAGGCCAGGCCTGTCCGGGTATTGTGATAGATATGATTTTATTCCCTAGTCCTAAACTAGTTAACTCACTTCTTAATGTTTGGAAAAATAATATGAGGTAGTCGGCAAATTCCGCATGACTTAATCCAGAGGCTGTAGTCAATTGTTCTTCTATATCAAAATCCAAGCCAGCAAGAGCGGAATAATTGGTATTAAAAATTGTAGCGATCCCTGTAGCAAGTGATACTGCATTATTAGGGAATCCAGTTGTAGCTTGAAACCAATACATTTTATCGAAATTATTGTTGGCCTGTCCACCAAAGGAGATTTTGACTTTACCTCCGGCTGCACTAACTGTGGTGTTTACGGTAAGAAGGTCTCCTGCTGAAGTTGCTGAAGATGGAGAAAATCCCAGGCCATTAAAAAAGGGAGATCCGGTAAGCTCAAGCTCTGCAAAGGCAACATCAACTATAACTCCCGTATAACTAGATCCTCCTGAGGGTCCTGCAGGAAGACCTGTTATGGTTGCTGCATAGTTAGGATCCCAACTTTCAAGATAGACTTCATAGTTGAGAGCGGGTGTGCTATAGGCACGTTGAGCATTAAAAAGGCAAAGAGCCGTGCATAGCAGTGAGGTCATCGCCGAGTATTTGCTTTTCATAAAATTTCCTTGGTTAAAAAAATAATACCTACATTATTTTTTTTTAAGTAATTTTTGTAATCAAAAATATCAGGAAATATTTAACTCAGATGCCATTGATAGGAAGCTTTTAGGAGGGATGTAGAAGTTAAGAAAGTGGCGCTTTAGCTCGACCAGCTCCGGAGGTCCACTTATTATATCCGATACAAGATTCTCTATATTCTTAGATATAATCCTAAACTCTTTTTGAGGTCGACTCCCTTTTTTTTACGTGAGCCTGTATTTTTACAATACCCCGATCGAAAGGCTGCTGTTTTTCAATGAGCGTTAACAGACTATAGAAGCTGCTATTCCCTTTAATCTTTTAAAATGCATATACTGCATTTTTTAGTACAGATACTCCCGGGAGATTGCAATGGTAGATAAAAATAAATTCGAATCTGAGTCTACAGGTTATAATATCAACATCGTAGGACGTAATGTTTTAGTCACAGAGGCTATGAAAAATCATGCCTTTGAAAAGCTTTCGAAGCTTGAAAGGTTCCATAACCATATCATAGATGTTCATGTGACACTCGATATGCAAAAACTGGAGCATTCAGCGCTTGTTGTTATGAAGTTTGATCATTTTAAGGTAACAGCTCACGCTATCGCCTCTGATATGTATGTCGCGATAGACCAGGCTATAGATAAAATCCAGTCCCAATTCCGTAGATGGAAAGACAAGATCCAAGATCATACGAAGAAAAGAGTTTCTATCGGTGAAATGCAAGTAAATTTCCTCATGAAGCCAAGTGAAGTTTATGAGTATAATGAGGTTATGGAAGCGGAGCTTGCAGCAGAGCGCGCGCAGGAGATGAAGCCGGGCAAACTAATGGGCAATAAAACGATGCCTCTGAAAACCCTTACAAGCGATGAAGCTGTCATGAAAATGGAGCTTTCGGCTGATCCGTTTATGCTCTATCGCGGGGAAGAAGACCAAAAACTCAAAGTGATTTATCGTAGAAATGATGGTAACTATGGGATTATCAAGCCCGAGTAAAAAAGAAATATACGATCCTTTTCGTAAGAAGTGGGTCGTTGCAACACCTGAAGAAAAGGTTCGTCAAAACCTTCTGCAGAGGATGACTCTTGAGCTCTCTTATCCAAGAGAGCTCATTTCTGTAGAAAAGGCCCTTTCTGAGATGCCCCACATAACAGCATCACATAGATCTTCGTGTCCCGATAGGAGGGTCGATCTGGTTTGTTTTGCTAAAGGGATCCATCCGGATCATTCCCTATACCCTCTAATCCTTATCGAATGTAAAGAATGTTCTTCACTTATCGAAGCGGCTCAGCAACAGGTAATAGGATATAATTATTTTATTAAGGCGTGTTTTGTAGCTGTCGCGTATCCTAATGGATGCAAGTGGGGATATTATGACAGCCGGATGCAGAGATATGCCTTTTCCGATCAGATGCCTTCTTACCACGAGCTTATGAAAGCAGTAGTTCATGCAAGAAAATAATTCAGTTCTTATTTCAACTTCTTCTTTTTCGGCAGCCGTAAAGGATGTTGATGTTCTTTGCATTCCAAGTAGGTTTGTAGAAGATCACCTCTCAGCCATTAAAAGCTTCGTAGAAGAAAATCTAGGATCTCATGTAGTTATTCTGCAGGAGGGGATCTCTTTTACCTCCTATGAGGAGATTATTCCTGGTAGTAAATCTTATCTCCTTATGGGGCCTTTAGAAGAGGTCTTTAAACAGATTGCCTGGGAATATGTCTTTCTAAAAGGCAAACTCTTTGTGCCAGAGGGTGCGGTTTGGGAGCACCAAAATCTTTTTGAGAGCTCTTTTATAGGTGTCCACCTTGTAGCTTCGGGTATGGAAGATTTTGGTGCTAGGGTATATGCCAACGTGATATCTAACATGGAAAACCGGGCTAGCTGCATTTCTATGGAGGCTCTTAAGGGGTCCTTAAAAGGGATTCCTGCAATCATTTGTGGAGCTGGACCTACTTTAACAGGTTGTATAAGTGAGTTAAAAGGGCTGTATTCTTCCGCTGCAATTTTCGCTGGAGGATCGGCTATTAACGCCTTAACAGAGAGCTCCGTGCCCTTTCATGCAGGGGCCGGAATTGATCCCCATCCCGATTATATCCGTTTTAGGGAGAGCTCTGCTTTCGAAGTTCCTTTTTTCTATCAAAATCGTTTTTCCTCAGAGATCTTATCTAAAATAGATGGGCAAAAAATCTCTTTACCATCAAGTGAGGGGTATGTTTTCGAAAAGTGGTTGGCGGAAGAGTGCGGCGAGGCGGAGGCTTATTTTGATGCTGGGTGGACGGTTGCTACATTGCTTACTTCGCTTGCAACACACCTCGGATGTAGTCCCATTATTTTTGTCGGGATGGACTTTGGGTATACAGATAAAATGTATGCACAGGAGCTTCGTGAGGAAGTAAATGCCTTAGCCTCCTTTGATCCAACAGAGGGGGTTAAAACGAAAAATGACTGGATCATGGCTTGCCATTGGATAGAAGATTGGATAAAAGAGCATCCAGAAACTAGCGTTATCAATACTTCTACGATAAGCCATTTTAAGGGAGCTAGATCTATCCCCCTAAAAGAAATATCTCTTACAGAAAAATATGATACGGCAAGCGTTTTGCACTCTGCGATTCAAGAGGCGAAGGTTAAGGGGGCCCCTAATAAAGCAAGGGCCCCTCTCGCAGAATTTTCTAGCAGTCTCATTCAATGTCAAATCATCGTAGATGGGATGCTTAAACTCTATGAAGATTATTATCCAAATGACCCTACGTCTAAGGGGGAGTTTATTCTTTTGGAATATGATCTATATGAAGAGATCGGCTATAAGCTACTTATAGAGCCCGTGTGGTCTGTATGGAAATATGTATTTGCAAGGATGGACACGCCTTGCGAGCATAGAAAGCAGCTTCATCAAATTCTCTTTTTTAAAAAAATACTTACGGCGCACTTATGAGCAAAAAACATTATGAGCTAGATCAGGGACGCTATACCCTAATCGATCCGGAACTCGGTATTCATTTTGAAGAGGATTTTTCGGTCTCCTCCCTTCCTCTGGATATAGAGGAGTGTAAAGACCGGGAAGATTTTGAGGTCCATTTACGGCCAGGCGGTGAGGTAGAGAAGGTTTATTCGATTGTAGAGGGGGTAAAACAAGGGCCGGCTTGCCATTTTCATCCTGGAGGCAAGCTTAAGTGGGAAGCCTACTACAGAGGAGGAATGCTTCATGGGCCGTCAAAGTACTTTAGTGAAATGGGGATTCTTCTTTCTATCACGTGGTTTTATCAAGGCAGGCAAGAAGGGGTAGCCTATCAATATACGATTCATGGGTCTCTTTTTAGCAAGCTATCTTTCAAGCAAGGGTTATTTCATGGGATCCAAGAGCATTATTATGAAGATGGCTCATTAAAGAGCATTTTGCATTATGAAAAAGGTCTTTTACATGGAGATGTAGAACTGCTATTTGAAGATGGCTCCCCTAAAAGAACCTGCCAGTTCATTCATGGTAAAAAACAGGGGATTGATCAGATCTTCAGCAAAGATAAAATCATCCTCGATGAAGGCTCTTATGAAAATGGCCTTCCTATCGGTCTGCATATAAGAAGATTCCCGTGTGGCGCGTTGCGCGAAGAAATCCATTATCAAACTCCGACACTCTTTGAAAAGAAAGAGTGGAATCAGAAGGGGGAGCTCCGTGGATCTGCTCTGTGAAATTTCTATAAAAGATAAAAACATCTCCCTACTCTATGAAACATATCCGGAAATAGCCTTCCAGTATTCTTGCATGGAATTTACCCCTACCTCTTTCTTCCCTCAGGAAGAAGATGCATCTAGGTGGGTGGAAGGGCTGCCCTTAGAAGGAATAGATACCTTATACGTATATGGTATTGGAAGAGGCCTGTGTTACGAGGCCTTAGCCCCTTGGCTTAAAGAAAAAAAAGAAAGGGCACTGATCTTTATAGAAAGTGAAATGAGTGAGATCGATCACCTGCTTTCTGAACACAGAGCCTCCTCTATTTTACAGGATCCCCAGCTATCGATCCACTTTGCAGATAGCATAGAGATCTGGGACTCTGTTTTAGATGAGTGTGTAAGCGCCTTTCCATCAGATAGGGTAGAATTTGTAGCAAGCCCTCGTTATGAGAAGAAATATACAAAAGAAGTAGCCTCTTTAAGGCTTTGCCTTCTTAGGAAGTCAGCTTTAGTTCATTCCTATTTATCCGAAGCGCTCCACTACCATGTACTGACACAAAATCTTGTAAAGAATTTTTCCCATATAGATGGATCATCCCATATCAACGCGCTTGCTGGCGCTTTTAAAAATATCCCAGCAATCATTTGTGGCGCTGGCCCCTCACTTGCAAAAGTAACTGAAGAGTTAAAGGGATTATCCTCACATGCTCTGATTTTTGGGGGTGGGTCTGCTATCACTGCCCTTGCAAGTCAAGGGGTGACTGCACATATTGCTATGGCCATAGATCCTAACTATGAAGAGTATTCACGGCTTAAAACTTCTCAAGGATTTGAAGTTCCCTTTTTTTATGCCTCTAGGATCCATCCCGGGGTATTCGATGCAATTTCTGCTCCACTTGGGTACATGTCGACAGATACCGGAGGAACTCTTGAAAGGTGGGTAGAAGATAAGTTTTCTTTGGATCTTCCCCATATAGGTAGAGACTTAAGTGTAGAGGCTCTTTCGATCACGACAATTGCTGTGTCTCTAGCTCAGATGATGGGCTGCTCTCCGATTATCTTTTGCGGGGTAGATCTTGCTTATACAGGTATGAAGAGATATTCCGATGGGGTTTTGCCCTCTTCATCTGTCAGTGCCTCTTCTTTACAAACACAGCCACAAGCTATGGAGAAGATGGTGATCCGAAAAGACAGGAAGGGGCAGAAGATACATACCCTCGTAAAGTGGGTGATGGAATCTAGCTGCCTTGGGGCTTTTGCAAAGGATCATCCAGATACTCCCTTTTTTAATTGCACTGACTCCGGCCTTGAAATCCCTTCAGTTCCCTATAAGGAGTTTTCAGAGCTTGCAGCTTTGCTTCGAAAAAATTCGTGGGATTTGCAAGGCATGCTCCATGCAAAAATGCAAGAAACACTCATCGTGCCAACTACCGCTTTATCGCAGCTGAAAGAAGAACTTCTGAAGAGTCTTGAGAGGGTAAAGATTCTCATCCAAGATATTTTTGATGAAGTTGAGGAGCTCCAAAATCACGTAGAAGATTCTACCTATCCGCTTATTTCAGCTAGAAGAAGTGTTTTGGAGATGGATCTAGAAGAGGAGACCTCATTTAAAGTCTTGCTTAGCTTAGCACCTACTGCCCTTGAAAGGCTCCTTACTAGAAAATTTTGGAGCAACGCAGCGGAAAGTAGCCTAGAATATAGGAAGTGTGTTGCACAGAAGGAACTGGCCAAATGGAAGCAGATGCTGCATATCACAAACTTTGTCCAAAAGAGCCTTTCTTAAACAGTTCCATATTCTTTCAGTTTATTTCTGAGAGTTCTAATGCTAATACCGAGCACAGCCGCAGCTTTTGTCTTGTTATTTTTAGTTGAGGTAAGGGTGCTTACGATGTGGTTTTTTTCGATCTCGGAAAGAGTCATTCCGATTTGCATCGGTTGCAAGGGGGATTGAGGAACCGGGCAAGAAATGTCGATTAGTAGGTCACAGGGCTCTATCAAGTTATCAATATTCATTACAACACTTCTTTCTATGACGTTGGCAAGTTCACGGATATTGCCAGGCCAAGGGTAGTCCAAGAGTCTTTTTCTAGCCCCTTCAGAGAGCCTTTTGCGCTTCTTGTGATTTTCCAAACAGATCTTTTCTAGAAAAAATTCAGCCAGGGGAAGGATGTCTTCTCGCCGATCTCTAAGTGGCGGAAGGTGAACCGGCACAACGTTTAGTCTATAGTAAAGGTCTTCGCGAAACTGTTTTTTTTCAATAGTGTCTTTCATGTTGCGGTTCGATGTGGAGATAAGGCGAGTATCGACTTTAATAAGCTTGGCTCCGCCTACTCTTTCAAATTCTTGCTCTTGTATGGCGCGGAGTAATTTAGGTTGGATCTCTAGAGGTATTTCAGAGATCTCGTCCAGAAGGAGGGTCCCTTGGTCTGCAAGCTCAAATCTACCCAGGCGCTTATTGATAGCGCCGGTAAAAGAGCCTTTTTCATGACCGAAAAATTCCGATTCAAGAAGAGAGTGAGGTATTGCTGCGCAATTGACTCGGATAAAGGGCTTAGTCGATCTATTTGAACCGTAGTGTATGGCGCTTGCAATCACCTCTTTACCAGTCCCCGATTCTCCGCTGATAAAGACGCTTGCGTTACTTTTGGCGATTTTCCCTACATTTTCCATGATCTGTTTCATCATGGGGCTCTCAGAGATCATCTGCCTGCGTTCCATAGAATTTTTTAAGGATACCTCATGGCGCAAGAGTTCATTTTCTTGCACAAGAGCTCTATGCTCCTCGGCTTTTTCAATAACGGTCTCTAGAGTTTCTGAAGGGAAGGGTTTAATCAGGTAGTTAAATGCCCCTAGTCGCATGGCTTCAATTGCCGTTTCTACACTCGCATAGGCAGTAGTTAAGATCACAAGGGTTTGTGGATGGATTTTCTTGCATGTGCGCAGTACCTCTATGCCCGATAGATCGGGCAGGCGGATGTCGCTTATCACCAGATCAAAGGTTTCTTTTTGGAGCAGAGCTATGCCCTCCTTACCAGTTCCAGCACATACTACGTCTGAGCGCCTTCTTTTTAACACTTCAACAATAAAGGCTCTCATCAAGGGGTCGTCTTCTACGACTAGCACTTTTTCAATGATCATAGCAAAAATCCTTTCACGGGTAAGGTGATGATAAATAATGTCCCACAATCTGAGGAGGATCTCACTTCTATGTGTCCATTATGAGACTGGATAATTCGATAGGTTTCATACAGGCCAAGGCCCGTTCCTTTTTCTTTGGTGGTAAAGAACGGGGAAAAGAGTCTATCAATATGTTCTGGCGCGATACCGCGCCCAGTATCTTTAACTGTGACTACAGCAGAATCATCTTTAGTAAAAACAGTGATATCGATAAGGCCGCTATCTTCGATTGCCTGGCATGCATTGCGCACAAGGTGAAGAAGAGCCGAGCGTAGCATTCCTTGGTCTGCAAGAAGAAGAATCGATGGGGCGTAAGGTTGCAATCTAATCTGGATATTTTTGGAGAAGTGAGGATCTACCTCTATGTGTCTTTTGGTTTCCTCGATAAGCTCTACAATATCCATCTCCTGGATTTGCGGAGAAAGGGGTCTTGCGCTCCGAAGGACATTTTCAATAAGAAGACCGATGGTTTTACTTCCCTCGATGATGTATCCGGCCATTCGGCTCCACTCAGGGTGCTCTTTTTTTAAATCACTTTGCAAAAGGGAGGCAAATCCCTCTATCCCTCCTAGGGGATTGCGTATTTCGTGGGCGACAGTTGCAGCCAGTTGCCCGAGCTCTTGCATCCGTTTATTTTGCTGCTCTTTCTTCAGTAGAAGGCGCTTAACTGTTATATCTCGAATAACTAGGATGATTCCCTGTTGAGAGCGGCTTTTACGGAATACTGGGCTTGTAGAGATTTCTAGTTCCTTTTCAAAGCGTCCTTTGCATACATATTTTGCGTAGTTGATTCCGGGGCAGGTAAGCATTTTTAATGCAGATGCCATAGAAAACCCAAAGGCATCGTCAGCAAATTTCTCTGCGTAGCTTGTGAAAAGAACATCTTTTTGTTTATGGCCAAGAATTTTTTCAGCCGCAACATTATATGTTGTGATGATTCCTATGTGGCTTACAAAGATCAGCCCTTCCGTTATATTTTTGAGGATACTATCGAGATAGTGGGTGACACGATCGAGCTGTTTGGTCTTTTCTTGCAGATCCTGCATGAGTTTTAGGATCGTAGATTCCTCTGAAAGCTTTTCTTTTTCTATAGATACGCCTGTAAGATCCGGAAAAATATTAGCAGAATTTATATCCATGTTTGCCTCTTTTTCTCTTTCTTCCTACAATGACCCTAAAGGGCCATTTGTCGTAGTAGCCCCTCTTCCCTGTATATGAGTAAAAAAAAGTTTAATTTCTATGATTAAATCACTTTCCTGTTTTGTAGGTATTTGTCTGCTGCTCGTAGCTTGCTCTGGATTTGAGCCTTCCCAGCAAGGGGAGATTAGGCGGCAAAATGCGCAAAAAGAGACGATCTATAGGAGCCACAAGGACCAAAATTATGTGATAGAAGCTCCTATCCATAGGGTCAGAGAAGGTTATCCGTGGGAGCCCTCGGCGCAATCCAAATTCCCTAAAATCACCAAAGAGTTTTTTCGTTGCAAGGGGAGTGAGTCCCACTCTCCTCATCCGAAAGAAAATAGCCCAGGGGAGTTTATCCATGACTGTGGAGGGCTGTTAAAACACAGCCTACCTGTTCGCTCTGGTAAGGAGTTTGTGTATCCCATACTTTTAGATCTTCTTAATTACGTGCAGGCAAAAACCTCACATCGTGTGGTTATCACCTGTGGCCATAGGTGTCCTACCCACAATACCTATGCGGACAGCACGGCATTTAACCAGAGCTCGAAGCATATGATCGGAGCTGAGGTGGACTTCTATGTCGAAGGGATGGAGCAATCTCCCGAAAAAATAGTAGACCTTATTATGGGATATTTTAAGGAGACCGCTCCCTATGCAGGAGTCAAGGACTATGAAAAATTCCTCCGTTTAGAAAGTTCCCTTACCAATGTCGTAACTCCTCCCTGGTACAATAAAGAAATTTTGCTCAAGATTTACCAGAAAAATGAAGGGAGAGATGTAGATAATAAACATGCAAACCCTTACATCTCTTTGCAGGTTCGCTATGACAGGGATACTAAAGAAAAAATTGTCTATACTTGGGATAAGGCTTTTAAAGGATTCTTAAGGTATTGAACTTAAAGTACGTCTTAAGGTAGGATTATCAGCCTACATCCCTTATGCCGACGTGGCGGAATTGGTAGACGCGATAGACTCAAACTCTATTTCTAGCAATAGAGTGCTGGTTCGAGTCCAGTCGTCGGCATCTTAACCGAATAGTTCTCTCCGAGCTATTCGGTTTTTTTCATCTTATATGCCATAGGTTTTAAAAGGATACGCCTTAATCCGAGGTTCGTTTTTCATCTGCGCCTATTCTAAGTTAACATCTGTGCTGAAAGTAGTGATAAGCAGAGAAACTGACTACATCCTAAATACGTGTGCTTATTAGCTAACTTTTGACTATAATTAAATTCTAAAGAAGGGCTGATATATGCGTGATCATAAAAAATGGGTTAGTGAAATTTTTGATAAAGCCGCCCCTGAATATGGAAAAAAAAGCAGCGCATTCTTTAGTTATTTTGGTAAACGATTAGTAGAACAGGTGCAAATACCTAGTAACGCTCAAATTTTAGATGTAGCAACTGGAAGGGGTGCTGTTTTATTTCCTCTAGCTGAAGCTTTGGGTTCTTCAGGCAAAGTTGTTGGAATTGACATTAGCACGCAGATGTTAAAAGAAACTTCTCAAGAAGTTCTCGAGCAAAATATCAATTCGATAGAACTTTTACATATGGATGCAGAACAACTTAATTTTTCTAACGATAGCTTTGATTTTGTATTTTGCGGCTTTGCACTTTTTTTCTTTCCTTCCATAACTACTGCTTTGGCTGAATTTAAAAGAGTTCTTAAACCAGGAGGGACACTTGTTGTATCTACTTGGGGAGATGATTCTGAATTAGACTCTTGGGTAAATGAAGAAATAAGGAAACTCTCTAATACTAAAAGTTTAGCGGTATCTCCCTTATGGACCGAAGCAGGACTTTATCAGATACTTGCCGATGCCTCTTTCAAAAAAATTCAGGTTATTGAAGAAACCAAAACTTTTCTTCATGCGACTCCTGAAGATTGGTGGAACAGTTTGTGGAATCATGGAACAAGAGCTAAATTCGAGCAATTATCCTCAATTCAAATTAAAAATCTTCATATGAAAGCTATCAAAAAGGCTATGAGCTTACATAAAGGACAAGGGATTATTGAGCCTTTACAAGTTTTTTATGGAATAGCGCACAAATTTTAAATGGAAGATGGAATTAGCGAGGTTGCTTTTTTAGATAGAGTGTAGGTAAAAGAATGCCATTTTATGAAGATCTTATACAAACTTTCCCTTTAGATTTCGCTGATTTGATAATATACTAAGTAAATTCT
>Ga0118677_10011632_pt1 | contig 13118 bp, 12 predicted proteins | sample AliMusrvi5mmetaG_FD_86154 | JGI IMG/M metagenome (GOLD analysis project Ga0118677, IMG submission 86154)
ATGGAACGCAGATTAATTAGTGAGACCATGCGAGCGATTATGCAAGCCAAACGTTACTCTCACAGGAAGGTGTCGCGTGAACCTCCGCTGAAAAATATCCATTTTCCCGAGGTGAAAAAATCATTTTCAACGAACCTTTGTGAAAGTTTTATATAACGCTGGAACATCGCCTCGTTTCGGTTATCACAATGGTCTTGCCGTGTGAAAACGGCGTCCTCTCCCTCCTCCCTCCCTGCATTCATGTCCGAAACATCCCAATTATTCGATATAGATGGCCGTCGCATAACCAACGCACAGGTCCAGCAGGCCATGCGCATCAATATCGCCGCAGGCTGCCTGGGGATGCTGTGGTTTTCGATGAGCCTGAACATGCCGCTGACCATGTTCATGGAAGCCGTGGGGGCCGGTGGCTTTCTCATCGGGCTTTTGACCGCGGTGCGCCAGTGCGTCATGGCGGTTCAGATCCCCTCGGCGTTTATCTCCGAACATCTCGGCTCGCGCAAAAGGTTCTGGGCCCGCGCGGCGCTGGTGCATCGTTTCCTCTGGTTCATCATCGCAGGGATGGCACTTTGCTGGAAGCCGGGCTCGTGGTGGATCCCCGTGGGCGTCGTCAGCTTGGTGGGCATTAGCGATTTGTTGGGCAATATGGGTTCGGCCGCGTGGAATAGCTGGATGGCCGATCTCATTCCGGCAAAGAACGCTGGACGTTTTTGGGGCCGTCGGCAGAGCATCGTCACGGCGGTGTCTCTACTCGGGATGGGGATTGCCGGGTTCGCCCTGGACCAGTTCCGCATCCCGGGGACCAACAAAACCAGCGCCTTTGGTTTCGCCCTGGTTTTTGGCATCGCTGCGGTGTTTGGCATGGCCGATGTCATGGTCCATCTCTGGGTCAAAGAACCGCGGCCCGCGCCGGTGGAAGCCCAAAGGGGCATCCTTCAGCGCCTGTTCGCCCCGCTGCGCAACCACGATTTTCGCAACCTCACGCTAGGGATGGGCGTCTGGTCGTTCGGATGCTCCATGCTTGGCCCCTTCAGCATCGTTTATCTCAAACGCTATTTCCCCGTCACCTATACCGAGGTCGCCGCCGTAACCATCGCCGGTTCCCTCGGTTCCGTGGCAACCAGCTTCGTCTTTGGCGCATTGACAGATCGCCTGGGAGCCCGCGTCCTGTGCTCGATTTTGATGATCCTGGCTCCCGTGACCGCCTTCGCCTGGTTCTTTGTGGACACCTCGTTCCTCACCTTCAACCTTCCCTTTATCGGAAACTGGAGCGTCCCCCAAGTGATCGTGATTATCGCGATCTCCTCCTTTCTGGGCGGCAGCGTTTTCTCCGGCATCGGCCCGTGCCAACTCCGGTTGACCGCCCTGCTCTCGAAGAGCACGGGGAGGACGATGGCTATGGCGGTTCACTGGTCGCTCATCGGCCTCATTGCGGCCCTCGGCTCCCTATCCGGCGGCTGCTTTATGGACTATTTCAACGCCCATCCGCCGCTTTATGTCTTTGCCAACGGCACCGCCTTCTCGTTCCTGCATGCAATCATCATCGCCTTTGCCCTTCTTTCGTGGGGGATCGCCATGCCGCTGGTATTGAGCATCCGGGCCTCCGTGGACCACGTTGCGTTTGGCGAAGCCGTCTCGCGGATGTTTTTCATCAATCCGCTCAACGCCGTCCGCAACTTCTACACGCTCCAGGTTATCTCCACCGCCTCCACCCCCCATGAGCGGGCAAAAGCCGCTCGCAGCCTTGGGGTCCACAAAAGCGGATTGGCGGTGCCGGACCTCGGGGGGCAACTCGACGACCCGGTGATGGAAGTGCAAGAAGAGGCCATCGAAGCCCTCGGGATGATCGGAACCGACGAGGCCATCGGCGCCTTGCTCCAGAAATTGGACGACCCCGCGTGCGACCATATCCCGCAAATCTGCCGGGCCCTGCGCGATTGCGGCGACGCCCGCTGCGTCCCCGCCCTCCTGCGCCAGTTGCAGGCAGGCGACCGGGAGATCTTGAGCGAAAGCGCCCGCACCCTGGGGCGGATCGGCGACCGCCATGCCATCCCCTACCTGCTCGACCTCATCACCCACAGCCACGACAGCAAAGTGCTCGCCGCCTCCAGCGAGGCCCTTGCCGCCCTGGGCGAACTCTCCGCCGTCTATCAAATCATCCCCCAGATGCGCGCCATCTCCAACCGGACGCTCAAGCGCACGCTCGCCATCGCCGCCGGGGATCTGCTGGGCAAACGCGAATCCTTCTATCAACTCCTCATCGCAGAAACCGAAGAACCCGGCACGGGAGCCAGCAGCGTCATCCGCGATCTTACCCGCGTCGTAAAGAAAGCCTTTCCGCAGGCCCTGCGGCAGATTGAAACGCTGGAGATGCTGGAAACCGCCTATCACGACGGGCATCGCGCCCGCTGCGCGGAGTTGCTGCTGCACCTGGGCCTGCACCTCGTCCAGTTCATCCATCGGCTCCCCATCACCCTTGACCCCAATGAAGCCATGAACCGCCTGCTGGAGTGCGACCGCCGGGCGGCCATCGGGGTCTGGTATCTCAAGGTACTCAGCGAGCCGTGGTGTAGCGGGAAGGAATCGGATTCGCGGGATAACGCCGATATTCTCCTGGGGCTGCACATCGTATTAAGCTTCAGCGACCTCACCCCGGACACCCTTGCCGCGGAGCGGTGAACCCGAGGAAGCCGGTGTGGGATCGACAGGCAGGATCGGCAGCCCTCCAATTGCAGGCCCGCGTTCTTTTTTGAAAAAGCTTTTGGCAAAAGCTCCACGCGAACCCCGTGCCCCTGGGGCCCTCACCTTTTTAAAGAAAAGTCTTGAAACCTCAGACGCGTAAAGGCATTGTCTCGCCTCCATTCGACGGCCATCAAGGCCACGAACGACGCGCTCGTAGCTCAATTGGATAGAGCATCTGACTACGAATCAGAAGGTTTTAGGTTCGATTCCTAACGGGCGCAGTTCTTCTCGCTGAATGACTTACGCAAGTTTCAGCTCATCTCTTCGACAGACTCACTGCCCGTATACTGCCTTTATTTTTAGGTTTGGCAGTTTCTACTTGGCGGGCAATGCAGAATCGCCAAATACCGGCTTCTCTCTGACTTCAGGGCCGTCTCGACCAGCAAAACCACCGCTCCATTCTGCCCGATAAGCCCGGATTCTGACTCAATCTGGCTCATTCCCTCCCATTCTCGAAGAAATTGACCGTTTTCAGGCACGTCCCAGGTGCGGACGGCTAGAGATCGGGCTTTATACGGGGTTTTAGAGCGATCGGGTATTCGGGCAGTGGGGGCAGTTTGGAATCCTCGACCATTGGGCATCGTCCGATATGCGGCATGCCCTACAAGCGTGGTCATTCCAGTGCGAGGCAGGTTTCGGTCGAAATTTATACCGAGTTTAACCAATTATACTTGGAATCAGTTATACTTGGTTATAAATGGTTACATATGGACCCGATCAAGAATCCTTTTTCCCCTGGAGCCGGTTCTCCGCCGCCTGAACTGGTGGGCCGAGATCCCATCCTTGAACAGGCTCGCATTCTTCTTGGCCGCATCAAACAAAAGCGGGCCGAGAAAAGCATGTTGCTCACTGGGCTACGAGGCGTAGGCAAGACGGTTTTGCTCAATGAAATCGAGCGGCTGGCCAAGGCCAACGGCTATCGCACAATCTCAATTGAAGCACTCGAAAACAAACCACTTGGACCACTCCTGGCCCCGTATCTGCGAAGCCTTTTCTTTGAACTGGACCGGGTTGCAGGTGTGGGGGACAAGGTGAAACGCGGACTTCGTGTGCTGCGCAGTTTTCTTGGCGCTCTCAAAGTCACCTATGGGGATGTCACCATGGGGCTGGATGTCGATCCCGAACAAGGGTCGGCTGATAGTGGGGACCTGCAAATCGACCTGCCCAATCTTTTCGTCGCGGTTGGGGAGGCTGCTGAGGAGAGAAACAGCGCGGTGGCCGTGCTGATCGACGAGATTCAGTATTTCAACCAAAACGAACTCGGGGCGTTGATCATGGCAATGCACAAGATTCAACAACGCCAGCTTCCGTTGGTGCTCTTGGGCGCAGGCTTGCCCATTCTTCCAGGTTTGGCCGGAGAATCGAAATCGTATGCCGAGCGGTTATTCAGTTTCCCAGATGTGGGCGCGTTATCAAAAGAAGATAGTGCGAAAGCCCTACGGGAACCGGCGCAGGCGGCTGGAGTTGCTTTTGAACCGGCTGCGTTGACGGAGATATTTCGACTAACCAAAGGCTATTCGTATTTTCTGCAGGAGTGGGGTTACCAAGCATGGAATCTGGCAACGACGAGCCCAATCACTTTGGAGGTCATCCAAAATGCCACAGCGACCGTGATTCCAAGGCTCGATCAAAATTTCTTCCGTGTTCGTTTTGATCGCCTCACGCCCGGCGAGAAGAATTTCCTGCGGGCAATGGCCGAACTTGGGCCGGGGGCGCATCGCACGGGAGACATTGCAAATACGCTTGGAGTGAAGGTCTCCAACCTTGGGCCGGTGCGAGCAAGGCTGATCAAGAAGGGGATGGTTTACAGTCCTGCCCATGGCGACATGGCTTTCACTGTCCCGCTATTTGATGAGTTCATGGTTCGGGCGATGCCAACATTCACGCCTTAATCGTGCATAGCCCCTGCATGTCCTATATGCCGCAGCGAGATGGTTCTCAGGACCGCACGAAAGGGAGCGAAGGCTGGATCAAAGTTTTGGGGATGTTCTGATTTTCCCAGGTGCAGGGGAACGCGGATGATGTAGGCTGGAGTATTGCTCTTTCACCCCAGCAAGTGGCTCAAACCTTCTTGCTTGCAAATGAATCGATTGTTTTTAGTCTGTGATAAATGGACTTCTTTTCAGGTTTTGCATGGGCGATTCCCACTGCGTTTTGCGACCCGCTCGGCGCTTGTCGTTTTGAAGAAGGTGATTCTCTCTACGACACAAAAGACGCCTACCAGCAATGGAGTGAGGCGCTAAGGACCCTCAAATACGGGATTCAAGTCAAACTCCCCAGAACGATGACGGGAGGTGTTCTAAAAGAAGAAGATGACGATGTGTTTTCCAGAAATTGGAGGGATTCCGTTACCTTTACATTGACCCGCTATCAGGAGAATAGGAGCGAGGAAATAACGACTACTCAGGGGCGTTTGTATTGGTTCCTTAAGACGGGGAACTTTTCATTACTTTCGAAAGAAAGCAACCCAATCGACCTGCCGATACTTGTTTCAGAGGCAAATCGGCTTTTGGAACGAATTGATCAATCGGCTCTCGATGAGATTCGTGAGGGGATGAACAACTCCCATGTTTTTGTAATGGCTGCAGACCCTACCAACGCTGTATCGAGGACAAAACGATTGGCCATTCGTGGATGTTTTGGGGGACACCACGTAGAGGAAAAGGAATTTACGCCACACGAACTTGGCCTGTGCAATGCCGACTGTTATGCACCAACGGTCAACTATGTAGCATTTGCCATCGACTCTGCAATTACCGAGGAGCTTAAAGCCTGCCTTAAGCAGGCGCTATATAAGCCAGCTAAGGATCGTCAAACGAAGATGGATCGTTTCCAACTTCGGAAGCACGGGCTCCTGATTTCACCCATGCAGAAGCCTCCAGAGTTCCCTTCGACGCTCCTCTGATAACAGGGAAATTGTATCCGCGTTCTCAAACCAATGAGCATCTTATTTCTCGACATCGAAACAACAGGGTTAAGTCGAGCATACGACGAAATTACAACCGTCGTATGGCATTTTGAAAACCAGTGGAATAAATGGGTTTCAGGAAGCGGGGAGGATCCTTCCCTTATTTCTCATTGGGATGATGCGGAACACTTGGTGACGTATAATGGGAAATGCTTTGACGAACCCTTTCTCTGCAGGACGTTTGGGTTGCCAAAACACCGTTCTCATGTCGATTTGCGATACCTTCTTGCGAGGCAGGGGATTAAGGGCGGATTAAAGGCCATTGCGGCGTCTCAGGAACTTGAAAGACCTGCTGCGCTTGAGGGCGTGGACGGTTGTTTCGCCATCAAGCTTTGGAATGCCTATCAGGCTGGTTCGAGGGAAGCTTTGGATGCATTGCTTTATTACAACGCGTGGGACGTGCGTCTGCTCGTGAAGCTGTATAATCACTTCGTTTCAGACGCCATTGAGGATTCATCTCCGAATTGGGAGATCAACCCGCACTGGCTCGATAACTTTATTCAAACAAACAAACCCGACACCGATTTCGATTACCCTCAATGGGAACGAAAAGCACCAAGATCCCCAAAAGACTTGACGCTCGCAATAGTTGCCGAACTCAAAACAAAACAAGGGGCACGTGAAGGCACCCCGTGGTTTGGCAACGTGATTGCATTTACGGGCCAGATGACAAATCGGGACGGTAGCAAGTTGTCGAGGAACGAGGCCCGTCGCATTGCGAATTCCGTGGGATTTGTTTGGACGGATGATGTTAAGCATGGCTGCACGCATCTGCTGTCCGCGAGTTTGGATCTAGCGACTAACAAAGCCGCGCGAGCCCGTGAATTGGGCATTACGATGATAACACCGAATGAATTCTGGGAAATGGTCGAATTAGGTTAGTATCGTAACGAGAACCTGTTGGACGCATTGAGAAGATTCCATTTTTAAAAACCAACCATTGGTATACCAGCACCTCCACGAACAATTACCCCTTCATTTTTCGGTTATCAAATTTATTATGCCCACAGACGCCCAGTCCCAAATAAAAGAACTCGAAGCCAGAATCCAGCAACTCCGTGGAACCCAATTGTCAGAGCTAAAAGAGAAGCTACAGGAAGCTAGGCAAACCGTTGCTTGCCTCGAAGCAGAACTCGCCAAGCTCACCGGCACCGTGATTGTTGGCCCTTCGAGGATACGTCGCCCACGCACCAACTCAGAAGACGTTCGTTCTGGGATTTTAAAGGCTCTGTCATCGGCACCTACTGGGATGAGCCAAAAGGAGATCGCGGAGGCGACGGGGATCAACTACGCCACCGTTGCGGTGTTCCTGAAGAAGAAATCCAAGGATTTCAAGACCACCGGCTCATTGAAATCGAAGCGGTATTTTTTGAAATAGTCAGGTCCAAATTGCGGATCAAATCTACGAAGAATCATATTTTCCAATGACACGTTTAAGTTCGGATTATCTTTTCCATTACAAGGCTGATTTTGAGGTTGTTAAAGCTATACTCCAGAATGGATTTCGTCATTCGCTTTGGTCAGAATCACTTCCTTATAAACATTATGAACAGCATAATTTTTTGTGCTCCTTTTGTGATATCCTCCCCTGGCAGGCTTCATATCATCGAAAGTGTTACGGGCAATATGCCATAGCGTTGACTAAAGAATGGGGTATCCGGAGTGGAATCAGCCCCGTCCGCTATCTTCATGATGGTTCTCCAGGAGTGAGCGATGAGTATATAGCTCTAAAAAATCTTAATCGCAAAGCTGGAGAAGAACGAAACAATGGCATTGTTACATACTTGCAAGCGTATCTCTTAATGTCAAAGATGCAAGATGACGGAGTGTTAAAGCTAGGTGTTGGGACAACTCTCCTGGAAGATTTATGTTTTGAGAGCAAGCAGGCGGAGGAGATCGCTACCTTCAATACATTTGTATCTGGGCTTCCAAACGACGATAGCCGACTGTGCTTTTATAACTACTTAAACGTATTTTTGAATCGCATCATAAAACTCAATAATGAACTCGAAAAAAGGGATGCATTCTGTCGTGTATACAAAGGAGATTTTGAACATCCCATTTCAGGACTAACCCCAGGGAAGATCCTCTATGACGAACGGGAGTGGCGCTCAATTCGAATGATCGAAGAGAGCATCGACGGCAGTCACGTCAAAAAACGCGAGATGGCACATAGGGATAAATTTTTACCGCCTGAATTTAATCTCAAATTTACCGATGATGACCTTCAATATATCATTGTTGAGAACGACTCGGAAATCAGCGATATCCAGCGTTTCATAGAGACAAATGTTTGTTTAGTATCTCCAAGCGCTCGTGCGAAGATTGTTACCTTTGAGTCTTTGCTAGGCCTCACCTAGCTAAAGAGAAGGGTCTCCGGTAACCGGAAGCCCTTCTCTTTTTTTCAATTCCTTCCAAACGCCAGCCCCACATGCGAGTCCATCAGGGCATGTAACGCCTCAGTTCTCTTTGGAAGAACCGCAAGGTCTCCATCCTTCAGCGCCTCCGTAAAGGCGTTGAATAACGACCATACGTTCCGCTCGTGGAACTGCTCATGTTTGGATTCGCGCCATTCACGCAGGACGACCGGAACCAGGCGATTGGAGCACGCGCCGACATCGGTGGCTCGGATGACAAGATCATGTGCATCCCGGTCTTCCAACTCGGTGTTCCGGTAGGCATCGATTCGCACATCCTGATCATGCCATTTATCGAGCAAGCGGCCAATAGCCTGTTGCACCAGGAACGGTAGATCGCGGTTGATAAACCGGGTGTGTTTCCGTGCAATTTTGACTTCGCCGCTGAAGGCGAGGTTATCGCAGCAGAATACGGAGGAGCCAGCTACAATCCCCGCCGGGAATGTCTTATCGTGGCTGTTCCTTAAACCCAGCACCCAGCAATAATCAATATCAGTAGCGCGGCCTTGGATTTCCATGAGTCCAAAGTAACGCATGCCGTCATGACTGAGGCTGTGTGCTTGGGAACCAATGGTGAGACGGTTTGCCTTGAGCGTATGTTCCACACGCTGGATCAATTCCATGTGGGGGATGGGCACCCATGATTCCGTGGGCATGGGTGTAATTACCTGGGTGATGTCGCCGCGTTCAACGGCTTTTGCTCCACAATGGAGCAGCAGATTTGGATGTCTCTTTTGGGAGACAGGAGGTTGCAGTAGATTTACCATGATATTTCCTTTCGTTTGATGCTCTCTGGTGAGAGAGCGGGTTTATGGTTCGATGAAACGATTTCCGAACAGGGCATAGGCCGCTATTTCAACTTGTTCGATGGTGATGCCGACCATTGTTTGTTGGGCGATGTAATCGAGCACCTGAGCGCATTCTTCCTTGGTGATGGCGAGCCGCAGTTCCTTTGCGGCTGTTTCTACGGTTTGGATGTTCCCGGCGATGATTAGTAGATCGTTTTCGAAGTGCTCCTCCAGCAGACGAATGGCGACTTCTTTGACCGGCGTGGAATACGTCAAGGCCTGCACGATTTGCGTCAGTGCAGGGGTGTTTCTTGATTCGGCCATGCATGGCCTCCTTTCCTGTGATCGCAACGGACAAGGCCGGAACACCGTGTAGATGCTCCGGCCATTGGTTTCGTTGTGAATACTGGCTAGATTCGGACGCTTTGAAGGCTCCGCAACGTGCCACGCAACGCGCTGTATTCACGCCGTGCGACCTTTTGCTCACGCTGTGCCGTCTTGAGGGTGCCCAAGACGTTGGACACGCTGGCGAGGTTTCCTTTGATGGATTCTTTCAACGCTTCCATTTGTTCAATGGCCGTATCCAGGGAGGGCTTCGCCTCCACTGGTTCCGGTGCGGTTTTATTTGCGACCATGTTGTTCCTTTCTGTTGTTGATGTTGGCACCGCCTCGGGTTGTGTCTCCGATACGGGTGCGTCCTTGATTTTTATGGGCATCACGACCATTTGTTTGCCGTCCCGGCTGAACCGCAACGGGGATAGCTCGTCGATGATCTCGATTTTGCTGAGGCCGTATTTGAGCGCCTTCAATGCGAAGTCCCGATTCAGGCAGATGGTGACGGGATCACCGGTTACTTTAGCTCCGGGAACCTCCACGTCTGCCCATGGGGCGTCATTCTCATTTCGCTCACGGATGATGAGCTTTCTATTTTCGACCTTGAGGCATACCGGATTATTCCGGTTCTCCGGGTCGCACGGGATGTGGTTCAGGATCTCAAACGCTGTGTCCAGGACTTCACCGGGCAGTTGCACCGTTGTTTTGAAGTCGGTTGGAATCACCCGCCGGTAATCGGGATATTTTCCCGGATACTGCGGAGCGATGAATCGCCAGCGTCTGCTCGTGATCTGTAGAGGTTGCTTTTGGGCGTCCGAGCCGTCCGGGCTGACACGCAATTGCCATTCGCCGTCGCTGTTGAATCCTTTCCATGCCAGGAATTTGTGGTCCGGGATGATGAGGGATTCTTTCAGCGGCAATGTGAACGAGTTGCTGGCAAACAGATGACTGCTGTCTGTGGCGACGATCTGGTTGCACCGTGGATTGGATACGTCCACGTAGACGCCGTTGAGGATTTGCCGCGTCTGATCCGTGCTGGCACAATCCATGGCTTCGTGGATGATCTCCCGCAGGTCATCCTTGATCGGCACAGGATCACCTTTCACTCGGGGCGTGGCAGGGAATTCCTGGACCGGTAATGATGCACACCGGCTCTCGACGAATTGTCTCCCTGCGGGATAGCGCAGCGCTACGGTGCCTTCCTGACTTCCTGATTCTACGGTGATGGCATCGTCCTTGGCGCATCGATTGGCCGTCCTTAGCAATTCGTCGAAGGGCAGCACGAGAACCACGGGTTCACCGTCCACGGGTTGTTCCAGGCGAACCGTTACGAAGTGATCCAGATCGGTTCCTGTAAGCGTGATCCAGCCTTCACGGGTGCGTTCAATCTTTACCCCTGCGAGGATCGGCACCGTGGTGTTTTTGTGGATCACCTTGCCGAGTCCAATGAGGGCGGGTTTCAATTCTGCCAGTGGCAGAGTGATGGGTTTCATAGATTTTCCTTTCGTTGGTTTGAATAAAAAAGCCCGCATCCCCAATTGGAGACACGGGCGAAATGGCTCTGGCTCGATTCGCCAGATGCGGCTTTGGTTTGTGGATTACCGACGCGGACCTTTATGGCCACCTCCGAATGCTTCATCGACAACCCACGCGATGGCTATGGCTCCGAGCACGATGATTCTCCAAATATCAGGCATGATTGATCTCCTTTCTTGTTTGTTGTTGGGCTACTGCCAGCGACGGCGCTATGCCGTTAGCAGTGTAGGCGGCATTCATTGAAGAACTCGCACGCTGCGCACTGCATCCCCGGCGCTGGAATCCAGTCCTGGCGTTCCAGGCTATGGACGTAGGATTCGATGACACGGAAAAGCCGGGTGATTTGGATGTCCGACGCGGCATCGAATGCCGTCACCACGAGCTTGGGCTGCTTCGTCTTGACCAGGTGATGCAATTCGATTCCTGATTCCTTTTTTCCGGTAGCTTCACGATAGAGCACCGCGTAACCCGTGGTCTGGGTGTCATGGAGATGCGCGGCCTTCTCGGGATCAGGACATTTGCCACTGGTCTTGAAATCAACGATCCGGCCCGGTGGACGAACTAGATCGATGATCCCAACCAATGTCGGCAGACCGTGGCATCCAAGATGGGCTTCCACGCTCACTTCAACGCCCTCCGGCTTTTCATCGGCTTTGATGGGCGACTCCCGGAAATAGGTTTCCAACAATCGCCAGCCCGTGGCCTTTTGATCCTGCTCCTCCCCGTCCCAATTCACCGACTCCCCGCTTTGCTGTTCCCCTCCCCATGCGGTCGAGAAGACATCGTGGAGTTGCTTGAGGGTTGGGGATTCATTGCGCCATCTCGCCATGTTCCAGAATTTCAGCGTCTCGTGGACACTGCTGCCCACGATCAACGCCGGGGTTTTGGGTTTATGGATGGGCGAGATATACCGAAACCAGAACTTCAACCGGCATTGCTGCCATGTTGAAAGTCGGGATGCGGAGACACTTTGGAGGAGTTCCTCAATCGTGCGCTTTCGATTCTTCTGCTCAGGAGGGATGATGACTGCTGTGGTCATGCACGGCTCCTTTCCCGCTGGGGATACCGGCTCCGGCTTCCATTCGCCGCCCCTTCCCGTTTGCCATAGCGGGTGAACATCTCGGCAATGACGCCGGACATTTCCAACCGGTTAAGGCCGATGACGCCTTTGTCGAACATCTCTTGGGCGAGATCTTCGATATTGGATTTATCGAGCTGGTTCTCCCGGATAAATTTGAGAACGAGATCCTTCTGTTTTTCGGAACACGCCCATTCCCCGTTGCCGCCGCCATTGACACGGTGGCCGTTCCCATTTCCGTTGACGTGATTGCCATTGCCAATGGCCGGTTGGCCTTCACCGTTGATCATCCCGTAGGTCGTGGCATCCGGGAGCCAGCCCACTTGCTGGATTTCACGATCCACGGCGTCCTGGGTGAGGGCATAAAGCTTTCTGGCCTCGCCCGTGACTTGAGAAACGTCGGCAATCTCCACTTGGAGACTGACCGAGCATGAATGCGAGGAGAAGTTGGGCAGGCCCAGCTTCTTGCTATAGGTCATTTGAAGAATTACGGCCATAAGGTTGCGTCCTTTCTGGATTTGGGCACAAAAAAGCCGCCATGAAGGCGGCAATACGTGCAGGTTATATTGATGTGAGCCGGTCGGCGGGCGCTGAGACCTACGCTCGCGGCTCAAGGGATTATACCGGTTTCATAGGGGAGGTGGGACCGGGAGCCCCCCTCGCTCTAAAATACCCTCCACGGGCCGATCTGTAGGCGTCTGCACCTCCGTGATGTTGGAAAGCGGTCTAAGTGCTGCCATGTCAGTCAATCTTTCCCGCGGGAAGAATCGGCTGGGGGCTGGGGTGAATGAACACGCAATAGCGGTCGCCCAGCGCACTTTCCAGCACCTCCGTGTAGCCCAGAGCGCGGAAGCCTTTCAAAAGCCCCTCGCTCTTGTCTGGAAATCCGTTCCGGTTCACATAGACTGCGGCGAAGCCATAGGCCTCCAGGGCGCGGATTACCTCCGGGAAATTATGCCGGGCAAGCTCCTTTTGCCACTCGGCGGCGGGCCGGCCTTTCATGGCACCAAAGGAATAGTGCAAATCCTGGGAGTGGAGATAGAGCCGCAGATGATCGTAGGCAGGCACGGTGGGGGTGGGACCTTCGGGAAACTCGATGATTGGCAGTTGAAAGACCATGGCACCCTTGGGCAGGCGCTCTTCGAGCCCCCGGGCGAACTGGCGATCCGCATCCACCACGCGCGCCGTTGCGGCAATGCTGCTTTCCGTGGGCACGGGCGGCGTTTGGTCCCAAAGCGCCACGAAGGCGCAGAGCC
>Ga0118677_10011633_pt1 | contig 13118 bp, 10 predicted proteins | sample AliMusrvi5mmetaG_FD_86154 | JGI IMG/M metagenome (GOLD analysis project Ga0118677, IMG submission 86154)
ATAATGTAAAATTGTATCACAACAACATCATGTGTAATACACTATAATATAATTATAGCTTATATTCAAGACCTTTTGCGCACTCCAACACCCGAACCAGGCGGCGCAAGGGTTGAGTGACGAAAATATCTGACAGATTGTTATTGTTAAAGGAAATGCTAACTAATGGACATGCCAGAAAATTTTGTTGAGCTGATTGCACCTGCAGGTGATATGACCTGTTTGCAAACCGCACTGAACGCTGGAGCGGATGCCGTCTACTTTGGTGCGGAAGGCTATAACATGCGCGCAGGAAGCAGCAACTTCATCATTTCGGACTTTCCTGCCCTTAAGGCGCTCTACAGCGAGTTCAACGCCAAAAGTTACCTGGCGCTGAACACCATTGTCTATGATGGTGAACTGAAGAAGATGACTCAGACCGTTGCTGCAGCCAGGAAAGAAGGATTCGATGCCGTGATCTGTTCGGATATGGCGGTCGTTGAAGCCTGCAGGAAAGAAGATATGCCATTTCATATTTCCACACAGGCTTCTGTCAGCAACTACAGTGCGGTAAAGTTTTATGCCGGACTGGGAGCTAAAATGATCGTTCTGGCCAGGGAGCTTACTCTTGAACAGGTGCGACACATTACAGGAAAAATAAAAGCTGACGGGCTTGACGTACGTATTGAATGCTTTGTTCATGGGGCGATGTGCGTCGCTGTTTCGGGGCGATGTTTTATGTCGCAGGAGGTTTTCGGCCGTTCGGCAAACCGCGGGCAGTGCGTTCAGCCCTGTCGGCGGCAGTATATCATTACCGATCCTGAGGAAAACGAGGAGCTTGAAATTGGTACCGACTATGTCATGAGTCCCAAGGATCTTTGTGCTATCGAATTTCTGGACGTCCTTATCGATGCAGGAATCAGTGGCTTCAAAATTGAAGGGAGAAGCCGCAGTCCTGAATATGTCAATACCGTCACAGCAGCCTATCGCAAAGCAATTGACTTCTGTAAAGAGCATCGTAACGATCCGGAATTCAGGACCGGGTACAATACCCTGACCAGTTCTCTAAAAAAAGAGCTTGCCCTGGTGTATAACCGCGGATTTTCTGAAGGGTTTTATTTCGGAAAACCCATTGAGGCCTGGACAAGGGAGTACGGCTCAATGGCAGAGGAAAAGAAAATATTTATCGGAGATGTAAAGAAATATTACCCGAAAGCCGGAGTGGCAGAAATCATCATGTGTGCCCGTGGCCTCAACATTGGCGACAAGCTTTCAATTCTCGGGTCAAAAACTGGAACAGTAACGTTGATAGCTGATTCATTTTATACCAACGATCTGGCGGCCTCAGCTGCAGGAAAAGGCGATAGCGTGACCATCAAGTGTTCGAAGGTCAGAAAACATGACAAGGTTTATGTTCTTGAAAAAAGGATTTAAAAAAATAAATGGCAAAACAAACTATTGGAGTTTTGTTCTAACAAAAAGGGATTGCTTACATTTACTGAAAGAGCATTAATCCCTGCTGATCAACTTTTTCTTTAGAATCAAGAGGAAAAGGAGTACGGCCCGATGATATATAAAGTTATTTCAAAAGCTGAGTTCAAACGGTTTACTGACGCCCTGATCCGGGATAATACCTCTTTCGGACCACGGCAGGTTGATACTGACAGCCGAGGAAACGCTGTATACCAGTTTCTGCCGGTAAAGTCATCTGACGATGTTGCTTTTGACTATACCGCGACTGCATCATCGGCGAAACACTTCTTTCTGCCATTCCGGGAGGAGTTGTCGCGCTTTGTCTTTCATGATCAGGACTGGGATCAGCACATAACCTACGAAGCTAACCCAATTGTTCTAATCGGCCTCAGAGCGTGTGATATCGGCGCCCTGAATATTCTTGACGATGTTCTGCTCAACGGACACTTCCCTTCTCCCTATTATCTCGCAAGACGTAAAAACACCTTTGTCATCGGCCTGGACCACCTGCCGCTTCCTGACTGTTTCTGCAAGTCAATGAACCATCATACTATTTCGACCGGCTTCAACGTCTTCTGTTCTGATATAGGAGAGGATTACTACCTCGCTATCAACTCTTCGAAAGCTTTCAATTTCCTGAAGGAGTTTGATACTCGCGATCCTCTTGACGACGACAACTGCCGACTCGTTGAAAGAAGGAAACGCATCTCAAACGGGTTTCTCTCAGAAGTTGACGTTACCGCACTTCCGAGCATTCTTGATATTGAGTTTGATTCACCCGTCTGGGAAAAATGGGGAAACAAATGCCTTAACTGCGGAACCTGCGCTATGGTTTGCCCGACATGCTACTGTTATTCTGTCGAGGAGTCGTTTGATACCAATCTTAAAGCTGCAACGCGCCATAAAAAGTTATACTCATGCAATCTCGTTGACTTTGCTGAAGTTGCAGGAGGTCACAATTTCCGTCCGAAAAACGGCGACCGCCTCAAGTACCGCTATTACCATCAGCACCGTGGATTTGCCGAAAATGCCAACCAGCAGATCTGTGTGGGCTGCAACCGGTGCGGAAGAGCATGTCTTGCCGGAATCAATCCGAAAGATGTCATCAACGACCTCAGAATGGAGAAGGAGTCATGCCTGACAAACGTTTCGTCATCCCCCGACAGGATATAAACCGGGAAGATTTCACCTCGTCAATTCCTGATTTCAATCGCCGCTCTGAGATCATGAAAAACGACATGGGGTATAAATGCATCATCACCAATATTCTACAACTCACTGAACAGGAAAAACTTTTTAAGCTCCGTATTATTGATCCTCAGGAACGTGGAATTTTCAGGTTCAGGCCCGGCCAGTTTCTTATGCTTGAACTTCCAGGATACGGAGATGTACCGATATCGATTTCAAGTTCGAACAGCAATCATGAGTTTCTTGAGCTCTGCATCCGCAAAGCCGGCCATGTCACTTCCGCGCTTTTCACTCTTGGAGAGGGCGCTCATGTTGCCATAAGGGGGCCTTTCGGATCCTCGTTTCCCATGGATGAAATGACTGGACACCACGTCCTGCTTATTGCCGGAGGGCTCGGCGTTGCGCCATTGCGTGCCCCGATCTACTGGATTAACGAGCATCGGGAGAGATTCCTTGATGTTCATGTGCTTTACGGCGCCAAAGAGCCCTCGCAACTGCTTTTCACCTATCAATTCGACGAATGGGAAAAGATAAACCATATCACTCTGCATACCATTGTTGAACACGCTGAAGCCGGATGGAAAGGAAAAACAGGGATGATCACTGATCTTTTCAACGATATTTTCATTGATCCGGAACATACCTATGCAGTTGTCTGCGGACCTCCGGTCATGTTCAAGATTGTCTGCAGCTATCTCGACAAGCTCGGCCTTCCTATGAACCGCATGTTCGTCTCTCTGGAACGGAGAATGCACTGCGGCATGGGTAAATGCTGCCGCTGCATGGTCGGGTCAACCTTTACCTGTGTAGACGGCCCTGTCTTCAATTACTGGTCGGTCATGAATCTCAAGGAAGCCATATAGAAGCGTTAGCATGAAAAACCGGGGATTTACTTTTGATAAGCTGAAAATCGCTTCATTCGACTTTACCTGCTGCGAAGGGTGTCAGCTGCAGCTTGCTAACGGGGAATCAACGCTCATAAGCTTTCTTGAACTGCTTGATATCAGAAATTTCAGGGAGCTCTCCAGTGACCAATACAACGATTACGACATTGCACTTATTGAAGGAAGCATCAGCCGGCAGGACGAGGTTGAACGGCTTCAGGCAATAAGGCGCCAGGCAAAAACTCTGATAGCATTCGGAACCTGCGCATGTTTCGGAGGGGTCAACAGCCTGAAAAACAAATTCCCTCTCAAAGAATCAGCAGCCGAAGTTTATCCGGGTATGCCGATAGAGACCATGCCTGTAAGAAAGATCAGCGAAGTAGTCAAGGTTGACCTCTCCATACCCGGATGCCCCGTAAATAAAGAAGAGGTAGAGCGTATTATGGTAAGTCTGGCAACAGGCTCTCTTGTGACGCTCCCCAAACACCCTGTATGTTTTGAATGCAAGGCACAGCTCAACACCTGCATGTTCGAGCTTGGCGAAATCTGTCTTGGACCGATCACCCGCGCCGGATGCAGCGCGGTATGCACAACCGGAAAAACTCCCTGTCTCGGGTGCCGCGGCCCGTCAGAAGAGATCAATATGCCGGCCTTCATCGGCCTGATAAAAGAACGAGAGCTCAGCCTCGATGACCTTGAGGAAAAAATTGCTTTTTATAATGCTTTTGATGGATTCAGCACTCATGAAGCGTGACTTTACTCTTGATATCAGGCACCTGACAAGGGTGGAAGGTCACGCAAATATTTCAATATCCGTTAAGGACGGAGAGCTTGTCGAAGCCCGATGGGCGGTTGTTGAAACGCCGAGGTTCTTTGAAGTGATGGTAAAAGGCATGAGCGCAGAGAGAGTGCCTTTTCTTACATCAAGAATCTGCGGGATCTGCTCAATAAGTCACGCACTGGCCAGTATAAGGGCACTTGAACGGGTAATGAACATCGCGCCTCCTAACAGTGCTGAAAACATAAGGCTCCTTGCCATGCACGGCGAAACCCTTCAAAGCCATGCTCTGCACCTCTTTTTTCTTGTTGCTCCTGATTTTACCGGCACCGAAAGTGTTCTGCCGCTGATTCACTCCCACCCCGATCTTATAAAGGCTGGCCTGCGACTCAAGGAACTCGGCAATGAGATCAGCACAGTTTCAGCAGGTCGATGCACTCACCCTGTCAGTCTTGTAGTCGGAGGAGTCAGCAAAGCTCCCGAAAAACAGCAGCTCCTAAAACTTCGCACCATGCTCCGGGAAAGCAAGCCGGCAATGGACACGGCATGTGCTTTTTTCCGTACCCTTGCCATTCCAGATTTCAAACGCGAAACAGAATTTATCTCTCTTTGTAACGGGTCAAGCTATCCGTCGATCGGAGGAGATCTTATCTCCACAGATGGCGTTAAAAGGGATGAGAATGATTACCTGTTGATGACCAACGAATACACCCGTGATTATTCCACTTCGAAATTCACCAGGCTCAGCCGCGAATCGTCAGCTGCCGGTGCACTGGCACGATTCAACAACAACTACAATCAGCTCTCCCCAAAAGCGAAAGAGGTCGCCGAAAGCTTCGCCCTTGAACCAGTCTGCCACAATCCGTTCATGAATAACATCGCCCAGCTTATTGAGTGTGTTCATATTCTTGAAAATGCCGAAGAGCTTATCAACGTGCTGCTCGAAATGAAACCGGGAGAGATAAAAACACCATATACTCCGAAAGCCGGATCAGCAACAGGTGCAGTCGAAGCTCCTCGCGGGATTCTGTATCACCATATGGAAACCAATGAAGAAGGTAAAGTGGTTCGTGCAGACTGCATCATCCCGACAACACAGAATAATGCCAACATTCATTATGATCTGCAGGCCATTACCCGGCAAGCCTTAAAGGAAGGGAAAAACGACAGGGAGATAGAAAAGCTCTGTGAAATGGCCGTGAGATCCTACGACCCATGTATTTCATGCTCGGTACATTGAGCGGAGCGGAATACAAGCAGAAGGCAGGAAAGCGGGAGAGCTTTCCTGCCTTCTGAACTTAAAGAATCTCGACAAGTTCAATCTCGAAGGTAAGTTCCTGGCCGGCAAGCGGATGGTTAGCATCAAGCGTCACCGCTGTATCGCTGATATCGACAACCATCACAATAGCCTGCTGGTTGTCAGCAAGACCAACCTGAAGCTGTTGACCGATTTCAAGTTCCATATCAGCAGGAAACCTCTCCCTGTCTACATCGGTTACCAGCTCTGCGCTATGAATCCCGTAAGCCTCTTCAGCAGGAATAACGGAAACCTTGACTTCTCCAAGGTTCATATCGAGTACCGCAACATCAAATCCCGGTATAACCTGTCCGCCCCCTATGGTAAACTCCAACGGTTCACGATCAGCGGATGAATCGAATACCGTACCGTCTTCAAGCGTTCCGGTATAATGAACTTTAACTGTATCCCCTTTTTTGGCTTGAGCCATGCTTTCCTCCTTTTTTTCTGATCGAAACATTTACCTGCAAAAAACCTGATCCCTACCGATTTCCACCATCAACAGAACCCGAAAACGATCAGAATAAGCTGCGAAGCTATGGAAAAAACAATAAAAAACACATTTTTTTATCCTTTATCGGGTACTCTAACCTGCTCCATTTCCAGGGTAACTTTCGGCATCCATGCGGGATAGTTGGTCCTGATGAACGCAATCAGCTGTTCACGAACCAGACAACGCAATTCCCAGAGTTCCGAGGAGTTCGCAGCACTGACAAGTGCCCGTATCTCAACCGATTTCTCGGTTGAGTTGCTGAGATGCATTTTTACAACCCTCTTGTCCCAGAGCGGTGTTGCAGAAACAATCCGCTCAAGCTCCTGGCGAAGTATGTCTGGCTGAATCGTATAATCCATGTAGAGAAAAACCGTACCAAGAAGTTCTGAAGAGGTACGGCTCCAATTCTGAAAAGGACGATCGATAAACCAGGTAATGGGCACGATCAGGCGACGCTGATCCCAGAGTTGAACAACAACATAGGTCAGAGAGATTTCCTCAATCCTTCCCCACTCATTTTCAACAACAACGACATCATCGATACTGATCGGCTGAGTTATAGCAATCTGGATACCCGATATCAGGGTTGTAAGACTTTTCTGGGCGGCAAAACCAAGTATCACGCCGGCAATACCAGCAGAGGCAAGAATACTCAATCCGACCTGACGGACTGTATCAAAGCTCATCAGCACTCCGGCAACTGCCACAAGTACAAGAATCACGTTCAGGATTTTTCGGGCAAGGCTGACATGTGTGGCAATTTTCCTTGCCTCCTCATTTTCCCTGACTTTCTCAGCATAGTGCTGGAGAATAACCTGCTCAAACAACCGGAACAGCCGCATAATGAACCATACAACCCCGATAATGGAACCGATCAGGAAGGAATGTTTAAGAAATTCCCGTGTATCCGGAGTGACCGATACATTATGAAGCAGCAGGGGAAGAGCAATGAGGGAAACAAGTATTCTGAATGGCCAGACCATCAGCTCATAGGGCACACTGTTAACCTTGATCCTTGAGCGAACAGCCTTTATAACTATCCTGAACAGTGCATTTGCCGCGAGATAAAAAAGAATGGTGGACACAACAATTATTGCCGGTATCAGGTAAGGTCCCTGAAGGTAGCTCCAAAATGCAACAATCGTCTCCATACGCAAACTAACAATAAGCTGAGCCCCGGACAGAATTGCCCAGGGCCTCTAAGTTTCTATCCTTTCATGCGGTCAAATTCACTTCGGGAGCGACTTACACAATCCTCAATGGCCATACCACCGAAATAGTTGCCGGTCAAGAGAAGATTCTTTTCATTTTTCAACAAGGCATCAGTTTTTTCAAGCCACTCGTGATGACCCAGTCGCAGCGATGGCACCGTATTGAGCTTCGAAACGGTATGCTCTATCTTCGACATGCTGACACCGAGAACTTCCGTTATACGGCTTCGCTTGGTCTTGTCATCAAGACCCGGTTTGAAATGGAAAGCAAAACCACGATAGTTATCATCGGGCACCGTATCACGGGATACAACTGAAAAAAACACATCGTCAGGGGAAATAAGAGCCGCAACCGGTTTCATGGAAATATTCTCCTTGCGGACAATGACACCGAGAGAATCAACGTCAGCTGCCTTAAGCAGACCGAAATGGGTTGATAAACCGGGATTGATCTCTTTTAAAAGCTTTGACGAGACCTTGGATGGTGTTGCCAGAACAAGAGTTTTGGCGGAATACTCCCCGCCATCTGCAGTTCTTATTTCATAGAGACCATCGACATACCGCACTGAATTCACATCCTGGTTGGTAAATACGTTCAGACCGCTCCTTGCGGAAATCGCCCGTGCAACACTCTGCAAGCCATTTTTGAACGTATAGTTCTTCAGCATATCCTTTCTTTTCTCTCTGCTTTTAAACATCATATCAGCAGGAAAATCATCGGTCTTCTGTGAAGGGACTGCATTGAAAAAATGACTGAGAACGTTATGATAGTTGCGTTCACCGACAATTTTCGAGTAGTAAGACTTTACGCTCTGACCATCTTTTTTCAGCTTGAAAAGGTTCGGTATAGAGACAAGCAGTTCAAGGATATTGAGTTGGGAAACAATGGATTTGATTTTCCCATTCATAAAGAGGGTAAAAGGCACCTTGGCACGAGGGATGATTGAGTCCTTAATCCCGCACGCTTCAACAATATCAAGAAGATTCTGATATGAACTGTAACAGGTATGCGCTCCCATTTCCAGCCAGAATTTTTTGCCGTTTGCAGAGTAGGAAGGAGATGCAAAGGAGCCGCCGATAGTATCGTTTTTTTCAAGTATTGTGGTTTTCATGCCAGCCTGCACACAGTAAAAAGCAAGGCTGAGGCCGCTAATACCACCGCCGACAACAACAACATCGTTTTGCATCATAACATGAAAAGGATTATCAGTAATTCATTCAAAAAAACAAGACCTGCCATGGCACAAGAAAAAAAACCTCTCTACCAGGCAACATCAAAAACTTCTGGTGCAATTTAGTGAAAACAGGCAAGAACCCATCTGAAAAAAATCAAGAAGTCTGCAACAAAACGAGATAATTCAGTGACATAAAGAACATCAAGGAGTACAAGGCCCGAAACACCGTTGTCAAACAGGTCTGGCAGGCTCTATATCTTATTGCTGACTGGCTTTTTCATCCTCCAGATAGTTCTGCGAATATCGCACATAGTTTTCCGGAGATTCCTCAATATTGCGACGCTCATCATCAGTAATCGGCCGCATGACCTTTGCGGGAACACCGGCAACCAGCATCCCTGAAGGAACCGTAAAACCCTGCCTTACCAGTGACCCTGCTGCGACAATCGAATATGGTTCAACAACACAGTCATCAAGCAGCACAGCACCCATGCCGATCAGCACATAATCCTTCACTGTACACGCATGCAGCACAGCACCATGACCAATAGTAACACAGTTCCCAATATTCAGCGGACCGGTATCGTGCGTAACATGCAGCGTCACATTATCCTGCACACTGGTTTTCTCCCCGATACGGATAGGACAAACATCACCCCGCACAACCGCATTGAACCAGATACTCGAGTAAGCGCCAATATGTACATCACCAATAACAAAGACACCATCCGTCATAAAAACCGTTTCATGCAACTGCGGCCACACACCCTTATAAGGCATCACTTTTCCCATACTCTTATAGCTTTTGAGAATTGATTAATACTCATTTTGTTTTAATATATAGACTTATAAGTTTCTTTTTTTATAAAATCATCACTTGTTGCAAAGCTAGCAACAGGATTCTCCTACAAATAAACACAGGAAGAGATCATTTATTGGTGATACTAAACAGTTGAAAACCTCCGTCTTTAATGATATCGCATGGTTGCTGAATCCCCAAAATTATTATCAGAGTAGTAAAATATTTCTCCCTTTCTTATGCTGGGAAGTTCCCGCTGCTTTTGAAGTCACAATGAAACGAAATGAAGTATTGATGAATGAAAATAGACTTTGAAGGTTGGAAAGATTTATTACGCTGAAATATTTTCAGAAATGACATAGCTATCCCATTACTCAGGGAAACTGAACATGGTGTGACTAAACCCTGTGATGATCAGAATTCTGTTATTCGACTGTTGGCTTTTCAATTGAAGGTAAGATATAAAAGATGCTTGGTAAAGCTGATATCAGGCTTAAACTATTAAAATTGATAACTTTATATGGTTGAATGAACGCTTTCTACTGGAATATGATAGCGGGAATGCTTTGTTAGCCAAACATTAGAAGCTGGTGCCTTGTGAAGAGTAGCACTCTATCGATTTTCGACTAAATATTTTTTACTTCATCATTAAACTGTTTTTGTTATGTAAGTTATTCTGGAAGCACATGAACCTCTATGTTTATGCTAGCTTTTCTGTATTATTTCCAATGCATTTATAAGCTAAATAGAAAGATTATGCTTTCATAAGTGCTACAAGTCATAAAATCACATTGTGTACAATACGAAAAAATATAAGATTAGCTGACCATCAGATTAAACAATACGATCACACATGACAGTCATAATTAATAACCTTGCCATCGCGGGCTATCGTAGTTTTGGGAAAGAGCCTCAATATTTTGATAACTTTGAAAAAGTAAATCTTTTCATTGGCAGAAATAATGCAGGAAAATCAAATATTATTCGATTCTTGAGCGAAATAGTATCAAAAACAGCTGATGGTAAGATTAAAACTTTAGACCCACTCGCATTTCATCTCCCAAGTCGACCTGCTCTCCTAATTGGATCGGGCGATAATGTTACACTTTCTGAAAGAGACGACAATTTATTGATTGATGCTCACAGACTCATAGAAAGAATAGCTAAAAACAATCAGTGGAATACGTCCAACCGGTTAATTACGAGGATACTTAAGAAAAAGATAGAGATAGATGATACAAAACTATGCTGGAGTTTCATTTCCTTACCAATAAATGAACCAGCTTTAGATAGTTGGTATAAAGCGATCCAGATACTTAATGACAATGAGGTATATACTCTTTGGCAGGCCTTCTATCCAGGTTTTCAAGGTGGCGCAAGAAAGGATTGGACAGAGAAAATAATAACTACCCTTCAAACGAAAATTCCATCAACTACTGTATCTGTTATTCCCGCCATTCGCCAAATTGGAAAAAAAGGCTCTTCATCAGATGGATTTGAGGGATTAGGAATTATAGAAAGACTAGCACGATTACAGAATCCTGACGCACACCACCAAGAAGATAGAAAGCGTTTCTCCGATATTACAAGCTTTCTTCAAACGGTAATTGACAATCCAGAAGCAACTATTGAGATTCCTTTTGAGCGTGATACAATTTTGGTTCATATGGATGGGAAGGTATTGCCAATAGAGTCTTTAGGCACAGGTATTCATGAAGTTTTAATTCTTGCTTCTGCAGCCACTGTTCTCACTAATACATTGGTATGCATTGAAGAGCCAGAACTACATCTTAATCCAATATTGCAGAGAAAGCTTATTAGATACCTTACTGAACACACCACAAACCAGTATTTTATTAGCACACATTCTGCATCCCTAATGGATAATACTGGGGTCGAAATTTATCATGTGAGGCTTCTGAACTCAACATCAATTGTTGAACGAGTTACCTCTGATAATCAACGCTCCACTGTTTGCGAGGATTTGGGATACCATCCTTCTGATTTATTACAGGCAAACTGCATAATATGGGTTGAAGGTCCATCTGATAGAGTATATATAAATCACTGGATTCGAGGGCTAACTTCAGAATTTCTTGAAGGAGTTCACTACAGTATCATGTTTTACGGTGGAAGGCTTGCATCACATTTATCTAATGAAGATTATTCATCAGAAATAGAAGATTTTATATCCTTAAGGTGTCTCAATCGGCGTGGTTTAATAATCTTAGACAGTGACCGTGAAAAAGCGTATGGAAGATTAAACCAAACAAAAAAACGTTTGCAAACTGAGTTTGACAAAGGTCCTGGTCATGCATGGATTACAGATGGTCGAGAAATAGAGAATTACCTCCCATTTGATCAGTTGAAAAATGCTATCACCGATAAATGCCCACAATCGAAACTACTTTCGAATCTTGACAGGTATGATAATTGTTTACGAATTCAGAGTCGCAAAGGCAAAGAGGGTCAAGCACCTAAGGTAGAAATAGCTGGATTCATAGCGAATAATTATCAACCTGATTTTAGTATTCTTGATTTGAAGCAGCGAATGGATAAGCTTTTATCGTTTGTACGGGATTCGAATCCACATCAACAGTTGTGAATTTTCTATATTTCCTAAATCCATTATTTAACCCGACCTACTATAAAATGCAGAACTATTACATTATTTAAGGTTGCTTAACCATATGCAACCGAATTATGAGCACAGAAATAATATCCATCCCAATACAATCGGCATTATTTCCCGGTATAAAAATCATCTATCTTTGGAAGCAAAAAAAAGGTAACAACTGTTTAAACTTGCGATATCTACAGTCAATACGCTCAGATGGAGTAATAGAAGAGAATGTAAAACTATACATGCAATGCTTTTTAAAAGCAGAGATTTACTTACATCGGAAGTCGCCAATCAAATTTCAAAACCTGATGCCATTTTCAGACCGCAATCTAGCAGAGACGATGCATTACCATATTTTGAAAGTATTTCAGAAAAATTCCTGCATTCAGCATACAGCGCTGGCCTTATTTTTTTTTCATCCCATTTCTGGCACCCTTTACAGGATGACAATAGGGCGGAGTTTGGGGTGAGAGCTTGGCGATTGCTTGAGTTAATATTTGACCGATATTTTTTAGAGGCTGGATAACAATTGTTCGGCCAGAAAGATAAAATCCTGCTGTGCGACGGCAAATGGAACGGGGGTGCCATAGACAAGTTCGTCGACAAAACGCTTATACTGTTTAGCGAATTTTTCGTCACTCTTCAAATGGACAAGCGCTTTTTGCATCTCTTCTGCAGGGTTTATCTTGAACTCTGGATATTGCCTTGAAAAGCGAAGAGCATCTGCGGCCACCATATCCTGAAAAACAGAACCTGTAACTTCTGATAGAAGCGACTGGCTTTGTCGATAAATGACGGAGACATCATAAATATGTCGGATCAATCGGTCATCATATTCAGTTCGATTCCTTCCGGCCATTGCTTCTGCAGTCCTGCGAAGGAATGAGAGCACCTTCTCTCCCAGTGATTCCTGGACACTCTGACAAGTAATCAAAACGCCATGGGCATCAGGGCCAACCAGTGCGCCAAGAATTGATCGGATCGGTAAATGCTCAAGAGGGAGTAATGATGTTCTTGCGCTTAATTCAACCTTTATCTCTGACCGCAGACTTGCAACGGATGAGAAGCGACTGGCATAGCAAATGGAGTATGACACGTAATTGTTTTCGTCGCGTGCAAGAGGTGATTCATCAGGAAGGGTATAGCCTTCTTGCAAAAGAAAGTCTGCCAACTGGTTCTTAAGTTGGCTTAGTTGCTTACTCCTGGCACTTCGGGAAA